>ORMF010680155.1_pt1 | contig 15772 bp, 16 predicted proteins | sample 1779871 | NCBI WGS metagenome assembly ORMF01 (sample SAMEA104232316, study PRJEB22302) | groundwater metagenome | biome: forest; feature: aquifer; material: groundwater | place: USA | collected 2011-08-07 | depth 5.4 m
AAATATTATTGGTCGCTGACCATGCTAATTTCCGGAATGGCTTTTAGCGCGCTAATAAAGTCCGGACTAATGCGCACCTGGGAATTGGTTTTTATAGTCTGCGAATCACCGTTGCTTTGCAGTTTCAAGTAGACTTGAGTCACCCCGGGGAAATTTTGAATGATGTCGCGTATTTTGTTTAGCGCTTCTTTGTTGCTGGCTTTGTTCATGTAAATAACCACTTGCTGGTTTTTTTCCATTTCCGCGAGGGCGGTTTTGTAGGCAGTATCGTCCAGCAGGCTTTGAATGTCTTCGGCAATAAATTTTGCTTCGCCGTCTTTGTCGGAAAATTTGCCGTTTACTGAAATAATTGCATCTAAGTTCAGCAAGGCAAGGGATTTAGCCATTATTTTCGGAAAAACAATTACTTCTAAGCTGCTGCTGGCGTCTTGCAAGGTAAAGAAAGCCATGGGCTCGTTTTTTTTAGTATAAATTTTGCGAATTTTGGTTATAATACCGCCAATATTAATCGGCTGAAAAGGCTGGTTATGTTTTAGGTCGCGAATTGTTAACAGGCTTTTTAGCGTAGTTTTGTAATTGTCCAGTGGATGAGAAGAAACGTATAGACCCAAATGTTCTTTTTCCCAAACCAACATTTCTTCTTTTGTGGCCGCTGTTCCGGGAGCAAGATTTAATTTACCAGTTTTTAACGACTGGCCAAATAATGAATTTTGCCCTACCGCCTCATCTCTGAAATAGCTTCTTAGGAAACTTAAAACAGTTTCGGTATTGGCCAGGAGCTGTCCGCGTTCGCCGAATTTGTCCAGTGCCCCGCACTTGACTAAGGCTTCCCAGGACTTTTTGTTTAAATTTTTGGTGTAGCATTTTATTAAAAAGTCTTCCAGGTTTTGAAAGGTTACTCCGGCTTTGTGGCAGTCAATTATTCGTCTGACTACGTCTGAACCTAAGTTTTTTATGGCGCGGAGGCCAAAGCGAATAGCGTGCTCGTTGACCACGGTAAAGTCGCCGTAACTTTCCGTTACGTCTGGAGGCAGTACGGCAATCCCCAAATTCTTACACTCTTCCACGGCCGCGTAGATTTTGTCTTCGTCACCCGATTCTGCCGTCATAACCGAAGCCATGAACTCCACCGGATAGTTGGCTTTCATGTAAGCGGTCTGGTATGTAACCACAGCGTAAGAGGCCGAATGAGATTTATTAAAACCATAGGCGGCAAAAGGTTCTATCCAGGCCCAAATTTGGCTGGCCTTCTCAAAATTCCAACTGCTGGTTTCCTGACAGCCTTGGATAAACTTAATTTTTTGTTTGGCCATTTCTTCAGGAATCTTTTTTCCCACTGCTTTTCTAAACTTATCTACTTCTTCCCAGGAATAGCCGGCTAAATCATGCGCTATGGTTAACAAATCGTCTTGGTAAACTAAAATTCCATAGGTCCGGTGCAGAATTTTCTCCAAAGCCGGGTCAAAGTATTTAATTAGTTTTGGGTTGTGCTTTCTGGCAACGTATTCCGGAATAAACTGCATTGGCCCTGGCCGGTAAAGGGCAATCATGGCCATTATGTCAAAAATTGTGGTAGGTTTTAGCTCTTTTAAATAGCGAGTCATTCCTGAGGAGCCCATTTGAAACACGCCAAAAGTTAGTCCGTCTGACAAAAGCTTAAACGTTTTTGCGTCCGGGTGCGGCAAATTATAAATTTGAATGTCGACGCCGTGCCGAATTTTCACTAGTTTCACCGCTTCTTCAAGAGTGGATAAATTTCTTATTCCTAACAGATCTATTTTAATTACCCCAAGAGCGTGGCTGTTGGCGTTTACGTCCAGGGCGTACATGTCGTATTGGGTAATGAGGCGGTCTCCGTCTGGTTCACGCTGAAGGGGGACGTAGTCAGTCAAAACAGTCGGGGTAATCACAATTCCGGCGGCATGAATGGAGGCATGTCTGGCCACGCCTTCTAACTTTTTTGCAATAGTCAGTACCTTGTCAACTTCGGGGTCTGTTGCGGCAAAATTTTTCAAGTCAGGGTTAAGTTCCAGAGCTTTGTTCAAAGTCATGTGGAACCCTTGTTTGCCTAAAGGAATCATTTTAGCAATGCGGTCGCACTTGCCGTAGGCTACACCCAAAGCCCGGCCAGCGTCCCTGATTGCGGCCCTGGCCATCATGGTGCCAAAGGTGATTATTTGAGCGACTTTGTCCGCCCCGTAGGTTTTAGTAATCCATTTGATAGTTTCGTCGCGGCGGTTGTCTGCAATATCTAAATCAAAATCTGGCGGTGAAGGCCGGTGCATGGTTAAAAACCGCTCAAAGGGCAGTTCATAGTAAAGCGGGTCAACATTTGTTATGCCTAAAATTTTTCCAACAATGCTGCCGGCCGCTGAACCTCTAGTGTTAGTAATTGCTCCTAAGTCGTGCGCTCCGGTTACAATGTCGGCCACCATTAAAAAATAAGTCGCGAAACCTCTTTTACAAATAATTTCCAGTTCGTAGTCAATCCGCTCCTGAATTTTTTCAGGGATAGTGCCGTCGCTGCTATATAAATTTATAGCTTTTTGCTGAACCATTTCGGTTAAGTATTGTTCAGCGGTGTAATTTTTTGGCAGTTCCACGCGCGGAAAATAACGCTGGTTAATGGGAATTTCCAACTTACAATTTTCGGAAATAGTTTGCGTGTTAGCCAGCGCTTCTGGAATATCGGCAAATAACGCAGCCATTTCTTCAGAACTTTTGAAAGAAAGGTCGTACTCGCGCATGTCCAAGCGGTTTTGGTCGTCAGTGGTTTTACCAGTGCCAATGCAAACCAAAACATCTTGCGCTTCACTGTCCTCTGGCCTCAAGTAATGACTGTCTGCTGTGGCCACTACTTGAGTCTTAGTTTGTTTGGCTAATTGGAGGAGTTCGTTGTTCAGTTTTGTTTCCTGCTGTTTTAGTTCGGGGTCTAGGGCGTTACGTTGAATTTCCAAGTAAAAGTTCGTATCGCCAAAAATACTTTTATACTGCTGCAGGACTTCCTTTGCTCCAGCCAAATTGTTGTTTTGCAGTTTCCTAGCTATTTCTCCGCGCTGGCAGCCGGACAGGGCAATCAAGCCAGTTCCATACTTCAGGAGTAGCTGTTTATCAATCCGCGGTTTGTAATAAAAACCTTCCAAATGGGCTATGGTGGTTAATTGGATAAGGTTTAAATAACCCTGATAATTTTTGGCCAGCAAAGTTAAATGAAAGTAGTCGGCATCCAGTTTGTTGTCTTTGTTAGTAAGGCGCCTTTGAGCGACATAAGCTTCCATACCGATAATGGGTTTTACGCCCATTTCTAGAGACTTGTTGTAAAATTCTATGGCGCCATACATAACCCCATGGTCGGTTAGGGCCAAGGCTGACATATTGAAATTAGCCGCGGTTTTGACTAATTCCTCTATTTTAGACAGTCCATCTAATAGGGAATAGTGGCTATGACAATGTAAGTGGGTAAACATAAAATCTTAAAACGTAAAGCGTAAAGTTAAAAATTTAGGTATTCCGCCATAGGCGAAACTCTATCCGCCTCCGCTAAGCTCACCCCATGGCTTTGGCCATGGTTGAATGCGGTACGGGCTTTGCACGAACATCGAATAGTCAAATGTTGCTACGGTGGATTCCGCACGAGAACCTAGGCGGATAACCCTGCGAAGCTTTAGCGAAGTAGGGTATGTATGGACACCACGGGACAAGCCCTGTGGGGCTCCACAATTTTGCCTTTTGCGCTTTTAGCTTTTCACTTGTTTCAGTATACCAAAAAAGGTGAGTTTTTGTTATACTGTAAATTGGCAATAATTCAAAAAATTATGGCGAATTGGAAGGACATTTTCCAGGTAAAAAAACAGAGCATTGAACTAGACTTAAAAGAGTCAGAGTTTTTTTTGGGCAATTTCTGGAGCAAGCTGTCGAAACTTTTTAGGGTCACTTTTATAATTTTTATTTTACTTATTATCCCGGGTTATTTTTTAGCTAAACTTGCCGGGCAAAAAATAGGGGACAGTTATTTTAAAAAAGATCTTATTTCCAGCCATGCTTCGTTTAATAATCCAACGCCCCTTTCGCCCGAAAAGGTCAGGATATTAAATTTGGGCAATAACGAGTTCGCAGCTTACAGTCAGGTTACTAACAGCAACTTGGATTTGTCTGCAGGCACTGCCAATTATAAGTTTAGCTTTTACAGCACCACTGGCCGATTAGTGCAGGCAATTCCCGGTAAGACATTTTTTTTGCCTAATCAAAAGAAATATATCATGGTGCCCCGCCTTGAAAGTGTTGAGCCAATTGGCTCTGGGAATTTGGAATTTTCGAAAATGACCTGGCAAAAAAAATTGTCTATTCCGGAGGTTCACCTGTCAACCACACCGCCAAACTTATACGAGCAGAGTGAACCTGCCGCTTTTGTTGCAGAGGGCAGCGTCTTAAATGACAGTCCATATAGCTTGAGCACTGTTCGTTTAACCTTCTTGCTTTATGGTCAAACCGGCCAAATAATAGCGGTTAGCCAACGAGATGAATTTAACTTGCCCCCGTTTGGCCGCCGCGCCTATAAGCAATTCTGGAACAACTTTGATAGTAACAGTGTAACTAGAGCTCAAATATTTGCCGAAACAAACACTTTAGATAGTAAAAATTTAACTTTACAAAATTTTGAAACTTCTCCTTCTTCAAACCTAAGCAGATAAACCGCGTTATTATTTATCAGCCTCCGCCTAAAGACCAGCGTTTTAGCCTGGGATGAAGGCGGTCGGAATAAACTAAGAACCTTAAAACATCCATATCTGGCTTCGGCTGATTCCCTGCCTGCCGGCAGGCAGGCAAGAGCTGAGGCTGATAACCCGCCGAAGCTTGCCTACTCCGCCGAAGTGGCTACGAAGGCTGGATAGCGGAGGCTGGGTATGGATGCAGTCATGGCTTTAGCCATGGGGATCCATGAATAGTCTTTTTGCTAAGATTAAATATTTTGACAAGCCGCTGTTATTGGTTAGCGGCTTATTATTAATAGTTGGCTTGGCAATCTTGTATTCGGTTTCGGTTTCCGGCGACAACTTAATATTGTTTTACAGACAGTCGCTTTTTGCACTTGCTGGAGTTGTTGCTTTTTGGTTAACCGCTTTTTACAATTATCATAATTTAGGCAAGCTGAACCGTTTTCTTTATCCGGCTATTATACTCGCTCTAATTTTAGTACTGATATTCTCCCCACAAATTAGAGGGAGCGCTCGCTGGATAAATTTTGGCCCGGTGCAGTTTCAGCCCGGTGAATTTGCCAAATTAATTATTGTAGTCGGCTTATCACGCTGGTTATACTTAAAACGCGGCCAAATTAATTCCTGGAAAAGTATTTTTTTAACTTTAATTTACACGGTCATTCCCGCTTCTTTAGTCTTATTTGAACCTGACTTAGGCACCACAATGATTCTAGCGGGCATTTGGTTAGGTATACTACTTATAAGTTCCATAAATAAAAAATTTATTTTTGGTTTGGCTTTGCTAATTGCCGTGGTCGGGACGGGGGCTTGGAATTTTGTGCTAAAAGATTATCAAAAAGGGCGAGTAGAAACTTTCTTAAACCCAAACAGCGACCCTCGCGGCCGGGGTTATAACGTAAAACAAGCCGTAATAGCAGTGGGCAGCGGCCAGCTGCTCGGCAAAGGTTTTGGCAGAGGTTTGCAAAGCAGTTTAAAATTTTTACCTGAACGCTACACCGATTTTATTTTCGCTTCCGCTGGGGAAGAAATTGGCTTTGTCGGTTCGGCAGCATTGCTTATTTTATATGTACTGCTGTTTATGCGCTTGGTTAAAATAATGTCTTCAGCCAAAGATGACTTTGGCTTTTATTTAGTCGGCGGTGTGTTATTTATGATTTTTGGACAAGTAATAATTAACCTGGGTGTGAACATGGGGCTGTTGCCCGTAACCGGCATACCTTTGCCGTTTTTAACCTACGGAGGAAATACTATTTTAGTGACGTTAATTGCCTTGGGCATAGTTCAAAACGTGGCCATGCAGTCTAAAACTTTACGTTTTTAGAGGTCCTTGATATAATATATTTGGACTTTATCCGCCTCCGCAGAACACCACGGCTGAAGCCGTGGTTGAGCCTACTTCGCCATAGTAGCCTATGGCTACGAAGGCTGAAATGCGGTACGAGCTATGCACGACCATCAAACAGCCACGATTAGCTACGGCGGATTCCGCACGAGTGCTTAGGCGGATAACCCTGCCGAAGCTTTAGCGAAGGCGGGTATGTAATGGGCACCACGGGCTTGCCCGTGGGGCTCCATAATATAGAAATGAAACGATTTGATTTCAAAAAAGTAATTGGCTGGCTGGGATTCATTTTGCGCTGCCCAATCTGTGGTTTTAAATATAATTTGCAAAATATTAAAATTATAGAGAGCGAACAGAATGAACAGGCCGGCCTTGCGCGAGTGCTTATTCATTCCGATTGCCAGAAGTGCAAAAGCTCGGTGATGTTTAATATAGACATTTCGGGCCCGGAAATTTTCAGCGTTGGCATGATTACCGATTTAACCGGCAAAGACAGCGCTAAGTTTAATAGCCTAGACCCTTTGAGCTCAAATGACATAATTGCTATACATAAGAGCTTGAAGTCGTTTGACGGCAACTTAGTAAAAGCGCTTAAAGCAAACTCGTAGCAGTAGTTGTCCAGAGCCTCATTGCGAGGCTCTTTTAGAACTTACCTCATTAGAAGTTGTTTGGGAACGTTACTCTGTATAAGTATGGAAAAGAACTTCTAAACGGGGCTTGCTAAATCGTAAAAAATTTGATAGAATAATCAGGATCTTTTTTTAATAACAAGTATTTTTATTTTATGGAAAATAACCAAACTCCAGAGATTTCAAAAAATTTAAAAAATAGTCTGTTATGACAAATTGTCCTAAATGCGATTCGAATAAAATAAAGAAAACTGGTCCTTTTGCCCGAAGAAAAGGTGAAGGACAAAAGTACCAAAATCAACCCGAGGATGTACATTATGTTTGTCTTGGTTGTAAACATACATGAGTAAGCAAAATTTAAGTTATTATGATAATCAATATTATAGCTACGATAATTTTAGTTTTAACTTTCACTCATTTTGCACTACAAGGTTTATTTTCATTTTTCAGTATTGGTTCCGACTTCGTCAAATAATAAGTCTCAAACAATATGACTTAAATAAAAATTCCCTCGCTTTGGGGGAATTTAAAGTTGATAAAATTATTAGTGCCGGATAGTATGGCGGATACCGGCTTTGTCTTCTAAACGTTTTGTCCGTTTTTCCAGTTCCTTAAATTCAAATTTATGAGCCACATTGTCCAACCTGAGTTTAATATCCGAGACATCAGTTTGTAAAATTCCAACGTCAGCCTTTAAATCGGTAGCGTTTTTTTTAGTAGCGGTGTTCTCAAAACCTTTGGCAGTCATTCTAGCCAATTCTTGAATGCTTTCAGCCACAGTATTCAAGGTCACTTTTTTAGTCTTTCTAATCATATAGGCATTTTAAATTAATTTTTATTCTAAGTCAACTAAGCAGTAGGGTATACCGGAATAGCAAGGCATGGCGAATTCGGCTTGTCAAACCGCAAAAAATTTGGTAGAATAATCAGGGCGTTTTTAAAAATATAGTAGTATGGAAAAATTTCAATTAAATACCATAAGCCGAGAACTAAACTCTAAAGCTTTGAAAAATCTTTCGCAGGGAGGGTTTATTCCTGCTGAACTCTATGGCCACGGGTTAACTAATTTGCATTTGGCGATAAAGCAAAATGAGTTTGAAAAACTGCTCCGCTTAGCTGGCGAAAGTACAATTGTGGAATTAACTGCCCCGGACAATACCGTGCACAACGTGCTTATTCATGATGTGCAAAAACACTACTTAACCAACAACCCAGTTCACGTAGATTTTTACGAGGTGAAAATGACCGAGAAATTGAAAGCCCCAATTGCTTTGGAATTTATCGGCGAATCTAAAGCAGTAAAGGAAGCTGGCGGTACATTGGTTAAAGTGTTAAGCGAAGTGGAGGTGGAGTGTTTGCCAGTCGACTTGCCGCATAACATAGAAGTGGATATTTCTGTAATAAAAACTTTTGAAGATTCTATTTTAGTAAAAAACTTGAACGTGTCAGACAAAGTTGCTATTTTAACCGACCCAAATGAAGTAGTTGCAAAAGTTCAACCACCTAGAGATGTGGAAGCCGAGCTTGCCCAACCTGTTGAAGAAATGGACGTAACTCAAGTAGAAGGAGTGGCGGATAAACCGGATATAGATGAGGTAGTCGCTGAACCAATTGAAGAGTAAACACACTAAGGCTTCCCAAAAATCGGGAAGCCTTTATTGCAGAAACAAACACCAGAATGCCCAGGCATGCTAAATTAATTTTTTTTATCCTAAGCTCTTTAGCTCTTGGGAGTTTTGTGGCCCTGATCTTTACTTGGCCTTATAATAGTCCTACAACCGTGCTTGACTATGAAACTTTGCATAAAAGTTACGCACAAAAAGTTTCAACCAAAGATACAGAACCATTAAAAATTAGCGAGCAGGATAAAAAAAACCTTACGGAGTTACCAATATTAATGTATCACCATGTTGGTGAACTGCCAGAAAACAGCGACGCTATTAGACGAGATTTAACCGTGAGTACGACAGATTTTGAAAGGGAGGTAAAGTGGCTCAGCGACCAGGGCTATCACAGCGTTAGTCTAAACGAAATTTATGAGTCGGTAGTCAACAAGAAAAGTCTGCCGGCAAAGCCAATTGTATTTACTTTTGATGACGGTTACGATGACACACTGGTCAACGCACCGGCAATTTTAAAAAAATATAATTATACCGCAAGTTTTGCCATAATTACGGGTTTTGTAGGAAGCCTAGGTTACGCTTCGTGGAGTCAAATTAGCGCGGCAAAAAATATGGAAATGGAAATAGTTTCACACACCCAAAATCACTTTGACGGTAGCAGCAGCAAGTACAGTTTCAATTATATTAAAGAAAACCTTCTAGCCTCACAAAATGATATTTACGCAAATTTGGGCATTAACACTAACATTTTAATCTACCCGTATGGGCATTACACCAATCAGTATGTAGAAGCTGCAAAACAGGATGGTTTTGTTATGGGGCTTACAGTTCATTTTGGAAGATTCATAAATCTCAATGACTTAATGGAACTGCCGCGCGTTCGCGTACATGGCAACGAAACTATGAATAAGTTTATTGAAAATTTAACGAAGAATTAAAACTCCTTTTTAAAGTAAGCATACGAAAAGAGCAGACAAAGTGAGATCTTTTGGATCATACACGATGTCTGCACTTCTGCTGTGCGCAATGCACAAGCTTCATTCGTCGCTCCTTAAAATTCCTATCCGGTTTGGGTCCGGGAGTGCCGCCTTGTAGGGCGACGACGTCCCGAACCACTTATAGTTCACCCTTCTCTCGGCGGTGTCCGAGAGATTGACGATCTGAAGTGTCTTTAAATAATACTAGTCATTTAGGCTTGTGATTTGAATTGCTCCAAATTGCATGCTTGATGAGCTTGTCCCCAATCATGACACTCGCAGAAGAAAGGGACCCGGAACCTTCTTCTCCTGCTAAATGGAAATAATTTTTCCTTTTGGAAAAACTACTGATCTCCCTTTCTCCCAGAGAGATCTTTAGTCTCAATTTTTTTGACCTTGTCGCCAATGCTTTCGCATCGGTAACTTGAGTCCAGCAACTACTGTAGAAGCCGAAGCTCCTAAGTGAGACTAAGGTTCCATCTGAACCTCGTTGCTGTTCTTGCCCGATCCGAAGATCGGGAAGACCCCAATCCGTTGCGTTTGGATTAGGAAGAAACTGAAAAATTGTATATGTGCGAGTAAAAGTTAGTCTACTCTTTTGATCCGGAGTAGTCAACAAATTTCCAAAAAATATTTATTGCCTTAAATAAGAGGATTTTTGTTAATTCTGGGAGTAAGTTGTGGAAGGAGTTGTGGATTAGTTGTTGATTAGTAGCCTTTTGGTTCAAAAATTAAGCCCGGCTTTTCCCGATAGCCATCCTAAATAAGGTGAAAACGCGGAAGAGAGTGTGAGTAACTCAACTTTCCGCGCCGTCTTGTGTATTTAGTGACCTGTCTAAATGTTCTATATACACGTGCTGCTTCCCGTGTATAATGATCCCTATTAAGAAAAGAGCTGATGCTCCAGCCCCTCCAACTAAAGCCAGACAGAGCACCGACCGGACGGATAAGGAGACCGAACCAGTGGCGTAGAGAATACCCAATAGTCCTAGCGCTACTATCAAGCCAATCCCTATTCCTATGGGAACTAGTGTAATCTTTCGGTTTTGAGTCACTTGAATTACCTCCGCTTTTGTTTTTAATCCATGCAAACAAAATTTAGAAATTCTTGCGGACATGGTTTCTTAATATATATCAAAAAAGCCCTTTCTGTAAAGTCCTAAATTTGGACTTCCATGTAACGCCAAAGGCTCCGGAGATCTTTAAAAAATCTCAATTTCGTCTTAGGTAAATAATGTTTTGCATATCGTGTGATAAATGGCTTGGCTTTGGGATCAATTTCCAGAAGTATGATTCCGTTTGGGCGCAGATGATTGCCGACTTGCGAGAAAAATCTTTTATAAATCTGCCAGGAGTCAGTTCCATCCGTCAAAGCCCGTTTAGGTTCGTATTCAAGATCCGATAATAGTTTTTGATAGTTATCAGTACTAGTGTAAGGCAAGTTGGTAATTATGAGATCAAATTTTTGGTTGACATTATTGAAAAGGTCGCTGTGAATAAATTTAACTTTTGTTTTATGTTTTACAGAATTTAATTTAGCTATATTTGAGGCGGATTTAGATATATCAGAAGCAAAAAAATTAATCTTGGAGCTTGAATCTTGAATCTTGGAGGATAAGGATATTATGATGTTGCCGGAACCAGTGCCTAAGTCTAAAACTTTAATACTACCATTTTTGACGGCCGTCAATTCTCGTAGTATAGATAAAGATCGTTCCACCAGCCATTCGGTTTCCGGACGGGGAATTAGGACGTTTGGCGTGACTTTGAACTTGAGACCGTAAAAGTATTTGTAGCCAACTATGTAAGCAATTGGCTCGCCTTTTAGTCTTCGTTTAACAAGTTTTGTTAAGTTGTTAAATTGCTTAATTGTTAGCTTGTGGTTTGGGTGCGTATATAAAAACTCCTTGGTTTTTCCAAGGACGTGCGTAAGCAATAAATCTATTTCAATAGTCGGGTATTTTTTTAATGATTCTTGAATTGTCACAAGCGGGCCCAGATCAAACATCCTTACATTCTCAAGTTTATAAGTATGTTATTTTAGAGATTGTTTCTTAAGTTCAAGGTCTGCCCTCCGTAAGGCGTTGGTAATTTCCTCAAATTTACCTTCCAAAATTAAATTAATTTGAGTAAAGCTTTCGTTAATGCGGTGGTCGGTAACCCGGTCCTGGGGAAAGTTGTAAGTGCGGATTTTTTCGCTGCGATCGCCGCTGCCAATTTGGCTCCTGCGCGCGTCTTTGATTTTCTTTTCTTCAATTTCGCGGTAATAAGCGGCAACTCGGGCCCGAATAACCGCTAAAGCCTTTTCTCGGTTTTGCGCTTGACTGCGTTCGTCCTGGCTTTGCGCCTGGATGCCTGTGGGAATGTGGGTTATGCGTATAGCTGAATAAGTGGTGTTCACACTTTGGCCGCCGTGGCCGGAGGAAGTATTGGCTTCAATGTTTAAATCTTTTGGTTCAATGTGATAATCTTTTTCTTCCAGTTCCGGCATAACAGCAACCGTAATTGTAGAGGTGTGGACGCGTCCGGATTTTTCCGTTTCCGGAACGCGCTGGACTCGGTGCACTCCGGATTCGTATTTAAATTTGGAGTAGGGAAAAGGGGATTTAGAGCTTTTAATTTCGCAGATGATTTCTTTAAAGCCGCCAACCCCGCTTTTAGAAGAAGAGATTATATGGATTGTCCAGTTGTTGCTTTCTGCGAACTTACCGTAAGCTCTGAATATTTCTGCTACGAACAAACTGGCCTCGTCTCCGCCGGCCCCGGCTCGCAGTTCTAAAATTACGTTCTTGTCGTCATGTTCGTCTTTGGAAACTAGGTCAGTTTGAATAGTGTCCTCCAGCCTTAGAAGTTGTTCTTCTAACAGTTTTATTTCCTCTCCTGCCAAATTTTTTATTTCTTCGTCATCATTGTCCAACAGACCCTCGTTATCCTTAACTTGGGTTTCTAATTTTTGAAGCTGTTGAATTTTTTCCACCACAGTTAAAAGCTCGGCTTGCCGTTTGCCCAACTTGGCAATATCCCCGGGTCCGCCTTTGGCGGAAACGTTCAAAAAATCGCCCGAACTCATTTGTTCAGTCAGGGAATTATACTCATCGATAATTTTTTGGAATGCGAGGTCCATAGGTTTCAAAAAGATTATAACATAAAAAAATAGAGGATGTTCATCTCTCAATGAGCACCCTCTACACAATGTTGGCTGTTTTCTCCTATTACCACAATCTATTCCCGTGGCCATATTTGCGGTTTAAGGGTTTGAGAAACAACCATGCCAAAGGCCCTGATAGAGCGGCAAAGTTGGTCGTCCTGTTGAAGTCCATGCGCGTGTCCATGAACATAACAGCATTTATCACAACGCCAGTACTCCAGACGCACAACACGATCTCATACCATTTCATGGCTAACCTCCTTCTTTTCGATCGATCTAAAAAAGTTTACTTGGTGACCCGAGCTTTTCGTACCTTTTTAGGCTTTTTTTCCGCCTGGGCTTTGGCGGCTATTCGCACTCTGCGGTTAAAGCGGTCCACGGTACCGGCAGTGTCTATGAGTTTTTGCTTACCAGTATAAAAAGGGTGGCACTGGCTGCAAATTTCCGTGTGAATTTCCGCCATGGTTGAACCAGTGGTGAAAGTATTGCCGCAGGCGCAGACCACTTTAGCGCTGACAAAATATTGAGGGTGAATATTGGGCTTCATTGATAAAATAAATGTTGATAAATATTTAAATAATCTTAAGACTTAAGCAATTATAAAGCAACTTGCATTTTTAGTCAAGCTCTAGTATAATACCGAAGTCATTAATCAAACATATCTCGCACGCATTATCCTGTCCCGATATATCGGGATTAGCGAGGTAGAAGAGTCCCGATATATCGGGACAAGAAGGACCAATTTATGAGAGACATAAGTTTGCTTGAGTTATTGCATAGCGGCGCGCATTTTGGGCACAAAACCTCGCGGTGGAACCCCAAAATGAAGCCGTATATTTTTACTGTCCGGAATGACATTCATATTCTGGATTTGGAAAAAACCAGGCAGCAATTGCTAAGCGCGGCAAATTTTGCCAAAACCGTGGCCAGTCAGGGCGGAACAATTTTATTCATTGGCACTAAACGGCAAGCAAAGGAGATTGTCAAAAACCAAGCCTTAGCCAGCGGCATGCCTTATGTAAATGTGCGCTGGCTGGGCGGAACATTTACCAATTTTCGCACTATTCAAAAAACTGTCAGAAAACTGGAAAAACTCCAGGAGCTAAAAACAACTGGAGAGCTGGAAACCCGTTACACTAAAAAAGAGCGCCTGCTTATTGAACGAGAAATAGAAAAACTCAATAAGCTGTTTGAAGGGGTAAAAAATTTAAAACGCCTGCCCGAAGCGGTTTTTATTGCCGACGTAAACTATGATGACATTGCTTTAAAAGAGTCTATAAAATCCAAAGTAAAAATTATTGGCGTAGTAGACAGCAACAGCGACCCGGAAAATATTGATTATCCCATTCCTTGTAATGACGACGCTACAAAAGCCATAGAACTGGTCGCCAGCGTAATAGCGGAGGCCATAAACGAAGGCAAAAACCTTTATACCGCCGCTCCTAGCGCGGAGCCAGCTACTGCAATAAGCGCAGAATCCGGCACTTAAGCATTAAGACAAGCTAATATGACAAACCAATCTACAATAAAAGAATTACGCGAACTTACTGGCGCAGGAATTTTGGACGTAAAAGAAGCCTTAAGCGAAGCCGGAGGAAGCGTTGACCAGGCCGTGGAAATTTTACGCAAAAAGGGCGTCGCCAAACTCACTAAAAAGGCTGACCGCATAGCCAAAGAAGGTCTAGTAGAAAGTTATATCCATCCAGGCAGCCGAGTAGGAGCGCTGGTTGAGGTAAACTGCGAAACCGACTTCGTCGCCCGTACCGATGAATTTAAAAACTTGGCAAAAGATTTGGCCTTACACATTGCCGCAAGCAATCCTTTATATGTAAGCAAAGAAGATGTGCCCGCAGAAGTTATAGAAAAAGAAAAAGAAATTTACAAAGAGCAAAGCCACGGAAAAAGCGGCGATGTTGCAGACAAAATGGTTCTTGGCAAGCTGGAAAAATATTTTGAAGAAGTCTGCTTAATGGAACAGGCTTTTGTAAAAAATCCTGATAAAAAAATAAGCCAAGTAATTGCCGACGCTACTTCCCAAATGGGCGAAAACGTCCAGGTCAGAAGGTTTGCCCGATTTGTCCTTGGCAACTAGACTAATTGACCAAAATTAAATAAGATTAAGTAAGATTGATCATGAATTTTGGGTTCACATTTTTGATCAGTCTTGGTCAATTCTGGTCAATCTTTTAAATAAAAAAATTGTCCTATCAAATTCTTACAACCACGGTATTTTTCCTTTCAGTTTTGGGACTGATTATTCTTGTATTCCGCCGCTTGCCGCAAGCTTTGGAGTTGGGCAATGAAAAACAAAATGAAGCGAAAAATGCCTTGGCCGAAAAAGGTTTGCCCCTAATCTCGGTTTCTTCCTTACAGACTTTCTTGCGCTTGTGGTCCAAACGTTTTTGGCAGTTTATTTTGGAAGCAAAGGACATAAGACATCCGGCCAAAATAACCTACAAAATGAAACGCTTGTTCAAGATTCCTTCCACTGGAGAAAAGAGTTCAATAAACCAAGATAATGCTACTGACTTTGAAGTTAAGACAGAAAAATATTTTTTGGAGCAAATTAAACGGGACCCTAAAAATTTAGAGCATTATTCCTCTTTGGGCAAACATTATTTAACCGAAAAAAACTATCTTGAAGCCGTTAATGTCTACGAGTATTTGGTGAAACATGAACCTTCAGAGAGTAATCATTCCGCCCAATTGGGCTACATAAAACTAAATCTGGAAGACTATGAAGCGGCAGTCAAGCATTACGAAAAATCTGTTAGTCTTGATGCCAGCCACCCTAACCGCTATTATAATTTAAGCTTATCGCACGGTGCGCAGGGTCAATGGCCTAATGCCGCGGAAGTGTTGCGCAAAGCCCTGGAGTTAGAACCGAACAACTTTAAGTACCTCAAGTTTTTGTCGGAAATTTATTTAAAGATGGGGGACAAGCAAAACTATGGTAAAATAAACCGCCTGCTCAGGAAAACAGATTCTATAACCACAAAAACAACGTCGGAAAATGCCTTGAATCGAGTGGATGTGATTAAGCCGTTGTAGCTCCCGCCAGACCTGCCTGCCGGCAGGCAGGGGCGGACAAGTCAGCTCTGACGCATAGGTCGGAGCCCCGATCCCGACGCCGAAGGTGCGGGACGCCGATAGTATCGTCGGCGCTGCAACGTCGGGGTTGGTAGACTTGCCCATCCAAGATTTATGTGTTATTAGTTAATTTTTAATGAAAATATCTGAACAACTTCCATTGTTCGGACCCGCTGCCAGGTGCCGTTGTAGCTCAGTTGGTAGAGCAACTCCATGGTAAGGAGTAGGTCATCGGTTCAATTCCGA
>ORMF011424402.1_pt1 | contig 15768 bp, 14 predicted proteins | sample 1779871 | NCBI WGS metagenome assembly ORMF01 (sample SAMEA104232316, study PRJEB22302) | groundwater metagenome | biome: forest; feature: aquifer; material: groundwater | place: USA | collected 2011-08-07 | depth 5.4 m
CGTGGCGAGCCGCTCGCCCGTCTCCTCCATCTGTTCGACCGACCCGGTGGCGACGATCTCGGCATCGATCTCCAGGTCTCGTATTGCCCGGCGCAACTCATCTTCGCCCGCCTCCCGCGCGTTCTTGCCGGCGTGGCTGTTAATGAGTATCTTGCACCGAGTCTTAACGGCGATCATATCTCCCATGCTCCCATCAAACGGCCGAAGAACAATGAGAAGACGCGATGTTGCGTGTAGCAGGTTCCAAGTTGCCGGTTCCTCTGGAAATCGGGGGAGTAATGTAGTCACGCGCAATACTCCAACATTCCATTACTGCAATTCACCCGCTTGACATTCGGACCAGGCTTCTGATATATTGTGCATATCCTAATAACCAGATTTAACCAGCTATTCTGCCTATCCATGACGATATCCGGGCTTTGGATCCAATTTCCAAACGCCCTTGCTTCATATACGCGCTCCGAAGTGATTCGAGACTTGGATTTGATCCTAAAGGAGAGTATGAAATGGGCACGTCACGGTCGCGAGGTTTCGGTTTTACCCTCATCGAACTGCTTGTCGTAATCGCAATCATCGCCATTCTCGCAGCAATCCTCTTCCCCGTTTTCGCCCAGGCTCGCGAGCGCGCACGAATGGCTTCGTGTCTCTCGAATATGCGCCAGCAGGGGACGGCGCTGAGAATGTACGTCCAGGATTACGACGAAATTCACGTCTGCCAGCGGTTCATCACTCAGAACGCGCTCGGACACTTCCCCTACGGCTGGCGAAACGCCGTCCAGCCCTACCTGAAGAACAAACAAATCTACGCCTGTCCGTCTAATCCCCGCAGCAATGCAGCCGGACCGGGGACAAATCCGAATTTGGAAGGCAGTCAGGGAAATGCGGAAGGTTGGCAATCGGAGCCAGATAGGCGACTCTCGCGCGGATACGCAATGAACAGCTGCGCGAATGACTGGCGGCCCGCTGACGACCGGGTTTACAAAGGGCCGCTCAAGGACGCGGAGCTATTCCACCCCGCATCGACAATTGCACTTGCGGAGCTGACTTGGGAGCATGTAGATGTGCACCCGAGCTGGACGTGGAATGAAGGATGCCAGGCAAGCGATCCGGGACTTTTCCAGCACTTCGGGGGTTTCGGCAAGGAAGCGACTCACGCAAACTTCACCTTCTGGGACGGTCACGCAAAGAGCAGGAAGTGGATTCAGACTCTCATGCCGATTACCGCGAACGAATGGGAGGCCGAGGAGCCATCGCTTACTGTGCGATCCAACAACAGGCAATTCCGGTGCAGGACGCAGAACGAAACGATGCCCGTCGCGGGTCCATGCCGAATGTATGGCGGCAACTCCCCAAATAGGTAGCTGCCGTGCCTTTAGAGGAAAGAGGCCGCTCCATGAAGCAAGCTGTGTCGCCGCCCGTCGTTATGGCTGTCATCCTGGCCATCGTCGCGGTTATCTTGTTCTTCTTCTGGATGCAATGGAACTCCGGTCCGGCCGCCGGGCCGCCGAAAGAGCACACGCTGAACATGGGGAGCTCAGCCGCCACGGCCACAGGCGACGAGAATAGCACGAGCAATTTGGTAGAAAAGAAGTAGCGTGGCGGGCACGGAATCTCGAACAATGCACAATTGACACGAAGTTGGCCGTTAGCGCGCCCCATGATTGCCGTGTGCCTGATCGGACTTGCCGCGGCGATTTGGGGTGCCGTGTTTCTGTGGCAGCGCCGGCAGGCTCCCTGGCGGGCACATATCGACGCGGCGGACCGGTATGTCCGGCTGGGTCAGGGAATACCGGCCGAGCGCGAGCTCCGGGCCGCGGCCGCGCTTGCGCCGGACAATCCGAATGTCTGGGAACTGCTGGGAGAGTTCTATCTGTCCACCGGAACTTGGAACCGAGCGGTAGAGGCCTTCGACCGGCTGCGACGGGTCTCACCTCAAACACCCCATGTCTATTCACGTCTCGCAGCCTGCGCGTTGAATGCCGAAGACGAAGTCGGGGCGCTCAAATACGCTGAGGAAGCGTTGAAACGCGACGCGGACGATATAACAGGGCTTTCGGTAGCGGCAGTCCTGCTTTTACGCGCCGGTGATGAGCAGCGCCGCCTGCGATATCTGCGACGGCTCGTCATGCTCGCGCCTGATGAACCGGACTTCCTGATGATGCTCGGCAGCGAGCTTACGGACCGGCATCTTTACTCCGAGGCTCGCCCAGTATTGGAGCGCCTCCTAAAGCTCGAACCTGGAAACGCTAGAGCACATGCTTTCCTCGGCATCGGCATCATGAATGAAAACCCGTCTCCGGAGGGAATGTCAAGAGCAGAGACCGAATTCAAGCTCTCGGCGGGGGCAGACGCAAAGGCCGCGCTTCCCCGATTCCAATTGGGCAAGTTATACAGACAGAAGGGTGACATGGCTACGGCAATCTTCTGCCTCCAGCAGGCCGCGGAGCTTATGCCGGAGAAGCCGAACATCTATTACGAGCTCTCGGCCGTCTTGTTGCGTGCAGGGAAGGTCCAACTGGCCGAAAAAGCTCGACATCGCTTTGAGACCTTGCGCCAAGAGATGGACCTAGAAGGGGCGCTTATGCAGAGGTGCGCGACCTTTCCGGACAACTTCGAATACCACCTTCAGGCCGGCGAACTCAATCTAAAGCATGGCGACTTCCGTCGTGCCCAGGGGTATCTCGAACGCGCCAAAGTCCTGCGGCCGGAAGACCCGCGCGCAGAGGCAGCCCTCGTTCGCGTCGCCGCACTGGCCCGCGAAACCGAGGCGATCAAGGCGATCCGCACCCGTGCGGCTGTGGTCGCTCTCACTCAGCACGGCACGTCGACATCTCGGTCTCCCGACCAGTGACCGGAACCTGTTCGATTCCATTGGCCGCGACCGCCTTTGTACTCATATTTCCGGGCTGCGCGCAGCGCACCAACTCGCCAACCGTGATCCGCGCTCGAATGACCGACTCGCAGCCGTTATTCGAGGATGTGGCCGAACGGGCAGGCGTCCGGTTCATTCATTCGAATGGAGCGACTGGCCGCCTCTACTTCATCGAAAGCACTCCCGCCGGCTGTGCAATGCTGGACTATGATAACGACGGCTTCCTGGATTTGCTGCTCGTTCAGTCCGGCCCGTCCACTCCACCAACTGCAACAAAGGACCGCCCGCGCTGCGCGCTTTACCGTAATAATCGGGACGGAACGTTCACGGATGTTACGGCCGGCTCCGGTCTCGATAAGGATCTCGGCTACGGACAAGGCGTAGCCGTTGGCGATTATGATAACGACGGATTCTCGGACCTGTTCATTACCGCCATTGGCGGAAACCACCTCTTTCATAACGAACATGGAACCGGTAGATTTCGAGACGTCACAGCTCAAATGGGTCTGGGCGAGGTCCACTCGACGGGCTACGCTACAAGCGCCGCGTTCGGCGACTACAACAATGACGGTCGGCTCGACCTGTATATTTGCTACTACTGTCCTTGGACGTGGACGAGCGATAAGTCATGCCGCGATTCGAGCGGTCGGCCGGACTACTGTTCACCACAGATATACGATCCGGAAACTCATCGCCTGTATCGAAACGATGGCAGCAAGTTCACAGATGTCAGCGAGTCTGCGGGGATCACCAAACAGAAGGGTCGCGGATTGGCAGTTGCGTTTGTGGATTACAACGTCGACGGAAAACAGGACATCTTTGTCGCCAACGACTTATCGCCGAACATGTTATGGCGGAACAAGGGCGATGGCACGTTTACCGATGTAGCAAGGGAGTTAGGATGCGCTTACGGCGAGGGCGGCAGTGTGATGGCGGGAATGGGTGTAGCCATTGCCGACTACGACCGATCCGGATGGGATAGTTTGTTCGTCACGAACTTCTCCGGTTTGCCAAACTCGCTGTTCCGAAACATGCGTGGAAAGCTGTTTGAGGACGTGAGCGTGCCGTCAGGCCTTGCGCTGCCGCATATGAAGTTTCTTGCATTCGGCTGCGAGTTCCTGGATTATGATGCGGACGGTTGGGCGGACCTACTGGTCGCAAACGGACATGTGTTACTCCACGCGGACACAAAGCTAGAGGGGATCACATATCAGGAGCGCAAGCAGCTATTTCACAATGAGGGAAATGGCAGATTCGACGAGGTGATCGACACACGCAAACTCGGAGGGCTTCTCCGTCCAATGGTCTCACGCGGCCTTGCGGTCGGTGACATCGATAACGACGGCCGGTTGGACGCGCTCTTCGTAAACCAGAACGGCCCGGCCCAGCTATTCAAAAACAACGATCGGAGCGCGAACCACTGGATCTCGTTCAAGACCATCGGTACAAAAAGCAATCGTGATGGTCTGCACACGCGCTTCATCCTCCATGCCGGTGGAGTGAGACAGACGGCCACGGTCCATGCAGGGACCAGCTATCTATCGCATAGCGATTCGCGGGTCTATTTCGGACTGGGTAAGACGTCCAAGATCGACCGCGTGGAAGTAAAGTGGCCGAGCGGATTCACGGAGACGTTCCGCGGTCCGGTTGCGGACAAGTTCTACACAGTAACCGAGGGGAAAGGGGTTACGTCCTCGTCCTCGCCGTCAGTTAGGCCTCCGTAGGCCACGATTTTCGCAGCGAAGTGACTGTTATTCTAAGTCAATCGTAGATCAGATAAGTCTTTCGAGCCTCTCGAAATACAGCCGCCCTCCTGTTCCAACGCGAACCAATGAACGATGAATCATTGATCGGGGACTGTTGACACGACAGGGACTCTCGACTACAATTTAGCAGGCTGGACCCAATGGGAGACTTGAAGTTGGCCGTCGTGATGGAAATTGAAATACCTGCCGGAAGGGAAGACTTCCGGTTACCTGAGGGAGTGGATGACCGCCTCCGGGATGTGCTCGACCGACAAGACCGAGGCGAGAAACTGTCGTCTGCCGAGCGAAAAGAAGCGGAAGGCCTTGTCGAACTTGCAGAATGGTTATCGCTGATGCGGCTAAGGGCCCATCGACTTTCTGCAGGTCCGTCCTCTCCGTCGTGAGCAAAGTATCCAAGCTTATGCGTGGTCAGGTGATTGATCGCGCAGACAATCGCTGCGAGTATTGCGGTCTCGATCAAGACACTCAGGAGGCTACGTTCCACGTCGACCATGTAGTTCCGAGGTCTGCTCATGGGCCCACAGCGCTTTCAAACCTCGCGTTGTCTTGCGTTTCATGTTCATTGTACAAAGGAGCTCGACAGTTCGCGATCGATCCCCGGACGGGCAATGAAGTGGTCCTGTTCAATCCGCGACTTGAGCGATGGGAAATCCATTTCAAATGGGAAGGTGATTACCTCCGCAGGATCACCCCGACCCGTCGCGCAACAGTTGTCGCTCTGAACATGAATCGCCCAACCATGATCTCGATCAGGCGAGAGTTAGCATTTCTCAGTCACGGAACATAGTCGTGGAAATCAAGCGCTTTGACGTGTTGGGCAAGGCCTTGGGCCAGTGTATTAGTCGTACAACAAATAGCTTCTCCGTAACGCACGGAACTCGGCCGCACTACGGTTCCACTTCTCCCAAATCTCCGTGGACGATCGGCCCGCGATGAATTGTCTCCGCACTTCATCGGTCCCACACACCAGGTCGAACATCCGATCTTCCGTTCCACCCTTGAAAAGCGATCGAATGGGACCGACCTTCCGCATCGCGTCCATGATCTCGAAGTTCAGACGGGTCAATTCGGCGCGCACGGGATCCGTAATGTAAACCTGAACGCCTCCGACCGATTCGCCATGAAAAATGGCGTAGAATGGACGCCAAGTCATCGGGCGGAAGAAGAAACCTGTGAGTCGGCGCCGGTTTAGCTCGGCAGCGAACTCACGGGGGTCGATCGCGGGAGCGCCGGCCAGCTCGAACGGGAGCGTATAGCCGACGCCGATCGAAACCGTCGGCAGCTCTCCCACAATTCCCGTGGCGGCATAATAGAGCGACGTCTCCGGTTTTGGGACGTGCGGACTCGTGGGGACCCAGGGCAAGCCGGTATCCGGCCAGAGCATATCGCGCCGGTAACCACGCATCTGAACGACGCTCAGGTCGCACTTCGCGCCGCCGGGCAGCCAGCCGCGCTCATTGATCATCTTCGCCAGCTCTCCAACCGTCAGTCCGTGGCTGTAGGGAATGGGAAACGGCCCGACCCCGGACTTGAACTTCATGTCCAGGATATTGCCCTCGATCCGGTTTCCACCGATTGGGTTGGGCCGATCGAGTACAACGAAGGGAACATGGTGTTCCGCACACGCCTCCATGCAATTGCCCATTGTGGCGATGTATGTGTAGGAACGCGAGCCGATGTCCTGGATGTCGAAGACCAGTGCATCGAGACCCTTAAGCATCAACGTGGTAGGTTTTCGGGTATTGCCATAGAGTGAGTAGACCGGCAATCCTGTGGCCGGGTCTCTCGCATTTGCTACCGTTTCCCCGGCTTTCGCATCCCCGCGAACGCCATGTTCCGGCCCGAACAGCGCCACGAGCTTGACACCCGGAGCCTTGGCCAGCACGTCCACGGTTGCGCGCAGGTCACCCGTCACCCCGGTTGGATTCGTGACCAAGCCGACACGCTTACCCCGCAGCGGCGCAAAGTGCTGATCGATGAGGACGTCGATGCCTGTCGCGACCGAGTGCTTTTGTTGAGATTCGCGGATCGGGGATAGAGTCAGGAAGATGATGCTGAGGAAACCAAGCAGAAATCGCCAATAAACGGGAAACCCAAAATCACGCATTACGGATCACGCATCAATAGAATAGAAACGGCCACCAGTTCTTCATCGGTTTGCCTGTGTCGTCCTTGGACCGGTTATCGAGACCCGGCATGTTCTGTCGCCAATAGATCACCCATCGGCCCATGCAGTCGTTTCCAAGTTCCTTATAGGGGTCCAGTTTTGCCGGCGTCCAAAGCGTTACTTTGTCCTGGCCGCGCTGCCCGTCTCTCATTCGGTAATGCTCGATGGTCGTGAGGATGGGCGACGGGTTGTCAAGGTCGTAGTCGTGACGGCCGTTAGGGATGAAGTGGACGTTGTTGCCGATTGGGACGTAGTTCGGGATCACGCGCTCCTCGCCGCCCCACTTGAACGCTAATGTATTGGGGTTCGGATAGCTCAGCTCGACGCCGTTTCTGCCGTAAAGGGAGTCAAAAGGTGTTCCGTACCGTTTGTCCAGGTCGAATCCGGCGAATTCGCGGAAATACTTCCGCAGATACGGGATTGCATTGGAATTCGCCATTCCTTCCAGCGAATGGCCCAGGCTCTCCATGGCGCAGCCGGGACCGCGCTCTACATTGATGAATACGATTCGCAGGCTGCGGCCGATAAACGGCTGGCCTGGATCGCCTCCATTACCCGCCTGCATCCACTTGCCTGGGATGGGCTTTAGCTGCTCATCGTAGACCTGCTTCACTTCGATGCTCTCGTACGGCGCGCCATACTTGCCCTGGTACGCGAGGAACCAGACCTCGTGTATGATTCCGCGATCAACGAGCTCTTTCAGGGAGAGCAGCCGGCCAAGATTATCCTGGTCGCGGATGCCGTAAACCCCAGTGAACTCGTTCGTAAAGAGTCGGGAATACTGAAAGTTGATCCCGTCCTTCCAGTTTGGAACGCGCGGATAAAGCGTACTGTTTCCGTCGAGTTTTTCAGCCGGAGGGACGATGTTCGTTGCATTGACGAGCTTCTCAACCTGATATTCCAGAAACGGCGACGCCTTAGGATTCTCGAAGCCGTGATAACGTGAGGACTCCCGCAAAGCCGCGATTAGCTGGTTCACCTTTTCCCACGCCCGTTCTTGAGTTACGCCGTTCGCGAAGTTTATCACGAGAAGTCGCGGGCGCATCTGGATGATGCGGTCGTGGTTTGCGATGAGCCAGCGATCGGAGTTCGCCCGGCTGGACGAGTTCGGCCAGACGACCTGCGGAGTCTGTACGGCAATCTGCGATCGCGCAGGGGTGCTGAATGCGAGGATTGCAAAGAGAGCGTGCAGTATCTAAGTCCCCACTTTCAGCCCAGGAAATGCCGTTTGGTAAATCTTGTTCAGGGCATCAACGGACATTCGCGCTTCCGATCCGGGGATCATGGGCGGCCGCCGCTCTTTTACAGCGTTTACGAAATCCTGGATCAGAACGGAGTGGCCCCTCATGCTGATCGCCATCGGCTGGGACCCGCCCCCGATCACCTCATCAGGCTGGGATATGGTATGGAGCATGTCCTCGCCGTTTATGCCGTGCTTCACCACCGTTGCATCCTGGAACGCGGCGGAGCCGTTGGTCCCGAAGACCTCGACCCGCGAGCAGATGTCGGGTGAGCAGCACGTTGTCGCCTCGATTACGCCGCGTGCGCCGTTTTCAAACCGCAGGACCGCGATCGCAAAGTCTTCGGCCTGAATTTCGTGAGCGGCGGTCTCGAGGTGCGCGAATTCGACATCCGCGACAGGACCGGCCAGCCAGCACAAGTGATCAATCGCATGGATCGCCTGGTTCGCCAGCACGCCCCCATCCAGCTCCCACGTCCCGCGCCATCCGCCGGAACCGTAGTAGCTCTGGGAGCGCCACCATTTCAGATAGGCGCTGCAGGATAGCAACCGCCCCATCTTTCCGTCGCGAATAGAGCGTACGACCTGCTGGGCGCCCTCATAGGTCCGCCTCTGGAATATGCATCCGAGGGTGACATTGCTCCGTTCGCATTCGGCGATCAACCGATCTGCCTTGTCGATGTTGAGGTCGAGAGGTTTTTCGCAGAGGACATGTATCCCACGGTTTGCCGCTGCGATCCCCTGGTCAGCGTGCATGCCGGAAGGGGTGCAGATATCAACCGCGTCCACGAGCCCGGAGTCCAGCATTTCTTCTAGTTCCGAGAACGGCTGACCGCCATACTTTTCGGCTGCAGTCTGAGCCCGTGCGGGATCGAAATCACAGACTGCGGCGATCAAGGACCCATTCGCCTTAGTCCAGCAGTCGAGGTGTCCAAGCCCCATTGCGCCACACCCGATCACGCCGATCCTCAACTCGTCCGCCATTTGACATCCTCCGGCTGGCGATTCTGCGATCCGGCAGCCGTTTCCTTCCGCACCCTCACGTTACAAGTGTGTGCCCTGATCAACATAAAGCCTCCGCCGGTGGAACCGGGGAGGCTCTAGCATTTACTCACTTTGCTTTCTTAGCGGTCGCATTCTTCTTGGGAGCGGGCTTCGGTGGAGCGGGCTCGCCCTTCTTCCGTCGTTTGAACGGTGTCCGTAGGACGATCTTCTTATAATCAAGGCCCGCGGCGGTCAACGCCTTGTCCCATGAATCGAACCTTCGCCGGGCGGCAGTGATCAGGGTGATGTCCACATCCTCCATGTTTTTGGCATTGAGGCTCTCGCCACGGGAATGAAGCTCTTTGAGGCGGTCGATCACCGCCTGCTGATCCCACTGGCGGTATCGGCGAATATCGCCATACTTAAGCCCGGCAGCAGTTATTGCATTTCTCCACGATCCGAAATGCTTCCGCTTGGTCGCGGCTGCCGCAAGTTGAGGGTCGACGGCCGTGCTGACATGGCGCCAGGAAAGGTCCTCTCCCTTGCCGTGCAGTTCCCGAATTCGGGCCAGAATCCGGTCGCGAGACCACATTTTGTATTTGCGGATGTCCTCGTATCCAAGCCCTGAGAACTCGACCGCGGCCCGCCAGGAGCCAAAGTATCGCGTTGCGGCGCGCAGTAGAGCGACCTGCTGCTGAGCTATCGTGGCGTAGTTCAGATCCTCTTTCGCTTTATGCATCCTGCGGATTTCATCCGCGATGGACTCTTTACTCCATTTACGCACGACTGGGTGCCCCTTCCTATGGTGTTGTTAGCGTCGTAAAATGCCACCCATGAGCACGCCCGCCACAATCGCGTCGTGCCCTACGCGGCTGGGCGAAAGAGACACGTCGTGGAAAAAAGGCGGGCGTCGAAGTTTGTGAGATTATTGGGAATGCCTTGGCAGCGTCTGTAATGATAGGCTATAGCTTGCACTTATGTCAACCCTTCTGCGCTCGAATGCGCTCGAATCGGTAAACTGTTCGTATGCCCGGCTGACGCAGTCGCCGTCAGAGTTAGACCCGCTGCATAGGAATTGGTTATCTGCGCGCAGAAGGTCGGTAATGCTTCGGCAAAATACTTGGGTCTGCCACTTCGTACGGAAATGGAGGGTCGGAATGCACCATGGGCAGCGGCGGTGGCCGCAGACGAATGAGGCCCTGGACAGCGTGGCCGTTGCGCCGCTCGGATCCCTTGAGCAGCATGGGCATCATCTTCCGCTGTTGACCGACTCGATGATCATCACGGAGATCGCTCGCAGGGCGGAAGCGGAACTGCCGGACGAAGCAACGTTCTTACCCACCTTATGGATGGGGGCGTCGGATCATCACCTCGCTTTTCCGGGCACCGTCAGTATCGATAACAACAACTATGTATTGATACTCGAGGACCTTGTGGAAAGTCTCTTGCGGGCAGGGTTCAAGCGTATATTCCTTCTGAATGGTCACGGCGGAAACATCACGCCCGGTCGGCAGGCGCTCTACAATGTCCAGCTCAGGCATTCCGAGGAACCAGATCTTTACCTCGCATTCACGAGCTGGTGGGCGATCGCGGCCGAACAGGTCGCTGCTATCCAGGGGCTGGAGCAGAAGTCGGTGACCCACGCCTGCGAGCAGGAAACCTCCATGATCCTCCGTATCCGGCCGGAACTGGTCGCAATGACCGAGGCACGGGGGGCAAACATCCCCTTCCGCTCAGAGTTCTACTGCCCCGACTTCAATAAACCGAGCCGAGTCGACGTGCCGCGGGCATTCCACCAATTGAGCCAAACGGGGGCATTCGGGCATCCGGAGATAGCCACGGTCGAAAAAGGTGAGGCGCTGTTTCGGGCGGCTGCATCGGAGGTCGTGAAGTTTGTCCGGGAATTCAGGGAGTGGCCGGTCATCGAGCCGGCGTGATTGCCCGCTGCCAGCAGTTAGAGAAAGAAGGCGTCCGCAGAGGTTTGGGGAGCGTTTTGCTCGGTTACGAGTAGCAGTCGTAGAGTTTGTATGCCCCCACGGTTGGGCCGCGGACGCCTTTATTGTACCTCGGAGTCAATGTCAAATCGCCGAACGGAGAAGTCCTTTAGCGTCAGCGTGCAGCTTGTCGTTTCGCTATCGCTGACAAGTCCCATTATCGTTTCACAGGCGATCGCGACGGCCATCAACACCAGGTTGCGAGCGAGCGGATAATCACATGTGTCGTCATTTGCGGCCCAGGGAACGCGGTAAATATCGTTCCAGATGATCTCCGCATATTCCGCGGAGAGTCCCACGTGAAGGCATGGCATGTTCGCAGCCAGACATGCATCCTTCACCGCCTGTCGTCCAACGCTATTGTCGAACGTGTCGACAACCAGCTTACTACCCTTAATCAGTTTGGCCGCATTATCAAGCGACAGCTCTTCCGTTCTTGCCTCGATTTTGGTTCCGAGAGCCCGAAATATCGAGTTCGCCAGTATCCTTGCCTTCAAGGACCCGACATCGGTTCGGTAATAAGGCTGCGTAGACAGGTTGCGTTCCTCAACGCGGTCGCGATCAATCACGCGAAGCCGGCCGAACCCCTGGCGCGCCAGGCTTTCGATCATGTTACCGCCGAGGGCGCCCGCTCCGCAGATCGTAACCGGGAACTCTCCGATACGCCGCATGATTTCGGTCGAGCGATAAAGCTGCTCGTGGTACGTTGAGGATGATCGATTCATGACACTTTCGTTACCATTCGTCGCGTTTCTCGATAACTCCAACCAGCGATTGTAGATCGAAGTCCGAGTCCTGGTCGCTCAAGCAGATGCCCGAGCTAATGACCGTAAGGTCGCGCTTGGAAATTGCCGAAGTGTGCCGTTCGCCATCACGCGTGGTCCACTCAACTTGCCAGTAGTCACCCCGATCGTGGAATTCGCGGAGATCGCCGCCTGCTAGGTTCAGTGCACCGCGCAGCCGCACTTCATCGGATTGGTGGAGCGCTCTCTCGCGTCGCTGCTCGACGAGATGAGAAAAGGCCTGATTCCGTTGGGCCGCGATCTGGTACGCCGTGCGGTCTTCGGGGGCTAGTCCGGCCGACTGTAGCTGTGCCGGATCGACCACATCGCGAGTCGCGTCCCGAAGCGTTTCCGCTATTGTGGGATCCGCACGCCGATCGATCTCCTCGAACCAGAAGGCGGTTCCATCCGAGCGACAAACCGCCACCTCAAACAGAGAGCCCTCCGAAACCAGGTGGACCGCGGCGGGCCTGGCCGCGCCGAACTTCTGGCGCATGTCCGACTCATTGACGGGATACGCCAGCCAGGAACGGCCTCGAAGCAGACAGACCAGTCGCATCCTGACCTGGGTCAACATCTCAAGATATCGTGTTACGAGGGGAAGTCCGGCCTCCTCGACCAGCGAAGCAACTGTTTCGCTGTCGCGCTGGAAGATACCCCATCCCTCATAATCTACCGGGCGCGGGCGGTACGTATGCACCAGCCCTGCGACTTTCGCCCGGACGCGACCTCCAGGTACGCATGGGGCGATAAAAGTTGCTCGGTTCAGGTCATGTTCCTGTTCGGCCAGTTCGCCGATCAACTTGCGGATATCAGGTTTCTTTTTCAAGAGAAACGTTACTTTCGAAGCCCGATCGTATCTCCCGCGCAGCGCATCTCCGCGAGGGCATCGGGATCGCGCATGCGGCGGATGTGGTCGCGAAGCTCCGCCACCTGTGACGTTACAGCTTCGGCAAACCGGTCGTCCAGCCTGGTTGCGCCCACCTGAGCTCTTTGCAACGCTGCAGATGTGAACACCTCCTTCAAGAATGCAGGGGTAAAGCCCTCCGTCCGAGCGGCGACCTGAGTGGCCAGGTCATCCATGTCCAGCTCGGGAGTTACTCGGTCTGCCAGCTCAGGTCTCGAAAGGATGCGCGTGCAGAATGTCGTGCGCTCGGCTAGGGCGGGCAATCCCAGGTGGAATATGCGATCGAACCGTGAAGGCCTTTTCAGGAGCGCTTCGTCGATCTTGCCGGGGTGGTTCGACGAAGCGATGATGAGCAGTCCTTCATTATTCTTGAATCCATCTAGCTCGTTCAGAAATACAGTTCGGTTCTGTTGCGTCACAAATCCGTCGAGATCTTCGAACGCCAAGATACAGGGGGCGAGGCTTCGCGCGCGGCCGAAGATATCCGTAATAGCGCTGCGCCAGTCACGATCGATCAGGTCACGAACATATAAGAAAGGCAGGCTCGGAAGCGCCGCCGCGGCAGCTTTGCAGACCATCGTCTTGCCCGTTCCCGGCGGACCGATGAGCAGGACCCCGCGCCTCCAGGCAAATCCCAAGGCGCTAAAGGCATCGCGGTGCTGGAAGAAACCCTCCACCGCTTCTCGCAGACGGACCATTGTCTCTGCCGGAAGCACCACGTCATCCCATGTGACCTTCCCGATCTCCGCGTCCATGTCCAGGGCGCTGCTCCATCCCTTCGAGTATCGCAAACACCGTTCCGCCGGCCGATTTGCAAACCTGATGGCAGTGCGAACGAATTCGATGACCGCCGCCTCATTCTGGCCGAAGAAGATCACATACTCGCACGCACAGTCCGTTGGAGGATAGGCAATCTCGATTGTCGATCCTTCCCAATCCGCCGCGTACCAACCGACATACGGCAGGATTTCTGACGCGTCATCCGAATCTGAGTACTGGTCGCTTCCGGCCAGGACGGGCCTGAGGTTGAGCGCCTCATGTTTGAGGTAGCGCAACAGCTGGACGCGATCAAGCCAGACGGTGGCAGTGGCGATGCCTGGCCGCGCCTGCCGGATCGCGCGCAACAGTGCATCCTCGCCATTCCCGCTCCTGGACTCGGCCAGAAGCGCGGCGTTGATGGCGTCATCCCGCCAGTCTTGCCGTTCCATAGCCGTCACCTCGTCGAAACCCGCTGGGGCCGCGAAACGAGACGACTTTACGCTTGTCTTCAATTTGACTCCATTATCACTCACGAATAGTTCCCACGCTGAGATGGATACAACTGGCGGCCCTGTTGCGCCAGCCTGGGCCGGCGAACCGCAGTTGGCCATCGGTGGCATCTCATCTTGTTGTATCGAATGCTGGTCAGGACAACTCCTGCGACCGGATTGTTTCGGAGAGCGTAGTTCTCCGCAATCTGTTCGCACGCATCGTGTCCGGGACAGGGCTTCATCCCCTCGCGCTTCCTCTTCTGGTGAATTACATGATGGCCGACCTCATGGGCCAGCACATGTTCAGCAATGTATTTGCACAGGCTCTCACGCGTCCAATGCGACACCCAACGGTCGCCCACGCCCTCTATCTCCATACCATATGCGATCTCGATCGAACATAAAGCGATGAGGCGGCCTCGTGTCGCGTGACGGTCGAATTTGAAAGTCATTGAGTTCCGGACGGCCGGTATTTCGACCACGGCGCCGCTTCCATAATATGTGGCATAAGCAAATCGGTTCCCCGGATTCACAGGCACCATCTTGATTGCGGTGACGCCGGAATAGTCTTTATACGGAAGTCGATCGAGTCCCCTTCGGATATCCTCCTCGGTGCACGGATAGATCCAGCCAGGCGGCAGCGGTTCTTGTCGAAACGTAATTCCCCCGGCCATCGATCTCTCCGTTGTAAATGCAAATGGGGTGGAATTCCACCCCACTTGCATCGATTCGCCTTCATTCGCGGCTGCTCGCCACTGCCTTGTCCGGACGCACCGGCAGGGGCGTGTCCAGCACCTCCATCAACAGTTCCAGCCGCGTTGGCCGCGCCAGCAGCGGGACCAGGTTCGGGAGCGAGTAGTAGTCGCCTCGGAACTCGAAGGTCTCCACGCCGATCTGCTTCTCGCGCATCCGCTGTTCGATGTGGTTCGAGCAGCGGCCGATCTTTACGATGAGTACGGACGGTGCAACTGCCAGCTCCGTCCGATACGCCACATACGTCTCCGGGAAGTAGGGCGCGGTGTTTTCCTCTTCGTCTGTTACGATGACGATTTGCTCCACGACCTGCTTCTTCAGTCGCATCACTTCCAGCGGCGCACCGATACTTGTGCCGCCGTCCGCCTTGAAGTGGCGGAAGGCCTTCTCCCAATCGCTCAGGTTCCGGCCCACGGCGGTGATCGGAAATGCCGCCGTGTCGAAGGCGTAGACGAACAGATCCGCCTCCGCGATGCCGGAGATCAGCGCCGCGACCTGCTTGCCGACCTCGATCGCCTCCGTCATGGAGCCGCTCTTGTCGACAAATAGAGCCGTCGATCGCGTGATAGTGCCTCGCCGCTTCACCTGCACGTCGGCAATGGTCGCCAGCTTCGCGGCTGTGACCTCATCGACCGCGGCAACATCCGCCGCCTTCACGGCCTTGAACGCCGAGACTCGGTCGGACGTCGCGGCCCGGCCCAGCTTCTCGTCGATCAGCGCCTTCACCTCCGGATGATCCATCGCGCCCCGGGCTTTCAGCGACTTGAGGTTGTTGATCACCTCCTGCGCCGACATCGAGTCGATGAGCGCCACCAGCACCGCCGGCGTAAGCGCCTTGATCGCGCCCACGGCTACCGTGTATGGAATGCCGTGTTCCACGATCATCTGCGCCTGCGCGGCCGGCGAGCCCGCCTTTGCGAGCCGCTTCAGGGCGAACGCAAGACTGTCCTCCGGAGGCGTAACCTTAAACAGTACCGCCTCCGCCCGCGGGCCCGGCTTGATATGAAGCGTTGCGTACAGATGCTTCATAGCCTTCCGCGCGCGCAGCGCCGC
>ORMF011043545.1_pt1 | contig 15760 bp, 15 predicted proteins | sample 1779871 | NCBI WGS metagenome assembly ORMF01 (sample SAMEA104232316, study PRJEB22302) | groundwater metagenome | biome: forest; feature: aquifer; material: groundwater | place: USA | collected 2011-08-07 | depth 5.4 m
CAGGAGGTGCACCGGATCGATCGAGGTGTCCATGATCGCGTTGATGGGCGACTCCGGCGAGTTGACGGTCTGATTGTCGGCGAGCCATTTCGCCGCGCCGCGCGCCATGCCCATCATGCCGAGCGTCACGATGAACGGCATCATGCGCAGCCCCGCGATCACGCCGCCATTCGCCAGGCCGATCACGCCGCCGATCAGGAGCGTCAACAGCACGGCGGTCAGCGCAGAGTGGCCATGGACGAGCGACGTCGCGCCCACCACGCTGGTGAGCGCGACGATGGAGCCGACGCTCAGATCGATCCCGCCGCTGACGATAATCATCGTCATGCCCAGCGCGCCGATGGCGACGATGACTGTCTGGGTCAAAACAATTTTGAAATTGGCACCGGAGAGAAAGGCCTTGATCCCCTTATAGTGCTCTTCGTTGCTTACCTGCATGTCGCCGACGGACTGCACGAAGCCGCTCCAGCCTTTGAGTTCTTTGAGCGTCATCTGCTCGCGCACGTCCTGGAGGCCGAGCAACGAAGCGAACAGGACCAGCACGAACAGCAGCATCAGCAGCGGACCCAGGACGTACAAGAGCCTGGTGAGGTTCGAAGCCGTCGTGCCTTCGCGCGTGCTCATGTGGTAGGCGCCGGCGGGTCGGATTGTCCGATGGCCGCGCTGATGATGCGGTGCTCGGTCCACTCGGAGGCAGGTCGGACTTCAGACAAAACGCCGCGGCACATGACGCCGATGGTGTCGCACACGCCGAGCAACTCCGGCAAGTAGGAACTGACGAAGATGACCGCCTTGCCCGCGACGGCGAGTTGGCCCATGAGTTTGTAAATCTCCGCCTTGCTGCCGACGTCGATGCCGCGCGTCGGTTCGTCCAGCAACAGCACTTTCGCGTCGTGATGGAGCAGCCGGCCCACGGCCACCTTTTGCTGATTGCCGCCGGACAGCTCGCTGATGGATTGGCTCGGATTGCGTGCGCGGACGTTCAACCGATCCATCCACCCTTGTGCGGCCTGGCGCTGTTTGCGTCCGCTGATGAAGCCAAGCCGCGCGACCGCTCCGAAGCGCGTCAACGTCAGGTTGTCGGCCAGGCTGCGGTTGAGCATCAAACCCTCCTCCTTGCGGTTTTCGCTCAGCAGGCCCACGCCCTCACCCAGCCGGCGAGTCGGAGTCGTGCGCGTGCTTTCGCGACCGCAGATCATCACTTCACCGCCTTCGACCTGATCGAGGCCGAAGCAGGCGCGCATCGTTTCCGTCCGGCCCGCGCCGACCAGGCCCGCGATGCCGAGGATTTCGCCGGCGCGCAATCGGAGGCTCACCGAGCGCGGCTTGGCGCGGCCGGCGAGCGATCTCAATTCGAAGACCGGCCCGCCGAGTTCGTGCGGGATGCGCGGGTAAATGTCTTTGATCTCGCGGCCGACCATCAGGCGGATCATGTCGTTCAAGTCCGCTTTTGCCATGTCGTCGGTGCCGACCGTCTCGCCATCGCGGAGGACCGTGTAGCGGTCCGCGACGCGCTGGCACTCCTCGAGGAAGTGGCTGATATAGACGATGCTCACTCCGCGTTGTTTGAGCCGGCCGATCACGGCGAAGAGATTCTCAGTATCGACTTGCGTGAGGCTGCTCGTCGGTTCGTCCATGATGAGCACCTTCGGCTGGCCGATGAGCGTGCGGGCGATCTCGACGACCTGCTGCTCGGCGATCGTGCGCGTATAGACCGGCGCGTCGAGCGGAATGCTTTCGTGGCGCAGCTCGGTGAGCGCGGCACGGGCGAGAGCGCGGCGTTTCACGCGCTTCAGCCAGCCGAAAACCGACGGCTCCTCGCCCAGCAAGATGTTTTCCTCGACGCTCAAGTGCGGCGCGAGCGTCAGCTCCTGGTAAATCATCGCGATACCGCAGCGCCGCGCGTGGAGCGGATTCTCCGGCACGAACGGCTGGCCATCCAGCTCGATACGACCCGAGTCCGGCGTGTAGGCCCCGCTGAGGACCTTCATCAACGTGCTCTTGCCGGCGCCGTTCTCGCCGATGAGCGCGTGGACTTCACCGGGACCGACCTCGAAGGAAACACCACGCAAGGCGTGCGTCGCGCCGAAGCTTTTGCGGACGTCAAACATTCGAAGGCGAGCGCTCATAGCTCAAAGGCCGGGGGCGAAAGACAATTGCCCAGCGTTTCAACGCGGGGAAAGCGCCGCGATAGGATCAAGCCCCGGAGGGGCGAAAGATCGGTGACAACTCGTCGCCTCCCTTGCCTGCCGTTCTTTCGTCCCTGCGGGACTTTGCGCTCTTGCGCGCCCAACCCAGCGGTGAATCGCTGGGCTATTATCGGGCGTCCCTCCGGGACTGCATCCAGCGCGAGCGCCTCGTTGCGCGGCGCTTCCGACGTGATGGGATAGCCCACGATGTCCGTGAACAGGAAGGCGGCGAGCTTGGGGTGTTCGGTCGGCTCGGACGGCATCGGAGGATTCAAAACTCAATTGAGAGCGCTGTCGAAATCATTTCAGTGCAGCGCTGACAGACCAGATCGGAAAGGTTCCGCGTGGAGATCACAGTTACACTGCTCGACGTGGCCGACGAAGGACCCGGGCAACCTGCCCATAGACCGGTCCCTCCAGATCCGCCAGCGAGTCGTGTTCGATATCCTCAGCAGCGCCAAGCTTGCTGGTCCACGCTCCGGATGGGAGCTGACGGGCCACGTGGGTCGGCTCGCCGCGTCCATCGGCGTAGAGCGCCAATTTCTCGAAGCCGGGTTCCAATTCGGCGGTGTCGCACGGGGCAAAGCCCAGAGTGGCAAAAGCCGCCGTCACATTCGCGAGGGAGAGCACGTGGGGGACTTCTGCCGGCCAGTAATCGCCGCCTTGTGCCGCTGGGTCCCAGCAACGCTCCGTTTCGCTGGCAGCCCAGGCCGCGCAATTGTATGCGGTCGTCGCCGGGCTGGTGATCTTGTAGCGGTCTCCCTTCAGCCCCGCGAAACTGCGCTCCATGTCTTCACGCGGCATCGGGCAGGAGTCCTCGCTCGCGGCCCCAGCGCAGCCAGGCTTCCACCGCGGCGGAGAAGCTCTGGGCGTCGGGCGCTGGTTCCTCGCCCGTGATGGCTCGGAGCGCCCAGAACCACTGGTCCGGTCGCCGCGCCAGTTCCCCCAGAATGAACGGCACCGCGACCCAGCCCATGCCAATGATGCGCTGATACGCCGGGTGCATCGCGCGCTGTTGGATGAAGGAAAGGAAAGCGGTTTCACGCCGCCAGGTTTCCACCAAGTCCTGAAACGTGCGCAGCAGCTTGGAAGGCTGGTCGGACGGTTGAGGCTGGGTTGAAGTACCGTCGGCCATCAGTTCCACCAGGCGGAGGAGGGCGGACTGCGCTGGGTCGGGCAACTGGCGCACTTTGTCGTAGATTTGATCGGTCGTGCTCACGGTGAAATGCTCTCACTGTGACGCCGTCCCGTCAATCTTCGCCACCGCTGCGCCAGCGCGAGGTATTCGACGATGTCGGTGAACATGATGGCGGCCAGCTTGTGTTGTTCGGTGTGGGCGCTCATTTGTCCAAACCGAATTTCTTGAGCAGCGCCGCGTAGCGCGGGTCTTTGACCACGTCGCCCAAAAGCGGATCGGATTTCCACGCCCGCGGGTCCTGGTCGCGGCTCTCGACCGCACGCTCTAACCAGACGAAAGCTTGATCCAGATCGCCCAGTCCCAGGTTAACGAACGCAACCTCAATGGATGCGTTACCGCCGCTGGCCGAGACACTCTTCAACTTTTCGAGGATTTGCCGCGCCTCATTCGTCCGGCCCGCGCGGGCATAAGCGTAGCCCAGGTTGCCCAGGGCGAACGGCGTGTCACCCGTCTTATTCCGCACCTTTTCGAACTCGGCGATGGCTTCCGGAATTCTCTTTTGCACGAGGAAGATCCGGCCGCGCAAACCATAAGCAGACACAAAGTCCGGTGAAAGTTTGAGGGATTTATCAACCTCGGCCAACGCTTCATCGTACCGACCAGCCAAGTTAAGATGCTCGCCAAGGTCTTTTTGAATCACGGCGGACAACGGGTCCAATGCCAGAGCTTTGCGAATCTCAACGACGGCCTCATCCCGTTTTCCAAACATTCCCAGCAGTATCGAATACCATTGGTGACTGGTGGCGTGGTTTGGGTTCAAACGCAGCGCTTCCTGAAACTCCCGCTCCGCTCCCACCAGATCCCAGTCACGCAGCGCGCCATAGCCGATCGCCGCGTGAGCTTCGGCCAGACGCCCATCCAGTTCGAGCGCCCGACGCGCCGCCGCCAGCGCCCTGGGATTCGCTTCGCGCCGCGGCACGGCGGTATATTGCGGCAGCAGCGTATAGCTGGCACCCAGTCCGGCGTAAGCCGCCGCGAACTTCGGATCTTTCTCCGTGGCTTGCTGGAACAAACCCACCGCGCGCTGAAGGTCAGCGCCGGTGCGCAGATTCCAAAAGTGCCGTCCGCGCAGATACAGGTCATACGCCTCCAGATTGTCCGTCCCGGCGAGCGTGGCGTTGGGGCTGCTGCCCGCCAGCAGTTTCACTTTCAACGCTTCCTGCACCCGCTGCGCCACCTCGGTCTGGATCGCGAACACATCCTCCGCCTTGCGATCAAACGTGTCCGACCACAGATGAAAGCCGTCGGCCACATTGATGAGTTGAGCGGTGATGCGCAATTGGTTGCCCGCGCGCCGCACGCTGCCTTCCAGAATCACGCCCACTTTGAGCGCCTCGCCGATGCGCTGCACCGTTTCGTTCTTGCCCTTGAACGAAAAGGCCGAGGTCCGCGCCGCCACGCGCAAACCCGGCGTGCGGGCCAGCGCATTGAGAATCTCCTCCGTGATGCCGTCGCTAAAATACTCGTTGTCCTTGTCCGCGCTCATGTTCACGAACGGCAGCACGGCGATGGATTTTTGGTCGGCGGCAGGCGCGGCGCTCGGCTCGGCGGGTGAATTCGTCGCGCCCGGCGAATTTGCCACCGGCTTCGTCTCCTGGCCGGATTGATGCACGAGCCACCAGCCCACTCCAACCGCGACCAGCACGAGCGCGGCGACCCAGCCAAAGCGCGTAGCAGTCGAGGTAACGAGGCTCTGTTCGCTTTCTGCTTTCTGCTTTCGGTTTTCTGCTTTTGGATTCAGAGCCTCCTCACGTCGGCTGCTACTTTGCGTTTCCCACGGCAGCACGATGCGGAACAATTCCATCGGCATCTGAATATTCTTCAACTCGGTGGCCCCCAGCTTGACCAGCGAGGTTTCAATCGCGTTCCGAATCTGTCGCTCCACATCCACCGAGATGCAGATGCCGCCCGGTCCCGCCAGCGGCTCGATGCGCGAGGCGATGTTCACGCCGTCGCCCAGCCCGTCGCCCTCGCGGTGCGTCACGTCCCCCACGTGAATGCCGATGCGCACCTGAAGCTGCCGCTCCCCGGCGGAGGCGACGTTGCGCGTGGCGAGCGAGCGTTGGATCTCGATGGCGCAGCGCACGGCCGCCAGCGCGCTGGCGAACTCGACGAGGAAGCCGTCTCCGGTCGTTTTGATTTCTGTTCCCTGATGTTTCGGGAAGAGGGCGCGCAGCACGCTGCGGTGTTCTTCGAGCAATTCCAGCGCGAGCGCCTCATTGCGCTGGGAGAGCGCACTGTAGCCCACCATGTCCGTGAACATGATCGCGGCCAGCTTGCGTTGTTCGGTGCCGGTGCTCATTTCTCAAGTCCAATTTTCTTCAGCAGCGCCGTGAACCGCGGGTCCGAGCGAAGGCTGTTGAACAGGGGTTCGACTTTCAGCCAAATCAACCAATTCGAGTGTTCCGCGACGGCCTGGTCAAGCCACGCGAACGCTTGGTCTTTTTCACCAAGGCCGATATGTATGAATGCGATGTCAGCGGCCGAGACGTATTGCTGCGCTGACAATTTCTTCAATTCGTCGAGGATTTGTTGCGCTTCAGCTTTCTTTCCAGACAGCGCCAAGGCATGTCCGAGCGAGGTTCTGAATCGTGCATTCCCGTCGCTCAGGGTTATTGCTGTCTGAAATTGTGTGATCGCTTCCTGGTACATGGCCTTTTGCACGTAAGCCCGTCCAAGAAGCCAATGGGTGACGGCCAAGCTCGAATCTGACTCGATCATCTTCTGGTATTGCTTTATCGTTTGGTCATAGTCGTGCGTGGTGTATAAATGCCACCCCACGGACACGTTCACGCCGACGGCGAGGGGATCGAGTTCCTGCGCTCGTTTAATCTTAAGCAGGCCCTCTTCAAACCGGCCCATCCTATCTAAATATAAGCCGTACCAAGAAAGGGCAGTTGGATAGTTCGGGTTCAACTCGAGGGCTCGCAGGAATTCCTTCTCCGCACCGGGCCAATCCCAATCGAAACTCATTTTGACAACGGCCAGTGAGGCATGAGCTTCGGCGAATCCCCCATTCAGCTCAATCGCCTTTTGAGCCGCTCTTTTCGCTTCGGGAAACGCTTCCTTGGGTGGCAGAGTGCCGTATTCAGCAAAGCCAAGGAGATTATAAGAATCAGCCAACCCCGCATAAGCGAGCGCATAGCCCGGGTCTTTGTCGATCGCCTGCTTGAAGTAATCGATCGCCTTTTTGATACCCGCTTCCGTTCTCTTGTTCCACTGTTGGCGGCCTGACAAATAAAACTTGTAGGCTTCCAGGCTTTCGGTCGGCTTTTTGGCGAGTTGTTCTTTTTCGCCGGCCAGCAGAGCCACTCTCAACGCGTCGGCCACCTGTTGGGCCACCTCGCTCTGAATGGTAAAAATTTCCTTGAGTTCACGATTGTAATCATGTGACCACAACTGCTCCTGACTGGCTACATCAGTCAGGTAAACGCTGATGCGGAGTTGGTCACCCGCTTTGCGGACGCTGCCGGCCAGGACGGTCCCCACCTTCAATTCGCGGCCACTTTCGGCAGGGCTTTTCCCGGCCTTCTTGTACTGCTTCACCGAGCCTCGGCCCTTGACGGTCAGCCCGCTTATTTTCGAGAGCGTCGAATTCAATTCTTCCGTCATTCCATCAGCAAAGGGTTCGTCCTTCGCATCCGGACTGATATTGTCCAAGGGCCAAACCGCGATCGAGTGCTTGTCCAGAGCCGACGCCTCTGGCGGCATGACGGCTGTGTCGCGGCGCAGCGGGGCTAACGTTTTCTTCTCGTCGGGTCTGGTCCAAAAATAAATTCCCGCCAGAACGAACACGACCACCAGTGTCGCGACCACGAGCAGGGCCAATGGACGTGCTGCCTTCGCCGGACGCTCCGCCGCTTTACGCTCCCCGCCCGACGATTTCTCCCGCTCCCAAGGCAGGACGACGCGGAACAATTCCATCGGCAACTGAATGTTCTTCAATTCCGTGGGGCCCAGTTTGACCAGCGACGTTTCAATCGCGTTCCGAATCTGCCGCTCCACGTCCACCGAGATGCAGATGCCGCCCGCGCCCGCCAGCGGCTCAATCCGCGACGCGATGTTCACGCCGTCGCTATACACGTCACCGCCGCGATGCACCACGTCGCCGATGTGGATGCCGATCTTGATTTCGATCCGCCGGTCGGCCGTCGTGTCGTGATTGCGCTTGGCGAGCGCGCGCTGGATTTCGATGCCGCATTGCGCCGCCTCCAACGCGCTGTGAAACTCGACGAGGAACGCGTCGCCGATGGTTTTGATCTCGGTGCCGTTGAAGCGCGGGAACAGGGTTCGCAGCAAGGCGCGATGTTCCTCCAACAACTCCTGCCCGAGCTTCTCGTTGCGCTGCGACAGCGCGCTGTAACCCACCATGTCCGTGAACATGATGGCCGCCAGCCTGCGTTGCTCGGTGTCGTCGTTTGGCATAGACTATTTCAGACTGCGGCGGCTCGAAGCCGCTCTCCGCCGACAACCGAAAGCAACTCAACGCGGCGTCGAGCCGCCGCGTTCAAAGGTGTGCTCCGCCCGCGGTTACTTCAGATACTTGTCCAGCGGCGGATGGAGCAACTCGCTGATCTCCGGCTGCTCCATGTTCTCCGGCGTGACGAGCACGACGCCGGTGTCGATGCGCTTCTCGACCGGCTTGCCTTGCAGATGGTCCATCATCGTCATCACGCCGAGGTAACCCATCTTCACCGGGTTTTGCACGACCAGTCCCTGAGTGTCGCCGTTCTTCATGTCGGCGACCGATTGCGAGCCGGCATCGAAGCCGATCATCTTTACTTTGCCATCGGCCTTGCCGATGTCGCGCAGCGCTTTCGTCATCGCGATGGTGGAAGGCTCGTTGGGACAGAAGATGGCGTTGACTTCGCGGCCGAAACGATTGAGCAAGTTTTGCGAGGCCTGGTAGGCCGTCTCGCGCGTCGCGCCGGCGTATTGGTCGGAGGAAATCAGCTTGAGGTCGGGATACTTCTTCAACGTGGCGAGGAAGCCGGCCTCGCGCTCCTCGGTGCTGGCGGAGCCAACGGCGTAGCGGAGCAGGATCACGTTGCCCTTTCCCCCGAGGAGTTTGGCGATGTGCTCGGCGGCCAGCACGCCGCCTTTGTAGTTGTCCGTCGCGACGAAACTCACGTAACGCTCCGACTTCAGCCCCGAATCGATGATGACGACCGGCACTTTGGCGCCGAGCGCGTTGTGGACCGGGCGGACGAGCGCCTGCGAATCGAGCGGCGCCAGCACGATGCCGCTCACGCGCTTGGTGGTGAAATTCTCGACGACCTGGATTTGCTGGTCGCGGTCGTCTTCGCGCAGCGGTCCCTGCCAGATCACCTCTATCCGGACGCCCTTTTCGCGCAATTCGTTCCTGGCCTTGAACGCGCCGGCGTTGATGGACTTCCAGAACTCATGCGTCGTGCCTTTGGGGATCACGGCGATCGAGTAGCTCTTGTCCGCCGCCAGCGTGGACGGCGTTGAAAGTGACACCGCCGTCCACACCGCACCGGCGAGCAGGAGTCGAAGAAGTGATTTCATGGCGCGCACGATACGGGGGAAGGCGGGGACTTTCAATCCTTTTGATGGCGGCGGAAGAATGCGCCTCGAGAGTCAAAACATTCGCCAAAACAGGGCTTGCCAAGGCCCAGGGCGGTGACTACCCTCGCGCCTCTTTTGGAAAGCCGTCGAACCGTGGCGGTCGCACCCAGGCGGAATTCGCCGGGGCGAGATTTGAGCAAAAACGATTTATGGCAGTCAGAATTCGCTTGAAGCGGATCGGGTCGCGCAACGATCCGGTGTATCGCATCGTCGTGGCGGACAACCGCAGCCCGCGCGACGGGAAGTTCATCGAGGAAATCGGCTCCTACGACCCGAAGAAGAAGGGGACCAATTACATCCTCAAGCTCGACCGGGCGGGCTACTGGGTGAGCAAAGGCGCGCAGCCGAGCGAGACCGTGGCCAGCTTCATCAAAAAGGCCAGGAAGGCGGCGGCCGCGACGGCCGCCTAGTTCGCGCCCCGACGGAGCCCCATGCAGGCGTTCCTGGAATACCTCGTCAAAGGGTTGGTTGGCCGCCCCGACGCCGTCACCGTCACACCGGTCAAAACGGACGGCACCACGGTGTATGAACTGCGCCTGCACCCGACGGACATCGGCAGGGTGATCGGCAAACAGGGCGCGACGATCAACGCCATCCGCTCGCTCCTCCTCGTGGGCAGCGCGAAGAAGGGTGAACGCGCCTCCCTCGAGATCGTCGAGGAAACCTCGGAAGGCTGAAACCGCGCGGCCCTCGTGACTGTGAGCACACTTTTGAACGAGCGTGAAAATCGACGTGCTCACTCTGTTTCCCGCCATGTTTGCGGGGCCGCTCGACGAGAGCATCGTCCAGCGCGCGCGCGCGACGGGCAAGCTCGACCTGCGCATCCACAATTTGCGCGACTGGACGCACGACCGGCACAAGACGGTCGATGATAAACCGTTCGGCGGCGGGCCAGGGATGCTGCTCAAGCCCGAGCCGATCTTCGAAGCCTTGGACAGCCTGGCGAGCGAGCAGACCCACGTGGTGCTGTTGACGCCCTCCGGGCGTTTGTTTCATCAGGGCCTCGCGCGCGAACTGGCCGGGCGCGACCATGTGCTGCTGATTTCCGGCAGTTACGAAGGCGTCGATGAACGCGTGCGCCAGGCCCTCGCCGACGACGAGCTTTCGATCGGCGACTACGTGCTGACCAACGGCGCGCTGCCGGCGATGGTGGTCATCGACGCGGTCACGCGGTTGCTGCCCGGCGTGCTGGGCGACGACGAGAGCGCGCTCGACGAGTCCTTCAGCCACGGCCTGCTGGAGTATCCGCCGTACACGCGGCCGGCGGAGTTCCGGGACATGAAGGTCCCGGAGATTTTGTTCTCCGGCCACCACGCGGAAATCGCGCGCTGGCGGCAGGAGCAAGCGCGACTCCGCACCGCCGAACGCCGGCCTGACTTGATCGCGCGGAACCCGGACGCCCACGCGGCGCCGAAACAGAATTGAATTTATGAGCCAAGCATTGTTTGACAAAATCGAATCCGAACAGTTCCAGAAAGACCGCACGGCCTTCCATGTCGGCGACACCGTGCGCGTCCATACCAAGGTGGTCGAAGGGGACAAAGAGCGCATCCAGATTTTCGCCGGCGTGGTGATCGGTCGCCGCGGTCGGGGCCTCAACGAGACCTTCACCGTGCGGCGCATCAGCTACGGCGAAGGCGTCGAGCGCGTCTTCCCGGTCCATTCGCCGCGCGTGGATAAGATCGAGATCGAACGCCGCGGCGCGGTGCGCCGCGCCAAGCTCACCTACTTGCGCAAGCGCGTCGGCAAGGGCGCGGTGGCCGTGAAGGAACTGGAAGGACGCGCGGCGGCAGCCTCACCTGTCACGGTTCCCTGACGTGGGGCCGTCGCCGTCGGTCGGCGCCGATTTCGTCCGGCTTGGAAGCCAACCCGGGCCGGCCCACTCGGTCACCTCGCAGCAGCCTTCGGGAGTCGCGGGTGGCAAACCACACTCGGATAAGCACGCGGTCCCTTCCCCCTCGCCCATGAACCTCCGAAGGACCGCCAGGTTTTGGACTGCGCCAGTCCTCTGGCGCTTTGGCTTGGCCAGGCCGGGCGAATCCAAAAGCGCCCCCGACAGGTCGGGGGCGCAGTCCAAGACGCTCGCGCGCGGACGGAGGTTCATGGGGAGGGGCAAGGGAAGGTGGGCGATCTCAGGCTCGGCGAACAATCTCGGAACGGTTAAACTCGACGAGTCGTCCCGCAGAGCCGGAGGCTTGCCCAGGAAGTCAGCCGTGAAAACCCGCAGGATCGCGTCCGCGGGCCGACTGATTTGTTACGACTGAGGCCTCGGCTCGGCCAGCCCAGCTCAAGTCAGAATCTCCTTCACGACCCGGCACGGCTTCGTGTCCGTGAGACGCTGCTCTTGGCCGTTGTTGAAATAGACGAGCTTCGCGTAGTCGATCCCGAACTGGTGCAGCAAGGTCGCGTGATAATCGTTCGGACTGACTGGGTTCACGACTGCCTTGTGGCCGAACTCATCCGTCTCGCCAAAGACCATGCCGCCTTTGATCCCGCCGCCGGCCAGCCACGAACTGAAACCCTGCCCGTTGTGATCGCGCCCCGCCTTCTCCGCTGCGCCGTGGTTCTCCGTCACTGGCAATCGACCGATCTCGCCGCCCCAATGGACGATCGTCGAGTCGAGCAGTCCGCGCGCTTTCAAATCTTTCACGAGCGCAGCGGACGGCTGGTCTGTCTTGCGGCAGCAGTTGACGAGGTTTTTCGTGATGCTCTCGTGGTTGTCCCAGATCTGCCCGTTAATGAAAAGTTGCACGAAGCGCACGCCGCGCTCGACCAGTCGCCGCGCGATGAGGCAGCGCGTGCCGTATTCGCGCGTCGCGGAATCATCGAGGCCGTAAAGCTTCTTCGTCGCCTCGCTCTCGCCGGAGATGTCGAGGGCTTCCTTCGCCGCCGTCTGCATCCGCGCCGCGAGTTCGTAACTGGCGATGCGCGCTTCGAGGTCGGCTTCGCCGGGATGCCGTTCGAGATGCTCGCGATTGAGCCGCGCGAGGAAGGCGAGATTTTGATCCTGCAACGCGCCCTTCAAATGCGCCGGCGGATCGAGGTTCAGGATGCGCGGCTCGGTCGGGCGCACGACGGTCCCCTGGAACAACGGCGGCATCCAGCCGTTCGACCAATTGCGCACGCCATCGACCGGCATGCCACCTGGATCGGTGAGCACCACGTAGGCGGGCAGGCTCTGACTCTCCGAGCCGAGGCCGTAGGTCAACCACGAGCCGAGATGCGGCCGGCCCGGCTGCGACTTGCCGGTGTGCATGAACCAGATCGACGGCTCGTGGCCGTTGATGTCCGTGTGCATCGAGCGGATGAGGCACACGTCATCGACGATGCTCGCGAAGTTCGGCAGCAACTCGGAGACCTCCATCCCGCACTGGCCGTGCTGCTGAAACTTCCACGGACTGCCGAAAAGCTTCTTCGTCGCGCGGTCGATGAAACTGAACGTGATCTCGCCCTGGTAATCCTCGCCGCTGCGTTTGGTCAACTCCGGCTTCGGATCGAACAGATCGACGTGACTCGGCCCGCCGTGCATGAACAGCGAAATCATCGCCCGCGCGCGCGGCGCGAAATGCGGCGCCTTCGGCTTGAGATCGAAGCTCTGCCGCCCGCGCGGCACGCTCGGCGGCGTGGCGAGCAGGTGCTCCTCGCGCAACAGCCACGCCAGCGCAACGCTGCCGACGCCCATGGCATTGCGCGCTAGGAAACGGCGGCGGCTAAGTAGAGGCGGATGCGGCGCGGTCATAAGTCGGCTCAGGGTCTCCTTTCCGAAAAGCACTTTCAAGCGTGGTGAGCCGGCCAAGCCAATGCCATCTCGCGGGCGTGCGTGATCTCGCGTTTGCCGACCGGCCGGACTTGAGAAGCCTCGAACGTGACGACGGCGGCGGTTTTGCCGTCCAGCGTCGTGAACTCCACTTCAAAAGCAAGGCCGTCTCGGTAAACGTGGACCACTGTACCGACGTCGCCGACTTCCAGACCCTCGGCGGCCACGGGAACTTTCAACACCACTCGTTCGTGTTCTTTGATCATAGTCGCTCTTCATGTTTCGTGCGGATAGGCCGTCACCAATCGCGGCCTGTCCAATCCACGGTCAACGATCCAGATCGTTCGCACCACCGCCGTTTTGCCACTCGGTGTAACCATCCGACCGTCCAGAACATACTTCTGTCCGTGCGCGCATTCCATGCTGTTGCTGATCTCCGTTGTCTCGGCCAGTTTGCGCAGCGCGGCGGCGAAGGACGGCCAGTTGTCGCGGCAGAAACCGAGTGAGCAGAAGAACGGCGCCTTGCCGGCGTTGTCTGGATGTTCTGGGTTCAGCAAGTACTCCACAATCTTCTCCCGTTCGACCACGGCAAGGTCTCCATTGGGTAACTTCACTTCGCCTGCTCCTTCACGATTTTCATTTCCTCAGGCATCATCTCTCCTGGCTGTGTGAGCAACGCAGGCAAGGGGAGGCGATGAGCCTCCGCCTGAATCTTCCGGTCCTCGACCGCGATGGAAGCGGCGGCTTGGCTGGCATCCACGACGCGATGCACCGAGATTTTCGAAGTTGCGCGCGGGGTGCGGAATGCGGCGCCTTCGGCTTGAGATCGAGACTCCGTCGTCCGCGCGGCACACTCGGCGGCGTGGCGAGCAGGTTCTCCTCGCGCAAAAGCCACGCCAGCGCGACGCTGCCGACGCCCATCGCATTTCGCGCCAGGAAACGGCGGCGGCTGAGCGGTTGAGGGTACGGCGATGTCATACGCTGAGCGACATGTTGGCTACAAATGCGGGAATTTTCAAGCCCTCTCAATCGGCATACAGAAACTCATTCGCGCTGAGCAGCGTCTGGCAAAGACTGGTCAGCGCTTGCATCTGCGGGTCGGGTTTCTCGACTGGCTTCGCGTCTTTCTTGGCGTCTTTCGTCTCGGCGGGTTTATCGTCTTTCGATAATGGTTCCTTCTCTTGGAGCGCCTTCAACTGGGCGATCTGTTGCATGAGAAAATCGAGGGCGTCGCGGAGTTCCGCTTCGGTCGGACGGCGTGAGAAGGCGAGTTGCCAGGCGCGGAGAACTTGGGCACGCGGGTCGTCGCCGGCTTCGGAGCGGAGGCGCTGGGCGAACCGCCCGGCTTGCTTGAGGACGAAATCGCTGTTCATCAGCATGAGCGCTTGCGGGGCGACGGTGGAGGATTGGCGGCGCTCACAATTCACCTCCATCACCGGTGCGTCGAACGTGTTCAGCACGGCCAGCGGCTGGCTGCGGCGCACCTGCACATAGACGCTACGCCGGGCGTCCTCCCCGCGCATATCGACTTCGACGGGGTTCTTCGAGTCGCCTTCCTTCTTGTCGATGCCGACGACGATCTGGCCGAAGGCGTCCTCGCGCACCGGGATCGGCGGGCCGAACATCCTCGGATTGAAACTGCCGCTGACGGCCAGGATCGAATCGCGCAGCGCCTCGGCATCAAGGCGCTGGACGGGCTTGCGCCAATAAAGGCGGTTGTCCGGATCGCTGCGCTCCTTCTTCGCATCGCGAAACGAAGACTGGCGGTAAGCGGTCGAGAGCATGATGAGTTTGTGAAGGCGTTTCAAACTCCAGTTGAGGCCTTGAGTGGAAGGAGAGGGCGAACGAAAACCCTCACCCCGGCCCTCTCCCTTTGGGAAAGGGAGAGGGGGAATCGCCAGCCAGTCGTCGGGAGAATGGTTGCGCTTGCGAGAGCTCATGGTGTTCGACTTGTTCGTCGCTGGCTGACGCTTCTCCCTCTCCCCCGCCGAGGGGGAGAGGGCCGGGGTGAGGGGGGCGCTTCCCTCTGCGTCGCCACTCATGAACACACTCGCCAGCCAATCCACCAACTCGAGGTGCGTCGGACGTTCGCCCGTCATGCCGAAGTCGGCGGGCGTGCCGACGAGACCGCGGCCGAAGTGGTGCATCCAAACGCGGTTGACGATCACACGCGCGAGCAACGGATTGTTCGTGCTCGTCAACCAGCGCGCGAAGGCGAGCCGGCGCCCGGTCGTCGGCAGCGAGTCATCCTTCGCGGGAAACTCGACCGGCTTGTCTCCGCCGCACAACACGGTGAGGGTGCCTGGGCCGAACCGTTCTTTGGGCTGCTTCGGGTCGCCGCGATGGAAAAGGTGCGTCGCTGGCGCTGGCCCCGTCGGCTCGGTCAGCACATGGAGAAAATCTTCCGGCGGTTTGCACGCGCGGACTTCGCCAATCTTCGCGTCCATCGCCTTCAGTTCATCAGCGGCCTTCGGGTTGTATTGGTAGAGCACGCCGGGGTGGATGTTCACGCTCGGATGGTCGGCGAGCAGCTTCTTTTGCTCGTCGGTGCGTTTGTCTGCGGGCGTGTCGAGCGCGGCACGGAGCCTCTCACGGAGCGGTTCCTCGAACTTTTCCTTGAGATGCTTGGCAAGCGCCTCGGCAATGAACTGCTTCTGCTTCGCCTCCCTTTCGGCGGCGAGTCTTGCCGCTTCAGCTTCGACCTCGGCGGCTTTGGCCCGCTCAGCCTCGGTGTAGAGCGAGACCAACCGCTGCGGCGGAGTTCGCCAGTTTTTCCAGTCGAACGCCGGCTCGAAGACCGCGCGCACTCGGTAGTAATCCGCCTGCGGAATGGGATCGTAGCGGTGATCGTGGCATTGCGCGCAGCCGACGGACAAGCCGAGCAGCGACGTGGAAACGATCTTGATCGTGTCGGCGATGACGTGGTTGCGGGCGACGTCTTGATCGACGGCATCGGCGGCGGTGCCGTCGGAGGCCATGCGAAGAAAGCCGGTGGCGATCAGCGGCTCGAGTGAGTGTGGAGTGCGG
>ORMF012567302.1_pt1 | contig 15750 bp, 14 predicted proteins | sample 1779871 | NCBI WGS metagenome assembly ORMF01 (sample SAMEA104232316, study PRJEB22302) | groundwater metagenome | biome: forest; feature: aquifer; material: groundwater | place: USA | collected 2011-08-07 | depth 5.4 m
AGGAACGCAAGCCACTCTGTCCGGGCGTATTCGGCGCCGCGGTTGCGCGCTGCCGAGACCCCCGCATTCGCCTGGCGGATGAGCTGGACGGCGACGCAGCCGTGGGGGTCGTGGCTCGCCGCGGCGCGCGACGCCGTGTCATCCGGAGAGCCGTCGTCCACCACGATGACCGCCTTCGGCGGTAGGGTCTGCGCGAACACGCTGGCGATCGCCTGCTCGATCCAGCGCTCGGCTCGAAAGGCAGGGACGATCACCGTGACGTCGAGGCTCACCCTCGACCCCGAGCTGCGACCAGCCGCTCGTACGCGGCTTCGTAGCGCGCGACCATCTGCTCGAAGGTGAACCCAGCAGCCCGCGCCGGCCCTGCCGCACCGAGCGCCTCACCAAACGCACGATCCTGGAGGATGCGCCCTATGGCACTCGCGAGCGCATCCGCGTCGCCAGGCGGCACGAGCAGCCCCTGTCGGCCTTCCTCCACAACCTCAGGGATACCGCCCGCAGTGGTCGCGACAATGGGCCGCGCGAGCGCCATCGCCTCCACGAGCACGATGCCAAACGCCTCCGCCACGCTCGGCAGGACCACGACGTCAGCAAGACAGAGGATGGCTGGCACGTCGTGCCTGTAGCCGAGGAATCGCACGGCGTCGGCGAGATCGAGCCGGCTCACCTCCGCCTCGTACGCCTCGCGAGAGGGCCCCTCTCCGCACACGAGGAGCGTGACCGGCCGGGCAACCCGCGAGCGCAGCTTGGCCAGCGCGGAAAACAGGTGCGTATGCCCCTTTTCCGGGTGCAGCCTTGCCACGCAAGCCAGCACGGCGTGTCCCGCCAAGCCCAGCTCGGCACGCAGGCACGCGAGCTGGCCGGCGGGTGGCGCAATCGCGCGAGCACGGTTCATCCCGTTGTGAATGACCACGATCTTGTCCAGCCGCGCGTGCTCCTCCTCGAGCATCACACGGGCGGTCTGCTCGCTCACCGCGATCACGCGGTGCGACATCGCCGTGCACATTCGATCGAGGCGCACGTGCCAGTGCTTGTGGATCCGCGTGTGGTAATCGCTGTAGTGGCGGGGGGACACCGCGAGGGGGGGCGCAGGGCCCCCGGGAGCCGAGCCCATGCCGACGGGTACCCTGCCCGCTCGGGCGCATCGAGCGAGAACCAAGCCACGCCAGCGGCCTCGAGCTGCCCGCGAAAGGCACCCGTGATGGGCGCCAGCGTGCCGAAGGTGACCTCGAAGCGAGCCCGATTGCAGAGCGTGGCGAGCGCCGGGAACAAGCCGCTCGTGTCGCCATGCTGGACGAAGTGCATGAGGCGAGTGCGCGCCGGCACGCCCCGTAGCATAACGTGCCCTGTGCTACTGTGACAGGCGTGGCAGAGGTGGCGCTGCTCGCTTGTCGTGGCAGCTATGCGGTCGACACACTGGTCGCCTATTACGCCGATCGACTCGGCGAGCTGAGCGGCGCCACGCCGAGCGGATACGCCCTTCGCCCTGCCGAGCGGCCGAGGACAATTGCCGTTGCGTCAGACTGGATGGTGGCGTGCCGGCGATCGGGCGAGGATGGCGTCGCCGTGCTGCGCGGGCTACGCGAGCGAGCTACGCGCCTGGTGGCCCTCGACCAGGCGGACCCCTTCCAGCTCGACTTCCCCCCGGAGGAGATCTCGCTATTCGACGCCATCATCAAGGTCAACGGCGTCTATCGCCACCCTCGCCTGTACTCGCTGCAGGTCGGCGCACCCTCGGCGCGCGGTGACTGGACCTCCGGGCCGCCGCGCGACCACAGCTACGACGAGGCGCTGCTCGAGCGTGTTCACCTCGGTCCGTGTTGCCTGCTCGCTTCGGTACCTGCCGTGCGCGCGCGCGTGCGCAGTTTCTACGTCCGTTCCCGCATGGCACGCGCAGCCAGGCGGCTCGTCGACCTCACCCAGGCAGCGGCGCTTTCGGCCCTGCGGCGCGTGGAGCCGACAAGCGACGTCTTCTTCCTGGCCACCCTGTCGCACATCCAGCGGGCAGATGCGGCGCGCGCCCTGCGGTCAGCGGGATTCTCTGGGCGGATCGGGATCGTGAGCGTGCCGGAGTACATCACCGGACTCGGGGGCAAGCTCGGGCTCGTTCGACTAGGGAGCGAGGCGAGAGCCGACTTGCGGCATCAGCTCGCGCGGGAGGGCTTGCTCGCCCGTCCGCTGCGACGGCCGCTCTACCTCGCGGCGCTTCAGCGGAGCCGCGCGGTGGTGTCCATCACGGGATATGGCGAGGTGTGCTTCCGGATGGCGGAGGCTCTTGCGTGTGGCCGGCTCCTCGTTTGTCAGGATCTCTCGCACGTCCGGACTCGTCTGCCCCTGCGCGATCGCGAAAATGTCCTCTTCTGCCGGAGCGACCTGGCGGATCTGGCGGACGTGGTGGCAGAAGCGCGCCGAAATGCCGGCCTCGCAGAGCGCATTGCCAATCAGGGCCACGCGGATTGGCATGCCTTCTGTGATCGCGCCGACGCGGAAGTCGCAGCCGCGTTCGCGCCCCTCTGGGCCTGAGCAGTCGCGCCTCCCTTCCCGGCGAGCAAGAGCGTATCCTGTTCGCTGGATGCTGAGTGACCACGCTAGCCGCCTCGTCGTGACCGCTTCGGAGTCCGCTGCAGCGGACCTTCGCGCGCGCTTCTGTGCCGACCGGCGCGCGATTGAGTACTTCGGGATGTGCCGGCGGCGCTTCGACCTCGTCATCGACGAAATCACCGCACGGGCGCCGACCTCTGCATCCGTGCTCGAGGTCGGCCCCGCATTCGGTCACGTCCTGCTCGCCCTCAAGCGAATCGGGTACTCGGTGCAGGCCACCGAGTGCCCGGACACGATCGCCGGCGGTCAGTGTCGCGCGCTGGTCGAAGCGGGGGTCCATGTGGCGGCCTGGGACCTCCACCTCGACCAGCGGAACCCCCTCGAGCCGAACGGCTTCGACGTCGTGATCTGCTCGGAGGTCCTCGAGCACCTCCTCATGGGCCTCGAGGGGGCCGTCGGCAAGATCAGCGCCATGCTCCGCCCCGGCGGCGTCCTCGTCGTCACGACACCAAACATCTACCGGTTCACTAATCTGCGGCGCGTCGTCGCGGGCGAGAACATCTGCGATCCGTTTCCCAACGAGGCAGCCGTGCGCAGCGGCGTGGTCATGGATGGGCGCCATCACCCCAGGGAACCGGCTATGCGCGAGCTCAGAGCGGCGCTCGAGAACTGCGGTCTGTGCGTAACGAAGAGCGACTACTTCAACTCGGTGCGCCGACCGAAGCGCAGCGAGCTCGCGTTCCGGGTGCTGCCCCGGTGGCTCCGAGATCACCTGCTCGTCGTCGGCGAGAAGACACGCTGACGTCGATTCCCAGCCCGGCTCGGTCGCTCTGGCCAAGGCAAACCTGCTCCCTTACCATGGGGAGAGTGTCACCCGATCTCGTCCTCGGCGCGGGCATGACCGGACTCGCAGCAGGCGCAGCCTCCGGACTGCCTGTCTATGAGGCAGCGGCCGATCCGGGAGGAATCTGCTCCTCCTACTACATGCTCCCCGGGGGCAGCGAGCGGCTCCGGGAGGCGCCGGGCCAGGGGGAGGCCTACCGGTTCGAGGTCGGTGGCGGGCACTGGATCTTTGGCGGCGACCCGGTGGCCGTGCGGTTCATGTGCGAGCTCGCGCCCATGCGACGCTACGAGCGTCGGTCCTCCGTCTACCTGCGCGGGCTCGACCTGCTCGTGCCCTACCCGCTGCAGAACAACCTGCGATTCCTCGGCGTCGACGTGGCCCAGCGTGCCCTCGCGGAGATCACGGCGCCGGCCGGCGACGCGCCCCGCACGATGAAGGAGTGGGTCCGCAAGAGCTTCGGGCCCACCCTCGCGGAGCTGTTCTTCGATCCCTTCCACGCCCTCTATAGTGCCGGCCTGTACGCGACCATCGCCCCGCAGGACGCCTACAAGTCCCCGATCAGCGTCCCCGAGGTCGTGCGGGGCGCGTTCGCCGCGCCCGCCGCGGTTGGGTACAACGCCACATTCCTCTATCCGGAGGAAGGGCTCAACACGCTCGCCGCGCGGATGGCGCGACGCGCCGATGTCCGCTTCGGAATGCGGGCCGAACGGATCGACCTCGGCGCGCGACGGGTGCACTTCACGGGCGGCGAGAGCGTGCCCTACCGCGCCCTCATCGCGACTCTCCCGCTCGATCGGCTAGTGCGGATGTGTGGCCTCGACGTAGGGGTACCGGCAGACCCGTCCACCTCGGTTCTGGTCCTCAACATCGGCGCCCGGCGCGGCCCGAGGTGCCCACGCGATCACTGGATCTACACCGGCGAGACCCGCGCGGGCTTCCACCGCGTGGGCTTCTACGACAACGTGGATCCGAGCTTCGTCCCGAAGAGTGAGGGCGCGGAGCTGGCCAGCCTCTACATCGAGCGCGCTTACGCGGGCGGCCAGGCGCCCGCTGAGCCGGAGTCCCGGGCGTACGCCGACGCCGTGGTGCGGGAGCTCCAGGACTGGGGCTACATCGAGGACGTGTCGGTGGTCGACCCGACGTGGATCGAGGTCGCGTACACGTGGGCCTGGCCCGGGTCGCGGTGGCGCAATCGCGCGCTCGCGGCGCTCGAGGCCGAGGGCGTCTATCCCGTGGGCCGCTACGGGCGCTGGGTGTTCCAGGGCATCGCCGATTCCATCCGCGACGGCCTGTTCGCCGGGTCCGCGTTCCGGGCGGTCGCGGGATGATGCCGCCACGAGTCAGCGTCTGCGTCCCCACGTACAACTGCGCGCACTACCTGGGCCAGGCGCTCGACAGCGTGCTCTCCCAGGGCTTCGGGGACTTCGAGCTCGTGGTCTGCGACGACGTCTCGACCGACGACACGGGCGCGATGGTCGCGGGCTACCGGGACCCTCGGGTCCGGTATCGCCGCTTCGAGACCCGCGGTGGCCAAGCCGGCAACTTCAACCGCTGCCTCGACGCTGCGAGCGGCGAGTACGTGACGCTGCTGCACGCCGACGACTTCTTCCTGCCCGGGTTTCTCGAAGACCGCGTACGCCGGCTGGACGCGTCGCCCTCGACGGGCTGGGTCTTCGGGTCGGTGCGCACCGTGGACGCCGAGGCACGGGAGCTGCCCTTCTCGAGGCCCTTTGAGGCCGACCGGGCCTTCGCACCTGGGGAGCTACTCGAGCCTCTCCTGCACGGCTGCATCGTCTGCCCTCCGTCGATGATGGTGCGCAAACGGTGCATCGACGAAGTCGGTCTCTTTCGCACCGACCTCACCTGGGGACACGACTGGGAGTGGGCGCTGCGCCTCGCCGAGCTGGCGGGTGTCGAGTACGCATCCGAGCCCCTGGCGGCCTACCGGGTGCACGACGGCAGCGGCACGGCCGAGATGCTGAGCGCCGCCAAGAACGGCCACCAGGAGCGCCGGATCTTGCACGACACGCTCAGGCGCCTCGAGGAGCGCCGGCCCGAGCTCCGGCGCCTGCGCCGCTCGATCTTCCACGCGCTTGCGCTCCGGCACATGCACTTCGCGGCGGATGGGTTGATGCGCGATCAGCCGCAGGTCGCGCGTAGCAACCTCTGGTACGCCGCGCTCGCCGATCCCCGGATGCTGACGCGCCCTAGCCTGTGGGCGGTGCTGCTCGCCGCGAGCGTGGGCAAGGGCACGTACACGCGCTTCCGTCGGCTGCGGGAGCGCGCCTCCAGGGCTGACTGATCTTCACCGGAGAGGCAGCATGAGGTACTTCCCCATCGTGCCACCGCGGACGTTCGAGGCCGGCTTCGCCGAGCACCGCGTCGAGCTGAGCGACTGCGCGCACCTCGAGCTGGCGCCCGACGAGCAGGTCACCTTCCTCACCGAGCGGGGCGCCGAGTACGACGTGTGCCGCAAGGCGTGGGGGTACTACGCCACACCATCGCTCAATGGCAGGCTGGCCTCCTTCGGGCTGCGCGCGGTGCTGGTCCGGAACCGGGAGGACCGCTTCTTCGTGCTGCTCGTGGAGACCGGCAAGGACGAGGAGCTCGCCGAATACGCCCGGATCGAGCAACTCAAGGTCGTCTGCTGGCTCGACTCGACGGAGGCGCTCAAGCACATCGAGCGCCTGCTCGATGGCGAGGGGTGAGGCATGGCGGAGCGAGACGACGTCGAGTCGGTGGTCCAGCGCTGCTACGCGACTTGGGGCACGACCTACTACGAAGACTACTATGGTCCGAGCGCCTCCTATCCGCCGGTGCACCGCGACCTCCTCAGGCGACAGCTCCTCGCCGCCGGCGTGCGGACGCTGCTCGATGCGGGTTGCGGCCCGGCATCGTTCCTGCGCGAGCTCGGCGGGATCGGGATCGATCTCTACGGCTTCGATCTGACGGCAGAGATGGTCGAGGAGGGACGCCGGGTCCTCGGCGATCGCGGCCTCGCCGGCGATCGCATCTGGCAGGGCAGCGTGCTCGATCCCGCCGCCTTCCGGCACCGCGACCGCGCCACGTTCGACGCCATCTCGTGCGTCGGCGTGATGCCCCACATCCCGGCCCAGGACGAGCCGCTGCTACTGGCGAACCTCCGTGGCGCGCTCGCCCCCGAGGGACTACTGCTCCTCGAGGCGCGCAACCAGCTGTTCGCCCTGTTCACCGTCAACCGGTACTCGTACGAGCTCGTGACGGGCGAGCTCGTGCGGGCGGACGCACTGCGCGGAAGGGCCGGGGCGGACCTCCCGAAGCTCGAGTCGGCCCTGGCGGCGATGCAGGCCCAGTTTCGCATGGACCTACCGCCGCGCAGGCAGGGGACCGCGGGGACCCCGGGCTACGACGAGATCCTGTCCCGCACCCACAACCCCTTCGTGCTCAAGGAGCAGGTCGCCGCCGCGGGCTTCCGGGACGTTCGCTTGCTCTTCTACCACTACCATGCGCTGCCGCCGCTGTGCGCCCCGCTGGTCCCCGAGCTCTTCGCGAGAGAGAGCCTCGCGATGGAGGATCCCACCGACTGGCGCGGGCACTTCATGGCATCGGCGTTCGTCGTCGAGGCCCGCAAGGCATGACCGCGCAGCCGGCCACGATCCGCGAGCTCCTGCGCAAGCTGCTCGTGCCGATGTGGCTGCGCCCCGAGCGCGCGCTCTGGGATGCGCACTACCTGGAGGCCTTGGGGCGGCTCCTGCCGGGAACGCTACCGGCGCCGAGCCTGGAGCTCGGGTGCACCGATGGTGTGCCTACCTTCGTCCTTCTCGGGGGCGAGTTCGAGGACGCCTTCGACGACTACGACGCGGTAGACACGGAGCTGGGGGCGCGCGGGCTCGACTACTTCGACCGCGCGACGCCAGAGGAGGGCGACCGGCGGATCGCGCGACGGCCGGATCGCACGTTCGATGTGGGCGTGTCGTGGCGCTCGACCCAGATCTCGAGGGCGCGACGGCTCGACCTCTATCGCAGCCTCCACGAAGTGGACCACGGCGGTCCGCTCCCGATGTGCGGGGACGGCCAGTTCCGGACCGTCCTCGCGACCAACTTGTTCTGGGAGTCCGATGTGCAACTCGAGGCCTCTCTCGCGGAGATCGGCCGCGTCCTGCACCCCGGGGGCGCCCTCCTCACCATTCTCCCCGATGCGGACCAGGCGTCACACTTGCTCCTAGAGCGGCTGCGCAGGGGGGGCGAGGCATGGGCGGCGCGAATCGATCGCGGGATCGCCGACAACAGCCGGAGGCAGGCGCGGCCGCTCGCTGACTGGGTCGCGTTCCTCCGTAGCCACGGCCTCGAGATCCGCCACCACGAGCGATTCCTGCCCTCGACCGTGAGCCTAGTCTACCAGCTCGGCCTACGCCCCATGTTTCCGGTGCTGATCGACATGTATCGCCGCCTGCGGGCCGCCTCTCCCGAGGGACTGCTCGACCTCAAGCGCCACTGGATGGCGACCGTCTTCGACCTCCTGTCGCCGCTGTGCGATCCGGCCGCCCTCGCGGCCGCGGGAGCATGCCCGCTGTGGCACGCCTTCAAGCTCGGACGGGCGGTGTGACGCGGGAGGAGATCTTCCGGAGGTTGCTCTCGCCCCTCTGGCTGCGGCCTGAGAGCGCGCTCTGGTACGCGCACATGCTGTTCGCTGCCGGCGAGATGCTCGGGCCGGACTTGGAGAGCCCGTCGATGGAGTTCGGCTGCATGGACGGCGTGAACACCTTCGTGCTCCTCGGCGGCGAGCTCGGCCCCGGATTCGACGTCTTCCGCGAGGTCCACTGGAGCAAGCAGTCGCATCTCGACGCGCCCGGAGTCGACTACTTCGACATCACGCGCGCGATTGAGCTCACGGACGCGGACTTCGTTCGGCGGCCAAACGGCCAGCTTGACGTCGGCGTTGACTGGAAGCCCAGCCACCTCACGAAGAGCGCCCGACTCGGCGTCTACCGCCGGCTGGAGCTGTGCGTGCCGGGCCAGGGCCTCCCGGAGCTCCCGACGGCGCACGTGCGGACCCTATGGGCGCCCAACATCTACTGGATGAAGGACCTCCCCCAGACCCTCGCGGAGCTGTCACGCGTCCTGAGCCCGGAAGGGCGGATCGTCACGATCGCCCCCGATCGCCGCCTGCTCGAGCACATGTGGTTCCCGCGCGTGCGTCGGCTCGACGAGGGGCTCGCGCGCGCGCTCGATCGCGGGCGCTACGACAACGCCCGGCACAACGCCCGCACGCGCGAGGAGTGGGAGTCCGAGTTCGCGGCTGCGGGTCTCGAGGTGCGCCAGCACCGCCGCTTCATCCCGGCCCTGGTCGGCGAGACCTACGACCTCGGCCTGCGGCCGATGTTCCCGGTGTTCATGAACATGTACGAGCGGCTCGAGCGCGCGTCCCCGGGTGAATGGCTCGCCTTCAAGCTCGGCTGGATCCGCCACCTCGCCGAGCTCCTGACGCCCCTTTGCACAGGCCCGCTCGCAGAGGCCGACGACGACAGCATGCTCTGGCACGTGTTCGAGCTCATCCGGCGTCGCTAACGCAGCAGTATCTTCCAGTCGGCGAGCCTGGGAAACAGGTCGAGCGTCCCGCCGGGCGTCGCGTTCAGGATCTGGGTGCCCTGCTGGCTGGCGCGGCGGCCGAGCGCCTCGTACTTCCGCCAGACCTCCCGCTGCGCCGCCATGCGAGCGCCGTAGCCGATCGCGGGCTCGGCGAGCTCGTTGTGGTCCATTCCAAGCAGGCAGATTGGGCGGCAGCCAGCCGTGATCGCGACTGCGATGGCAAGCTGCGTGGCGCTCCAGTCGGGGACAAGCCCCTCGAGTGTCCACGCTTCGTTTGGGCCCTCGAACGGATCGACTGGGAAGACCCAGCAGTGCGGCGGGAGCGGCGGGAGGCCGCCGGCCCACCCGCGGAGCGGCAGGAGAGTCCGCGCGCCGCCGAGCGCGGACCGGTCAACTGTCGCGGTCGCGTCGAGAGCAACGTACAGGGGAGACCCCCGCGCCGCCAGCGCCGCGCTCCCCTGGGCCATGAACACGATCTGATCCTGAAAGGGGGCCGGATCCAGGTGCGTCAGCGAAGCACCCGGACCAAGCACGAATGCCACCCGGCCACGATGGCAGTCGCGCAGCTCCGCGTTGCGGACCAGGTGGGGCTCATCGGGCAAGTGCGCCGCCCGGGCCAGCCAGCCGGCACATCGGTCTGCCAGGCTCGCGGAGTCGCGCAGGACCCTCCTGGCCCCCCTGCGTACGACACCAGAAGGAGACCACCAGGCCACGCTCATGTCCGCGACGCAACAAGACCCGCGTAGTCCACGCGCGGGAAGACGTCGAGGAACCCGCCGGCCGTCGCGTTCCAAATCCGGGAGCGCGTCGCGCGCGCGACCTGGTCCAGCAAGGCGTAGCCGCGCCACTGCTGGGTCATGACGTCGAGCTGCCGCGCGAGCCGAAACGTCGCCTTGCGGATCGCCACGTCGCGCACCTCCGCGACCGTGTACTCGGCTGGCGAATAGAAGTGCGTGTTCTCCGCGGGCCGCGCCACCCAGTCGTGATCGAGACCCATGAGGTAGATGTCCTCGCATCCCATGTAGATCGCCACGGCGACCGCAGCCTGCACCACGGTCAGGAACGGCGGCAGGAGCTGTGTCAGGTCGAGGTCCGTGGTCCGACCGAGCTCGAGATCGCCGCCCAGTGCCAGGTAGTGGGTCCGGCTCGCCGGGAGCAGCCCCTCCACCTCGACCAGCGAGACGCTGGGGAACGGTGCGTGATAGTAGAGTGGCACGAAGAATGTCGAGCCCTGCCCGGCGTCGCGGATGGCCCGCAGGTAGTTGTTCGAGGCCTCGCTGCCGTCAAAGCACGCGGGATCGATCGCGCAGTAGTACGTGGGTCGCCATTGCGAGAGCACCGGGTGTGAGAAGAACGCGTTCGTAGCGAACGTGAGCTCACCGCCGAGCGGCGCCAGGTTCTGCAGGGCCAGCGACGGGCCGGTCCCGAGCACGAACGCGCGACGCCCGATGTGGCGATCCCGCAAGGGGGCGTTTCGCCGCAGGCGCTCCTGATCCGCGAGCGGCAGGAACGAAGCGGGCTGGGGCGGGACGGCGATGCGGTTGGCCGCGTGCCGCATGCTCGCGCCGATGCGGCGAACTCGCTCTGCAACGCGTCGGAGCTGCAGTCGCGGTGTCACGAGGCAGTCAGCGCAGGACGCGGAGCTTGTTCAGGAGTCGCTTGGCTCCCCGACCCTGGGCGTACGCGGCGGGGTACTCGGCCTCGATGGCCGCCTTCGCCTCCTGCCCGAGGCGCTTCAGAATCCGCGAAGGCTTGCTCTGCCTCTGAACCTCGAAGGTCGTGGTGATCCCGTATTGCTCGCCCACGTAGCCGTGAACCCTGACGGGGTGCATCGCGCCGAGCCGCGTGTGCACCGGGCAACCCGCACAGACCTTTCGCCACGCCGGATCGTCGAACCAGCTGCTGCGAAGCCGCGCGAACACCTGCTCGATATCGTCGTGGATGGTCCAGACCGGAAGACCCGAGGAGTTCGCGTCGTCGATCGCTGCCACCGCACCGCAACAGGGCAGAATCCGGCCGTTCGGCATGATCAGCAGGTCGCCGCATGAATCCGAGCAGGTCCCCATCGGCTCCTGCAGGTTGCGCGTCTGCTCGGCCTGGACCTGCTGGGGCGAGTGACAGGAGTCCCTTCCTGCCTCGGGGATCAGCTTCACCAGCCGGATGAGATCCGCCGGGCCGGTCATCCAATGGTCGAGAAACGGCTTCACCTCGGCCATGTTGCGATCCCCGTAGACGTAGGAGACCGTGACTTGCGGAATCCCGTACTTCTTCAGCAGCCGCGGCGCTTCCTTGACGATCTCGAAGGACTTCTCCGAGGTCGAGTTCATCACCGCCTTCCAGGTGTCGTGCGTGACCGCGTTGATGCTGATCGTCACGCTGTCCACGCCCAGTGTGCCCAGCAGCTTGCAGTGGTTGTCGTGGAGGCGGATGCCGTTCGTGACGAGGTGGACGTGCTCCATCCTCGACTTCGAGTGGCCTACGAGCTCCTTCCAGTGCTTGTAGGCAAAGATGTCTCCGATCGACTCCACCGCGATCTGCCGGATACCGATGGCCGCCAGCGTGTCGACGCGCTGCTTCGCCTCGTCGAGAGTCAGGGTGACATCGAGCGATGCGTGGTTGGCCCAGTAGCGATCCTGCTCGTCGCCGAAGTACGGGCACATGAAGCAGCGCAGGTTGCACTTCGAGTCGACGTAGAGGTGCGCCGAGCGGGGGCGCGACGTCTCGCGCATGAACACCGCGGCAATGTCCTCCAGGTCCTGGCGCGTCAGATCACGCATCGGCCCGCGGCAATCGGCCGTGCAAACGTGCCAGGCGCCCCAATCCCGCGAGACCGCCTCCGCGCCGTGGTAGCTCATGGGGCCCGAGTTGAACTGGAAGATGTTCTCCGGTCCAAGGTAGAAGCTCCTGCCCTGGGCCTGCCAGGCTCGCGCCAAGGGCAAGAGGGGCGCCGGGGCGTTGTGGCACATGAGCTCGCGCACGGACATCTTGGTGCCCTTCCGGCGCACGAACGTTCAGCGCCGAATCCTAGATTATGCGGCGCCGGCGGCTCTCGCAAGCGCGAGGCCCCGGCTCAGAAGTGTGTCCGGGTGCTACCCCAGCCGCTCCTCGCGCCAGACCAGGCGGTGCAAGAGCACGCCGATGCGGTGCCCGCCACCCCGCGCGACGTAGTCGGTATCGTGGTGGATCTGGAAGTAGGTGCCCATCTTCTGGTCGCAGATGTGCCCGGACACCGAGGCGATCGCCGCACGATAGTGGTAGGTGCCCGCATTGAGGATGCCCCCGGGCACCTCGACGGTTGCCAGGAACCGGCCTGGCTCCCGCCGCTCAGCGGTCGCAGCGGGGTCGTCGCAATCGAGCGAGCCGATGACCTCCACGCCGTCCGAGCGCGTCAGCTGGAAGGCGAGGCGGTCCGCGGAGATGGCCTCTTTCACGACGTACTCGATCTCGGCGCGCACAGGCTCGGAGTGCGCGAAGTGGACGGTGTGCCGGCCGTCTTTCCCGGTCAACGCGAGCCGGACGATCGACGCCGGAGTGTCCGGCCGGACCGGATAGTGGGCCTCCGCCAACAGCTGGACGTCGGCCAGGTACTTCCCGATCGCCTCCTCGACCGATCCGTCGAACTCGATCACCCCCTGGTGCAACAGGATCCCCCGCGTGCACAGCTGACGCACCGCGTTCATGTTATGGCTGACGAAGAGCACGGTGCGCCCCGAGCTGGCCGCGGCCTCCATCTGCCCGACGCACTTGAGCTGAAAGGCCGCATCTCCGACGGCCAGCACCTCGTCCACGATGAGGACCTCGGGCTCGAGGTGGGCCGCCACCGCGAACGCCAGGCGCAGTGCCATGCCCGAGGAGTAGTGCTTCACGGGCGTGTCGATGAACCGCTCCACCTCGGCGAACGCGACGATCTCGTCGAAGCGGCGCAGCACCTCGGCGCGCTTCATCCCAAGGATGACGCCGTTGAGCAGGACGTTGTCGCGGCCGCTCAGCTCGCCATGGAACCCTGTGCCCACCTCGAGCAGGCTGGCCACGCGTCCGAAGATCTCCGCACGGCCGGTGGTGGGCCGGGTAATGCGCGACAGGATCCGCAAGAGCGTGGACTTGCCCGCACCATTGCGCCCGACGATGCCCACGACCTCGCCCGGCCGGACGTCGAACGAGACGTCCTTGAGGGCCCACACCACGGACCGGGCCTGGTCTCGACGGCCGAGCCACGAGAGCGGGGACCTGGCCAGGTTGGAGATGACGTCCCGCAGGGTCCCGTAGGGCGCGGTCGGCGGCGCGAGGCGGAACCGCTTGCCGAGCCCTTGGACGCGTAGCGCGGCGCTCATTCAGATGACGTCCGCCAGCTGCTGCTCCAACCGGCTGATCGCACGGAGCGCGGTGAAGCCCAGAAGCAGCGCGGCCAGCGCCGACCCGCAGAGATGCAGGGGCTCCACGGGCCGCGCGAGCAGCGCGAACCGGAACCCTTCCACGATGCCGGTCACCGGGTTCGCGACGAGGAGCCAGCGCAGCCGCTCGGGCACGATCTCGGCCGGATAGATGACCGGCGTCGCGAACAGCCAGATCTGCACGACGAACGGGAAGACGTGCCGCAGGTCCCGGAAGCGTGTGCTCAGCACCGCCATCCACGCGCCGACGCCGAAGGCGAGCAGCGCGGTCACGGCGATCAGGGGGGGCAGGAGGACCAGTCGCCAGGTGGGCGCGACGCCGTAGTAGACGAGCAAGGGCACCAGCGCCAGCGTGGACGCGCCGAGATCGACGAGCGCCGTCAGCACCGCCGCGCCGGGGAGCATCGCGCGCGGGAAGTACACCTTGGTCAGGAGCTGCGCGTTGGTCGCGAGGCTGTTGCCTGCCTGCGTGACCGCGCTCGCGAAGAAGTTCCAGGGGACCAGCGCCGCGTAGGCGAGCAGCGGGTAGGGCGTGCCGTCCGTGGGCATGCCGCCGAGCCGACCGAAGAAGACCGAGAAGAGCAGCATCTGCGTGACCGGCTGGACCACCGCCCACAGCACCCCGAGCACCGTCTGGCGGTACCGCACCTTGATGTCGCGCCACGACAGGAAGAACAGCAGCTCCCTGAACTCCCAGATCTCGCGAAGGCGGAGGGAGCCGCCTTCTCCCTCGGGGCCGATGACAATCCCTGCTCGCTCCGACGCCATCCTAGGGGACCGGGGCCAGGGACGAACGGAACCAGAGCTCAAGGTTGAGCAGCTGCCAGAGGAACATCATGTGGTTCTCCGCCGGGCGGCCCGAGGTGACGATCGCGTCGTGCTCGTCGATGAGCGCGCGCACTGCCGCCTGGTCGTAGAGACCTCGCTCGCGGAAGGGGCGGGACGCCACGAGGTCGAGCAGGAGCTCGCGGCCCTTGCCGCTGAACCAGACGTGCGCCGGCGCGTTCCAGCCGGTCTTCTTGACACGCGCCCGCGTCTCCTCGGGGAGGATCCCACGCATGGCCTCGCGGAGCAGGTGCTTCGTCACCCCTTCCCTGATCTTGAGCGTGCCGTCGACCTCGAACATGAGCTCGGCAAGCCGGTGATCGAGGAAGGGCCAGACCGGCTGCACGCCGAACGCGGCGCCGTGGCGGTCGGCCGCGCGCAGGCAGCACGGGGTGGTTTCGCGGTACAGGTCCTGGTAGGCGCGGTTTCGCAGGTAGCTGCGGAACGGATGGTCCATCACCGGCCGGAAGGCCTTCAGGTCGAAGTATCCGGGCGCGAGAGCTCGCGCGTAGCGCTCGATCCGATCGCGGTCGGGCAGGCAGCGTCCGGCCACCGCCGGGTCCGTCCAGCGGGCGAGCCCGCGCTCCATCACCTCGTGACTCTTGCGGAACACCGGGTGATCGTGGTGCGCGATCCACGCCCTGACCTCCGCATCGAGGCGGGCGTCACCCCGGGCACGCAGGTCGGCGAAGAACGAGAAGAAGTACTCGTACTCGCCGGCGTTCAGCTCGTCGCCGCCTAGCCCCCCGAAAAGCACGTCGAAGCCAGCGCGGCGCGCGGCCTCGCAGAGCAGGAAGTGCGACAGCCAGGTCGCGGTCGCCACCGGCTCGTCGTTGGCCTCGATCATTCGGGCCACCAGGGGTTCCAGGTCGACGTCGCCAACCCGGACCGTGTGCCAGCGCGCCACGTTCGACCCGAGCATCGACTGGATCTCGGCGGACTCGTCGTATGTCGCGTCCTGGTACACTGTCGAGAAGGCGTCCTGCGGCGCGCCGAGCTCGCGCCGCGCGCAGGCCAGCACGGAAGAGGAGTCGAGCCCCCCAGAGAGCGTGAAGGCAGCGGTCGCGCCAGCAGAGCGGACGGTTCGCACCCGCAGCGCCACCGCGTCGAGCAGGAGGTGTCGGTACCGCTCCGCGAGCTCGGCCTCGGGCCGCTCGACCTCGCTCCGGCCCTCGAGCGTCCAGTAACGGCTGACGGTGGTCGTGCCCGCGGCGGTGTCGAAGCGGAGCGCATGCGCGGCGGGGAGCTGAGCCACGTCGCGGTAGGGCGAGGCCGCAGGATCGTTGTCGAAGGTGCGGTAGTGCGAGGCCGCGACCAGCGCGGTGTACTGTCGGTTCACCCGGCGGCTGACGCCCGGCAGCGCGAGCAGGCCGCGGGGACGTGAGGCGAAGGCGAGGCGCTCTTGGTTGACCGCGTAGTAGAGCGGCCGCACGCCGAAGCGATCGCGCGCCAGCCAGAGCGTACCCGCGCTGCCGTCCCAGAGCGCGATCGCGAAGTCGCCGTTGCATTGCGAAAGGGCGCCCTCGAAGCCGTGGCGCGCGTAGAGCTCGAGCAGGATCTCCGCGTCGAGGCTCTGGCCGA
>ORMF011582106.1_pt1 | contig 15747 bp, 14 predicted proteins | sample 1779871 | NCBI WGS metagenome assembly ORMF01 (sample SAMEA104232316, study PRJEB22302) | groundwater metagenome | biome: forest; feature: aquifer; material: groundwater | place: USA | collected 2011-08-07 | depth 5.4 m
CCTCCAGGAGCCCGTGGCGTTGCCTGTTCAGCTTGGCGATTTCACGCTCGATCGTGGCGAGCTGACGCTGCCCCGCGCGCTGGAGCCGCTGCATCAAAGTGTATGCTTGCTTGCGAAGTACGGTCAACCCATCCGTTGATTTCCTCGATCGCCGTCCTCGGGCCATATTCAACCTCCATATGATTACACCAGTCTCATCTCGATCGACCGATAGATTCAATTGTTTACCAGACAAGATATGGACGTGGCAATCCTCCTTGTTGGAAGTCAATCCGAGTGGACGCCCGCGGAGGTCGTCTCCCGACGATCAACCACCTCTGCAGTCAGAACATTGCATGTCGGTATGTGCGTTGTACAGCTGCTCAAACATGAGGTGAGCACCATGAGTGCTCTCGTCCTCTCACCGACCGCGATGTTCGCCTTGGCCGTCAGGCAGGAGCGCGAGTACATTCCGCGTGAGGCCCTGCCCGCCGCCGCGTGGGGTGTCGAGGAGCTGTCGCGGCGGATCGCGCCGTGGCTGCGGTAAGGATCGTTCCAGTCCGCGCACTTTCGACGTGACTACGACAGTCGATCAAGGGTTCCAGCGGAAGACGGCACCAGCACACATCCACTTGCTCGACTCCTCTGCGACGGAACACACGAGATCACCGGGTTGTAGTCCGCCTGCGTGCACCATCTCGTCGAGGATCGCAAGGAGTGTCACCCCGCCGAGATATCCGACGCGCGTCAGGTTCATTCGCCACGTCTCGGCCCGAAGGCCGTAGCGACGTTCCAGGATCGGCTGCAACTTTCGCGCGACCTGCATCGCCGAGACCGATGGGATGAAGTGATCGATCGCCTCGGCTGCAACGCCGAGGTCGTTGAGCATGCGTTCGAAGCCGGCGACGGCAAGCGCGAAGCCCTCCCGAAGCACATAGCGGTTTTCTTGCGTGACGTGCTGGTCGCCGCGGGCGAACCCCGAGAGGATGTCGGGAGATGCTGCACCGAGCGGGAGAGACATACCGGGCCGCTTCCCAACACCCACCGATTCGAGCCAGATTCGAAGCTCGATGTCGCGTTCGCTGCGCTCGAGGGCGAGAGCCCCAGCGCCGTCAGAAACGATCCAACGGAGAGCCCCTTGCTGCGCGTTCATGTAGTCGGGGTTCGACCAGGGAGGCCGTCCAAGGAAGCTCGTGTACTGCGACGAGCAGACGAGTGCACGCTGACAATGGCCGAGCGTGAGCTCGCTTGCCGCAAACCTCAGCGCCTTGTAGGGCGCCGTACAGTTGGCGGAGATCTCGAGCTCGACACACCGAGAGATGCCGAGCGCCTCCTGCACAAGCGTGCTTGTCGGCGGGATGAGGTGATCCGGGATGATAGTCGTGACGACAAGAAGCTCAACGTCGTCTGGTTTCCCCCCGGCTGCCTGAAGCGCCCGGCGCCCCGCCTCAGCCGCCATCGACGTGTTCGTCTCGCGCCGCGACTCATCGGCAACGTCGATTGCAAGGTGGCGGGTGACGATTCCCGTTTCCGCGATGAGACGATCCTGCTCCTGCTCGGAAAGACCATCGGGATACGTCCGGAGGAACGCCTTGAGCGTCGCGAGGTCGATCGGAGGCCCCGGGAGGTAGCTCCCGGTTCCGGCAATCCGAATCGGCACGGGCTACTCGGTCCGGATGCCGTCGAGGATCGGCTGGCGCGTCGCTTGGCGCGCAGCGGCGTAGCCCGCGAGCACGGTCATGAGCATCACGAGACCGACGTACCAGACTGCCGCCCGGACTGCGAAGTGGCGCTCCAGGCTGTAGCCGAGTAGGTAGCGGAAGTTGATGTCGACCCAGATCCAGGTCGTTACCGCACCGACGAGGACGCCCAGAACCGCGCCGATGGCACCGACGGTGGCGGACTCGATCACGATCGATCGGCGTACGGCGCGCTCGTCGGCACCGATGAGTCGCCACAGAGCAAGTTCGCGCCGTCGCTCGATGATGGCCGAGAGGAGCAGGTCGAAGATGCCGGCGATGGTGACGATCACGATGAGAAGCTGGATCGCGTCGGTAAACGCAAAGGCGCGGTTCACCTTGTCCTCGTGGTACGCAAGAACATCGCGCATCGAAAGGATCTTCACCCGGTAGCGGTCGCCAATGCGCTCGACGACACGGGTTCGCACCGCGTCGAGCGCTTCGCCGGGTTCGAGAAACAGGTTGATCCGGCTGAGAGTCGGCTCATGCCAGCGCTCGACGAGAAGACGCCGGCTGAGCAGCACGCTCCCCCGGTTCGACAGGAGATCGGGCACGACGCCCGCGATGGGCAGGGCAAGCTTTCCCGTGGGGGTATCCAGCTCGATCGTGTCACCCGCGTGCAAGTCATAGCGGTCTGCGAGTGCGGTGGAGACATTGACCGCCGTCCCCGCGCGGAGTGCGTCGACCGCCTTCGCGGGATCCCCTTCGCGATACCAACCGGGAGGGAAACGCGCCGGGTCGAAGAAGGCGTCGGTGACGGCGCCGATCGCGATCCGATCGCCTCGGAACATCTGTCCCGGTAGCGCCCGCACGCTCTCGACCGCGCGCACACCGGGTATGCCACGGAGCTCGGTTGCCAGCTCCTCGGGGAGCGGTGTCTCGAGCCAGCCGCCTTCGGTCGCAACGGCGCTCACGATGAGGTCACCCGCGAGGAAACCTTTGACGTATGTCTCCGTCGTGCGATGAAAGCTGTAAGCAAGCGACGAGACGGTGATGCCAACTGTGAGCACGAGCGCGACCGCGGCGACCGTGACACCGGTCCGGGTCGATGCCCGGAAGAGGCTCGTTCCCGCGGCTTCCCCAGGTGCGCCGAACACGCGCGAGAGGGCGGTCGACACAGGTCGCGTGAGCGATCGAACCAGTGGGATCGCGATCACGATGACGGACGCGTTCCAGAGAGTCGCGCCGACGTTGCCCCAGGCGATCGACTTGAATCGTTGCTCGCAGAGAAGGGCGAGAGCGCTGACAAGAACCAGGGCTATCCAGCTTGGCACGAGGCCACGCGCAGCCGGAGCGAGCGACGATCGGTGCACGGAGGCGCGCATGGTATCGAGGAGGTCCATCCGTGCGACGCGTGCGGCGGCGAAGCCGGAGGCAAAGAGTGTGACGGCGATGCCGCTCAGGGCGATGACTGCGAGCTGGCGCAGGTCGATACTCTCGCCCTCGGTTGGAAAGCGCAGCTGGAAGATGACACCCATCGACTCCGTCACCATGCCGGTCAAGAGCCGTGCGAGTAAGACGCCCACGCCAACCCCGAGGAGGGTGCCAAAGAGGCCGAGGACGAACGCCTCGAGCATAAAGAGGCTGAAGACCTCGGTCGGTGTTGCGCCGATCCGGCGAAGGCGGGCGATGACAAACGCCCGATGCAGGGCTCCTGTCGAAGTCGTATTGTAGATGATGAAGATGCCGGCAACGAGGCAGAGTAGGCTGAGTCCCGTGAGCATCGCCTGGAATGAGGCGAGGATCCGCTCGTATTGGACACTCCTCTGAGCGGGGCGCTCCACCGTAAGCTCTGGTGGGAGGGCGCTCTTGAGCCGTCCTATGACCTCATTGAGATCCACACTAGGATTGAGAACAACATCGATTTGGTCGACTCGCCCTTCTTTGGCGAGTGACCGTTGCGCCGCCGCTAGGTCCATCACCACGAGCTGCCCACCAAACGCTGCCGCCATTCCCTCCGCGCGCAAAAGGCCCTGCACCGTGAACTCATTGATACCGGTGGGCGTCGAAAGTCTGATTTTATCTGCGACGTGAACACCGTGATCGCGTGCGAAGATCTCAGTGAGGAAGACAGAATGCGGATCTTCAAGTGCGCGAAGCGCCTCGTGGCGGCTGGTCACCGCGGTCACGCTGTAGCGTGCGAGCTCCTCCTCGGCCGTGAGATCGGCACCGAAGAGCTGCAACGTCTCGCGCGGACTATCGGCAAGCGAGATCGTCCCGCGGACAAGCGGCACCGCGTGTCGGACCGCGGGATCGCGCCGGACGATGTCCACGACATCTTCGGCAAAACCGATTTCTCCGAGACCGAGCGTGATCTCGAGGTCGGCAGGTCCCGCCATGAGCTCGATCGTGCGTTGCACATTCGCAAGCACGCTCGTGTTGATGATGTTGATCGCGACGATCAGCGCGACGCCGGTGAGTGTCCCGCCGATGACGAGCGAAGTGCGCCCCCAGCTTGCTCGGAGCTGTGGGATGCTGATCAGTGGGAAGAGGCGGAACACGCGGTGGCGAGCTGCTCCACGCGACTAGAGCCGCGTGGGCGCCACGTCCTCGGGCTGGTGCAAGTCGACCGTCTGATCGAGCGCGCCGTCCACGAGATGTAGGATGCGATCGGCGTAGGCGGCAAAAACGGGATCGTGGGTTACGAGGAGCACGGTGACCCCTGTCTCCCGGTTGATCTCCTGGAAGAGATCCATGATCGCACGGCCACTCATACGATCGAGATTGCCGGTTGGCTCATCGGCAAGAAGAATCGAGGGCTGAATGACGAGCGCGCGAGCGATCGCCACCCGCTGCTGCTCGCCCCCCGGGAGGGCCGACGGGTCATGCGCCGCTCGATGCGTCATCTCGACACGTGCGAGGGCGTCGTCCACGCGGCGGTCAATCTCGCGCCGTGCGACGCCGTCGAGCATGAGCGGCATCGCGACGTTGGCGCGTGCCGAAAGGAAAGGCATCAGATCGAAACTCTGCAGCACGTAGCCGATCCGTCGACGTCTGAGGAGCGCCGTCTCGGCACTCGTCATCGCTGCGACATCCGTTGCGTCCAGGAGCACGCAGCCCTTCGTTGGTGGCGTGAGCCCGGCCGCCAAGTGAAGCACAGTGCTTTTGCCCGAACCGCTTGGACCGGTGAGCGCGAAGAAGGACCCGGTAGGGCACGCAAAGGAGAGGTCAGCGAGCGCCCGAACCTCCGTCGCGCCGGTTCCGAATATCTTGGTAACGTTTCGAAACTCGATCATCCGCGCGACGCAGCATGGCGCGCTCTGAGCTTCTGTGCGACCTCTTCGAGCCATGCAAGCTCGGCCCGAACACTCAGTTCCACTCCATCGATGAGGAGGGCTGTGACAAAGTTGTCGCCCGCGAGGTGCTTGAGTTTCGCGCGCTCGCCACCGACACGCTGGAGCGCACGGAGGTATACCTCGCGCTGGTGACGGACCGATTCCAGTAGGTCCGGAAGGCGCTCCGGCGCTGTAAAGAGGAGTTTGATCGCGAGCTCGTGACGAAGCGGCCGCGGAGCGTCCGTGGGCACCTCGAGGAGGAAGGTGTCTAGGCTCTCCCGCCCCTTGTCAGTAATCCGATAGACCTTCCGTGTTCCCGCACGGCCGCCAGTAACTTGCTCGATCAAGTTCTCGTCAACGAGGCGATCGAGAAGGCGGTACACCTCTCCAAAATTCAACTGCCAAAAGCCGCCGAGCGCGCGCTCGCATTTGCGGCGCAACGAATATCCGTGGATCCCACGTGGGCTGCGGGACACTACGCCAAGGAGAGCGTAGCGGAGGCCGTGAGGTTGACGCATCAGCTACCTCGTCGCGGCATGGGCCGGCTGCAGAGTAAGTGCCGGATACCTCGCACGGGGCTCCCCTCCCTGTCAACGCTTGGATCCCCAGAAGCACCTATTCCGTTCCGGAATAGTATGCCGCCGCCCCTCCTACCTCACCGGGTAGATGAAGGGTGCGGGCGTCACGCTGGCGACCGTCTCGCCTAGCAGGTTGCTGAAAAAGGGTTTGGGGACCCTCGATCTGATAATGTGATCATCGAATTCCTTGGACTTTCTGACACCGATGGCCGCTCTGACGGCCGTCTCGGCGACTTTTTCAGCAACCTGCTAGGGGCTCAGCGCTGTTTCTTCCAGATCGCTTCAGAATGACGCACGATTGTTTCCCGTTCGACTATTCCTTTTCGAACTATCGATGTCTGAACCGAAACGTTTTGTTAGATGTGTTCACAGATTATGCTTGATCTTCGTCTGATATAAATGCCAATTGGCCCGCCATGCAGGGCGCGCAACGACGAGCGACAGACGTGGGCCCACACAATCGTTCACGTCACCTGCTATCTTCGCAAAGATTCATCATTCAACCGCCGACGAATCGCCGGTGCTCGGAAGACGACGCACTACTCGGTTTCGGCGGGAACATGCGCCATCATCGCTCGTGCGCCTCGACACCGCGGCGGTACTCTGGCGGCGTACTGACCTTCAGCATTCGTGCCATACATGCGGTTTACCTGATTATGACTCTTGGGCTAGTCGCCCTACTCCCCACCTACGCTTGGTCGCTCACGCGCGTATGCGGATCTGATCCTATCGCAAACACAACCAACGTCTTGTGTACCGAACCGAGCGGACCATGCACGCTGACGTCGGTTACGCTCGGTGCGAGTGTCGATGTCGTCAACGCTGGCTGCGACTTCGACGTGGGCGGCCGCAATGTAAGCATCCAAAAAACGCTGCAAATGATAGGTTCTGGTTTCATCACTATTCGACATGCTGGGTCCATTACGCTTACATCGACCGGCAATCTCAAAGCGCGTGCCCCGCGGAATCAGACTGTTTCGGTCACGCGCGCGGCGCATTCATTTGAGGAGATCGCTTCCGCTAGAGGCGCATCGATGGCGCGCGGCTACGGCAACACCTCCACGGATGCGCCTGGTGAGTCGGCTCGTTCGCACTGCGGTTCCGAACGCCGTGCCCCCAGGACCAACCTATCGCTTCACCGCGATCGACAGCCATGACTGGGGCACCCACAGCAGGGGACGGTTCGGGTAGGCCGCGCAAAGGCCTCGACGCCTTCCGCGACTACCGAATGGACCACTTCATCACGTTACGGGCGCGAAGTCCCTGAATCGCGTACTAGCTTGGCTGCCACTCGTTGCTACGTGCACTTTCGCCAACTCATTGGAGGACTCATGTGCGCATCGACTCGCATTCTAGTCATCTCGGCGGCAATTGCGTTTTGCCTCATCGCTCACGGTATTGCCCACGCAACTACAGTGACCCACTGCGGAACAACCTGCAGCACCGATTGTGTTCTTGGCGCGGATATCGCGTGCCAGCCGGGACAGGACGGCATCACGCTAACGAACGGCGCGTCACTGGACATGCGAGACTTGAGCATCACGTGCGACAATGGGTATCCGGGCGGCAGCACTGACTCCTGTGGCAACGCCGTGACGATGCTCAGCCCGAACTCCCGCGTCTTTACCTCGTCGACGTCCAGCTTCAGGCCATCGATCGTTGGCGTCTGGAACAACGCTGTCGATTGCAGGTCTCAGGTTACTACTACCGTGAAGGGTATCAGTATTCGTGGATACTGGAATAACGCGGCAATAACTGGATGCCACTTAGTTCTGCTCAATACCATTGAGGGTGTCCCCGATCCCGTCGGCAGTTTTGTTGATACAACGTTCTGGAGTTGGCCGACACGATGCGTACATCACCCAGCCACGCCTGAGCTATATGACGTCGTACAGAGCAATCATCTCGCCGGATGCAATTCCGCCGTGACAAGCATCGCTTCGGCGCTTGCCGTTGACGACAACACCATGGATTGTCGCGATAATTTGCCGGTACTGGCTAGTTTCGGTTGCCTCCAGGTAAACGGGCCGGGCACCATCCGCATCTCCAACAACGTGTTGACGGGCGACAGCAGGAGCGTCATGCATCCTCAGGCGAGTAGTATCTTGTTTCAGAACAATCTCTGCAAACTTTCTACTATGCGTGGATGTGCGCAGTGCGTGTCGAAGGGACAATGTGTGCCATCCGCCACGATAGATGACTTGTGATCGTGGCTCGGTACGATATACTGATATATTGGCCGCGGTTGATAGTTTCTGCTGCGCGTTGGTGCGTATCCGCATTGTCTCTTCTGAGAGGGCACCTGAGTGCTTATGTCAACGCGCCGCCAGATCGATCTGGAGCGCGTGCGGCAGTGTAGGGCGATCTCGCAACTCGTCGCATGGCACCCTTGAAACGAGCAGGTCCGACGCGCTGGTGGCGAAAGGGTACGCGCTAAGCAAGGGATCTGGGGCCAAATGAAATCGTGGGGCCCCGCCCCTTGCTTGCTGGCAGTCTCTGGCAGTCTATGGTCCCAGTAGGCCGGTAGACCGCTGCCGAAGTGGCGAAGAGACGTGGCAACCAGAGCTCGCGCAATGTCTCCAACCCAAGCCAGAATGCGCCGCGCAGACGAAGCGGCAGTCGGAATGACCTCTCTCGAAACACGGACGGAGCCATCCCCGTCGGGGTCGTGTCCGCCGCACGGTCCCTTCTACGTTTGGTCCGGTCCTATCCACGACGAAGACTAAGGCGCCGTGCGATGCGCTGGGCGACGCCGTGAGTTCTCCTGTCGCCGTTCGTCTCGGTTTCCGGCCCCAATGACGGCTTCCATTGATCCGCGTTGACGCTGGTCCGCCGCAAACGCAGTATCCGACTTGGGCGACGTTGTAGTCGGCCCCGAGCACGTTGTTTGACGAGATCACGATGCTTAATGGGTCGACCAACTACGTCTCAATCACCGTCTCGGATCTTCAAAGTGCGATGCGCTACTTCAGGCCGTTCCCGGAGTTCCTCGGCTACACCGTTGGTGAGGTAGGCGCGCTTGCCTTGCTGCCTTCGAAGTGAATCAGTAAGCTCAGCTTGCGCACCCATGGGAAGGCGAAACACTACCGCCGCGACTTCGGTTCGAGTGACATCTGCGAGCAAAGCCGCCGCATCCCCTCCCCGGAAAGGGGAGGTCGGACAGCACATCACTGCTTGGTTGGCGTTCTGCGTAGCTGCTCTCCTCGCGTTGACATTCGGGGCCTTTGCTCCCGTCCTTCGGAACGGTTTTATCAACTACGATGACCCGGTCTACGTTACTGACAACCCGTACCTGCGATACGGTCTTGGTTGGGCCGGACTTCGATGGGCCGCGAGTACCATGTACGCCGCCAACTGGCATCCGTTGACATGGATCTCCCATCTCGTGGACTACTCGCTGTTTGGACTCAATGCATCCGGCCATCATCTAACGAGCCTACTGATGCACGCGGTCAGTTCGACCGTGCTTCTCCTCGTGCTTTACCGGGCGACACGGGCGCTATGGCCTTCTGTCATGACTGCCATGCTGTTCGCCGTCCATCCGTTGCGCGTTGAGTCGGTCGCGTGGGTAGCCGAACGCAAGGATGTGCTCAGTACCCTCCTGTTCATGCTAACCGTGGCCGCTTACGTACACTACACGAGAAGGCGCTCGATAGCCCGATACTGTGTCGTATTCGTATTGTATGCATGCGGTCTTCTGGCCAAACCAATGTTGGTAACAGTTCCCCTTGTGATGCTGCTGATGGATGTGTGGCCGCTGAGGCGAGTGTCCGTGGCTGCCGTACGAAGCTCGCAATTCCTACAAGTCGTCGCCGAGAAGCTACCGCTGGCAGCCCTAGCCGCCGCATCATGCGTGATAACGATCATCGCGCAAGAACGTAGCGGGGCGATTGCCTCGCTGGAGACCGTCGCCGTACCGACACGGCTTCTAAATGCCATCATCTCGTACATTCGATACATGTGGATGTTCGTCTATCCATCCGGACTCGCGGTATTCTATCCCTATCCTCGACGGACATCCGTAGCGGCTGCTCTCGCCGCCGCTCTGCTAGTGGTGGCAATAAGCACCTTGTCAATCCGCCAGGCGATCAAGCGTCCATATGTCTTCGTCGGATGGTGGTGGTACGTACTGACCCTGATTCCTGTTATTGGTATCCTGCAAGCCGGTCGACAGGCTTATGCCGATCGCTACACATATATCCCTCAGATCGGCATATTGGTCGCGGTGGTGTGGACTGCGGCCGAAGGTACTAGCAAATATGGGATCCCACGACATATTGTCGGGATAGCATCATGGATGCTCGTGGCTACTTACGCAACCTGCACCTACTCGCAAGCTCAGGAATGGTCGTCAAGTAAGACTTTGTTCCAGCATGCGCTCGAGGTTACTAGTGAGAACGATGTCGCGTATCTAAATCTCGGCGCAGCCTTGGATCACGACGGCGATTTCGAGGGAGCGATGCGCAACTACAAGGCCGTATTGCGGCTCGAGCCCAACTCGGCCGATGCGCGAAACGATCTTGGGGAAGTCCTCGAGAAGCAGGGGGACCACATGGGTGCCATCGATGAGTTCATGCAGGCCCTAGCGCTAACAGATGGACGAGATGCGGCGGCGCACTACAATCTAGCGCGTGTGTTGGCGGCGGAGGAGAAACTCACCGAGGCCGAGAAGCACTACCGAACGGCGATCACGCTCCGGCCAACGTATGTCGAGGCAAGGAACAATTTGGGCCAGCTGATGCTGCGCGAAGGGAAGTTCGCCGAGGCAGTGGCAGAGCTGAAGGAGACTGTGCGCCTGCGCCCAGATTTCGCCAACGCTCATAACAACTTGGGGGTAGCACTGCGAAGATCCGGTGACGTCCAAGGCGCTATCGGCGAGTATCAATCAGCAATTCGTGTGGATGGACGATCGGTTGAGGCGTACCACAATCTGGGCAACGTGCTGGCTCAAGTGGGTCGCAACGAGGAGGCCGACGTCGCCTACACTGCCGCGGTTGCCATCAAGCCAAACGACGCTGAGACGTACATAGATTGGGGGGATACGCTCGCGAGACGGGGCAAGTTCGTTGGCGCGGCGCGGTTGTTTGCAGAAGCGCTCCGGGTTCAGCCGGACAATCAGGAGGCGCACGACAAGTACGAACGTGCAAGAGCCCTCGAAGATGCAGCGAACTGAGCCAACGGCGGCCCTTGTACCGTCGCCGTCCGGGCAATTGCCCAGGGCGAGACCGAACGCGATGTAGGCCTCCAGCTGGATCATGGTGGCTCCGAAGGTGAGGGCGGCACCGTCGCCCGCCGCGGCAGCCTCGTCGCGCAATTGATTGGCCGGGGCGTGGGGGCGTAGTTCGCCCGAGGCGGTGGATGGACATGAGCAACGCCGAAGTAGGACGATTTCGTGTGCGATGCCGCAATCGCGGGTGCAGCGTACTTGGCGGGGTGGTGCGCATTGGCGTAGGAGCGGCGCGCGCGCTATTAATAAGTGGTTGCCGACAGAATTGCTTTCTTGAAAACGGAGAGTAGGCTTTCTCCGACCCCCCCGGGTGGAATTGGTGGCGGTGGGGAGCGGAATGGGGAACGAGCGGAGTGGAAGGTGGTCGACGGTCGAGATCGCGCTCACGGCAGACGAGCGCGCGGAGTTGGAGCGTATCGCGCAATTGCGGGTGGCCCCGTATAAGCACGCATCTTGAGACGTGTCACCCGGATCTTGCAGACCCGCGAAGCGGTGGTTGGAAGACCGACCTCGGCGAGCTTTTCGCACACTTCGATGCGCAGAACGCCTGAGGCTATTGACAGGGCGTCTCATCGCCGGAACTTTCGCGGACGATGGGCAGACGGAAGCCCCGGTAGCTGCTTCAAGCGAGCGCGTGCGCGGTCACCACTCGGTCACCACCCCACGACCGAACACCACCGATCACGAGCGACCTGCGCTACCTCCGACGTCTGATCCGTCGCGGTGATAGCCGGTCGTGGCCGGTGGTAGGGGAGCCCTGAGTGCTCCTTTTAAGCAGCGGGTCGCTGGTTCGAGTCCAGCACGGCCCATCCTTCATAAGCTCGCGAAACTCTTCAGGCAGCGTTGTGGCCGGCGCGGCGGAAATCGGCGCGTCGGCCCCAAAGTCACCACCAAAGTCACCACCGCCGACCTCAACTGCACCAGTGGTGTAGTTGTTCGTCCCAAGTGCGGACACCGCCGCCACTTTCGCCACGTTGTTCGTGGGCACCCCGAAGGCGTACGCTGAAGACACCGTCGCGGTCCTGGCGGCGATGCCGAACAAGGTCGCCGAGCAGCGCTACCTGATGCAACTCTGTGACCGCATCGCCGTCGCCGAGAAGAACCTCTTCGATGCGATGGACGGCGTGGTCGATTGCAAGCAACGCGGCTGTGCCTACCGGGACGTCGACAAGACCACCGTCCTCGAGGAGACCGCCCAACGAGTTCACGCGAGTAGTTCCGGCGCCTATGCAGAGGCCGCGAGCGCCTATCGCGCGAAACGCGATGTCGACGCCCAGTCCTGCGAGGTTGCCAGCGACGCGTCAGGCGCCCACTGATGCCCTTCGCTACGTCGCTGTCCGCATCCGTATCTATGAAGACGGGGCTGTCCCGCGAACCGCGATAGTGGGCGCCCAACTCTGAAGCGCCGGTGTCAGCGAACGGGTGCGCGCGGCATCTACCGTTGCAACCTCGACGTCTGAGTCGTACGACTCGCGCTTCGGAGGTGCGCCCGATGGCCAACGTGATTCCGATGGACGAGCGCGAGCACACGGTGATGCACGAGCACGCGCGCGCCCTTTGGAACGTAACCTGACCCGCTAACCATCAAACAAACGCAAGAAAACAAGGAGACAGTTCCATGAAGGCAAAACATTTGGGACAACTGATGTTTTTAGGGATCACGATTGTATGGCTAAGCATTCTGGCCATTCCGGCCGGGGCGCAAGTGAACATCCAGGTCGGGATTCTGCCTCCCCCCCCTTGTATTGTCCGCGCCGCCGCAGGTGGTCGTATTGCCTGAGACTTATGTCTATGTTGTCCCGGACATTGACGAGGACGTTTTTTTCTTTGACGGCTGGTGGTGGCGTCCATGGGAGGGGCACTGGTACCGTTCACAGTACTATGACCGAGGTTGGAGTTCTTATCCAAGCGCCCCATCTTTTTATCGAGAGGTGCCCCAAGATTGGAGACATGAATATCGAGACCATCAATGGAGAGGCCAGCCTTGGAATTACGAACGCACGCCCCACGAACAAGTTGAAAAGAACTGGACCACTTGGAAAAAGGACAAGTATTGGGAAACACATCAGACTTGGGGAGTCCAGGGGCTGAAACCCCAGCCGCAAGAGCATGGTCAACAACGCCAGGCCCCGCAGTCGGAGCGCCATGGTCAACAACCCCAGGCTCAGAAGCAACAATCACAGCAACCAAATGGAAGCCAAGGACACCAGGGTCAAGGGAACCAAGGGCAAGGTTATGGCAATAAAGGTCGAGGACAGGCCGCCAACCTCCTGGATCGCCAGACTCTCGCGGTGGGCGATCTATTGGCGAACGCCGCGAGAGAGACGTTGCCGATCGCGAAGCCGCGTGGCGTCCGGATCGTCGTCGAGCCGGGCGATCCGATCGAGGTCAGGGGCGACGCTCGGTTCCTGCGGTCAGCGCTCGGGAACCTGGTCCGCAACGCCGTCAAGTTCACGCGCGAAGCCCCACAGCCGCTTCACTACGTGGAAGGGATGTTCGCATCGGGCCCGCGTCCGCGAGCGGGCGCGATTGATCTTCCGCCACCGCTCGCTCAAGGGATGGGCCTTGCCCCGGGGGCGCCGATTCACGCGGTACCGCACACCCCGCGCCTCGTACGCTTGCCGATCGGCTTCCTTCCAATAGGCCTGGTCGCCGTAGAGGACCTGCTCGTCGCCGTGCAGCAGCGTCGGCAGTTGCGTGATGTCGGCCGCCGACGCGGCGGTCGCGGTGACGTGGTGCACGCGCCCCTTACGATCCGTCCCGATGTGCAGCTTCATCCCGAAGTACCACTGCTTCCCCTTCCGGGTCTGCTTCATCTCGGGGTCGCGGGTCTTGGTCGCGTTCTTCGTCGAGCTCGGGGCCGCGATGATCGTCGCATCCACGATCGTGCCCGCCTTCAACAGCAACCGCTTCTCGGTCAGCAGCGCATTGATCGTCGCGAACATCGTCGCGGCGAGCTGGTGCTCCTCAAGCAAGTGGCGAAAGCGCAAGATCGTCGACTCATCCGGCACCACGTCCTCGCCCAGCTCGACACGCGCAAAGCGTCGCATCGCTTCGCTGTCGTAGATCGCATCCTCGGCCTGCGGATCCGACAGGTTGAATCACTGCTGCAGGAAATAGATCCGCAGCATCTTCTCCAGCCCCAGCGGCTGGCGCCCGTTCCCGGCCTTCGGATAGTGCGGCTCGATCACGGCGATCAGCTCCGCCCACGGAATCACCGCATCCATCTCGGCGAGAAACTGCTCCCGGCGCGTCACCTTGCCCTTCTGGGTCCACGCCACCGATGCGAAGGTCCGCTGCTCGCCCATCCCCCCACCTCCTCACCCGTCGATCAGAATTTCTTTTATCTCATACGATCGACTTGTGCAGAGCTTCCCTAGGGCGCCTTCGGTCCGCGGCTGACGCGCAAGACGCCGTCAGCCGTGCTTCCTCGCCCAGGGACACGTACGAACCCGGTGCCTTTGGCGCTACACACCGATGTGAACCGGGCTTCCGCCCGGTCATGTGGGAAATATCAGTTCAAACGGGAGCAGATCCGCCAGCGGTCCCCTCACGCGGAGCTCCCAGGAGACGTTCGAGCAGCCTGGGATCGCCCGGCCATGCTTCGAGCAGGATGGCGCGCGGGACTCGACGGGCGGCATAGCGGAGAGCGAGCACGACGACGACGACATCATCCAGTGGACCGATCACGGGAAGGAACTCCGGAATCAAGTCGATGGGCGAGATGACTCCTTCGGCGTGAGATAGCCCAGCGCCGAGTGTGGCCGTTCGGCATCGTAGCGGTCGAGCCGCGCCGCGATTACTGGGAAGGCATGGTTCCGATCGCGGACGATCGAGGACGCCGTGGGAGGATCATCGCCGCACGTCAAAGACGGATAGTGGCTACTCCCAGCGGAAGGTCTTGATCGAGATCCCGATCCCAGCGGCCATCACCACGAGGATGATCCCGGTCTCACTGAGATGGGCGCCCCAACGCTCGCCCATCCAGAGACCCTGCAACAGCGTGACCACATGCGTGAGGGGAAGGATGAGCGCCGCTCGTTGCATCCCTTCCGGAAGCAATTCGCGTGGGATCGCCGCACCCGACAAGAAGATCATGGGATAGAAGATCGCCATGCCGATCGCCTGGGCGCTTCGGACGCTCGGCACCACGCTCGCGAGCACGAATCCGAGCGAGAAGAGGCTCAGGCTACAAAGGGTGAACGCCGCGCCGAGTACTATTGCGCTCCCCGCGCACCTGAGACCGAAGAGCGCTCTCCCGACCGCGACCAGCAGCGCCATGCCCAGGGTGGTCATGGTGAACGTAACGACGACCTGCGCCAAGAGAATCGCGAGCGGATGCAGCGGTGTCACGTGCAGCCGTCGTAAGACGCCAAGCTCCCGATACGACGCCAAGTTCGTACTGAGGGAGAGCAGGGCGCTGGTCGCGATGATCAGCGCCGTGTAGGCCGGTACCGAGGCATCGACGAATCCGAATCCCTTGTACTCGGTTGAGGGGGTGTTGCCGAAGATATTGCCGAACAGGACCAACAGCAGCAGCGGGAAGACCAAGGTGAAGAAGGCAGCCAGCGGCTCCCGCAGGAACAATTTCATTTCGATCCAGGTCAGCTTCGAGAGCCCGCGCATGAGTCCTCCTGCTCATCCTTCCGTCAGTTCATCGCCGGTGAGATCGAGGAACACGTCTTCGAGCGTTGCCTGCTCGGTTCGCACGTCCAGGCATCGCACGCCGACCGCTGCCAGCCGGCCGACGACGTCGCCGACCAGCTGATCGCTGCGACCGTGGACGACGATCTGTTCTCCGATGCGCTCGACACGTTCGACGCCCGCGATGCACGTCAGCACCTCGAGCTCGAAGGTCTCGTTCGTCCGGAATGCGATGCGGTTCTTGGTGCCCGAGGCGCGGATGAGGTTCGCCGGCGAGTCCAGAGCGATGATCCGCCCGCGGCTCA
>ORMF010514327.1_pt1 | contig 15741 bp, 15 predicted proteins | sample 1779871 | NCBI WGS metagenome assembly ORMF01 (sample SAMEA104232316, study PRJEB22302) | groundwater metagenome | biome: forest; feature: aquifer; material: groundwater | place: USA | collected 2011-08-07 | depth 5.4 m
CTGCAATCCACTCCTCTGGAGAGACTCCATTTTCTCGCGAGGAATTATTGTCATTGGATCTATTGCGTGCAACGGAAAGAAACCATGCTGGAACGCCTGGAGAACGGGGCCAGATTCGCGAATAACCCGGTTTTCTGGGAGTATTACGATTCGTTGTTTACCGCGGCAAAAGGCAAGACCAAGCTTATTCCCTCGATTGGCGTCGTGAGATCATCTCATGACATGAATACGTTCGAAGTATTACGCAAGTCTCGAAGCCAAGATTGTTTCCCCTTCGCTCTGCTGGACCGGGCTTTTTCCGAAAAGCTTGCGCAATTCAGGGAGGAACTGGGTAACGCGTTGGCGGCCAACGGCCAGATTGTGGACGAGGCTACGCGGAAGGTGCTCGAAGACGCGGCAGATGGCGTAATAAGGTGGACGCTGGCTGCTCTAAGAGACAAAGAAAGCCAATCAATGTTCGACGCGTATGACGGCTTGATGGCTGATTTACTCAAGCGTAATGATGAGGGCTCGAAGCTGATGAAGACCAGGCAATTGATGATTGAGGCAGGATTGATCCAATATGCGGAGTCGGATCAGGCAGAGGGGTGGTCATTCGATATTCGCAATGACTAAGGTGATCAGGGGGACGAAGCCGGGACATGCGTAGTGACCGGAGGCAAGGATGCTTGACGATAAGCTGACTCTGTTGATGCCTACTTCGATCGATCGTTTGCCTTACTTCCGGGCTAACCTTCGTCACCTCGAGGAGGAAGGTTTCAACGGCCAATTGATGGTTCTGGATTGGGGGGGCGAACGTCTCGATGAGATGGGTCTTTGGTCCGGTAATGCCCCGTTTGCTGTAAGTTACCGTTATTACGGTCCGGAGATGCCTTTCCACAAAAGGATGCTGGACGGGGCAAGCCGCGTAGATTCTCCTTACGTCCTGTTTTGCCCGGATGATGATTTCTTTTTCATCGACACGCTGAATGCGTGCGTCCGGTTCCTGGAAGGAAACAAGGATTTTTCCGCTGCACAGGGGGTTATTTACAGTGCGAGGCTCATCAAGCGGCGGAATGAGGAAAAACTGCGATACGTGGCTCTCCCTAGAACAGTCATCGAATGCCTGCAATCCACTCCTCTGGAGAGACTCCATTTTCTCGCGAGGAATTATTGTCATTGGATCTATTGCGTGCAACGGAAAGAAACCTTGTCGGAGCGCCTGGAATACGGGGTGAGATTTGCGAATAACCCGGTTTTTGGGGAGTATTACGATTCGTTGTTTACCGCGGTAAAAGGCAAGACCAAGCTTATTGCCTCGATTGGCGTCGTGAGATCATCTCATGACATGAATGCGTCCGCGGCACTATTGAAGTCTCGAAGCTACGACAGCTTCCCTTTTGCCTTGCAGGGCAGGGCTTTTTCGGAAAGGTTCGCGCAATTCAGGGATGAACTGGGTAACGCGCTGGCGGCCAATGGCCAGGTTGTGGACGAGGCTGCGCGCAGGGTGCTCGAAGACGCGGCATTGGGAGTGATGTTGTGGGCGCTGGTTAAGAGTAGAGATAAAGAGAGCGATTCAATGTCCGCCGCGTATGACGGCCTGGTGGCTAACCTGATCAGGCCTGGTGATGAAGGCTCGAAGCTGCTGAAGATCGGGAACTTGATGAAGGAGGCAGAATTGACCTACCATGAAGAGCCGAATGATACAGAGGGTTCATCCGGTCTTGCGCAATGACAAAAGCGGTAATTCTTGCTGGCGGCCTGGGAACCCGTATTTCGGAGGGAATCTGCCGTTTCGTAGGATTTATCGGCCCCGACGCTTCTGCCGCCTTCGCCGGGCAGATCGCAGAGCATCTCGAACGCTGCTTCCCGCTCGGCCGTGCCCGTGGCTTGCGTTAGGCGCTCATCGAGTACCAGAACATTTTGGTTCTCCATCAGCACATGCCCTATGTAGCACAGGATGGCTTCGGTGTTCTTGCTCTTGCACAACAGACGTGAGTCCGGGTCGGTGCGGCAATCATGGGTTTCATTGGTGCGCTTCTCGCCCCTGAAGTTGACCTCGGGGGTTTCTTTTCGAGCCCGATGCTGGCGGCGTGCCATCCTTGGGCACGAAACTCTTGAGCGAAGCCCAAGCCTGAACCGGCGAACCATCCACCGAAAAATGCTCCAAGCAGAGCAGCCCCTGCGCGCGCTCCTGAGCGACGACTCCGTCAAACAACGAGCCCGCCGCGTCATGCTCGATGAGGCTGCTCGCGGTTCTTGGAGAACGTGGAGTGATGCCAGGGAGCCTCATCCATCGACACCCCGACGAACCAGCGAAACAGTATAGGTTATGACTAAGCCGCTCGACCACCAGGCGCGCCCTGCGAATCATGGACAAGGATTCGACAACGCAAACGAACATCGAATCAAATTCTCCGACAATGCATCACATTCCGTTTCAACAAACTGCTAGGGGTGATTGACTGGACGTTGCTTCTTTCTTCATATCAAGGTATCCAATGACTTTTTTTCCTGATTATTTCGCGGCGATTGCTGATTGCGTTCAAACTGCTAACGAGAACTTGTTGCTACATGCCGCGAACGAGATGCGCAAAGTTCGGGAGCGGAAGGGAAAGGTTATACTTATTGGCAACGGCGGAAGCGCTGCTATGGCGAGCCATGTTGCAGTAGACCTGACCAAAGTTGCCGGAGTGCGTGCCGTGAATTTCAACGAGGCCGATTTGCTGACCTGTCTCGCCAACGACTACGGCTACGAGCGTTGGGTCGAACAAGCGCTCCATTTTTATGCTGATCCCGTCGACCTAGTGGTGCTGATTAGCAGCAGCGGCAGATCAGCCAATATTTTAAATGGCGCACTCAAGGCAAAGCACATGAAACTTCCAGTAATTACCCTATCCGGTTTCGAAGCTGAGAACCCACTGCGGAAACTTGGTGACTTGAATTTGTGGGCTAACAGTCGGGCTTACAATGTTGTCGAGATGACGCATCACATCTGGCTGCTCGCGCTCGTTGACAAGCTGGTAGCCGATAGAGAATCTCACACATGAATTCTCGCGGAACGGTTCTCGTCACCGGGGACGCGGGTTACATTGGCAGCGTCCTTACTACCGTGCTTCGTGAAAAGTCGTATGGCGTTCGCGGTTACGACACCGGCTATTACGCCGATTGCCTGCTCTATCCGGTCAATCTCGATTACCCGCGCATTAGCCACGATATCCGCGATCTGCGTCCGGGTCATCTGAAGGGTGTGGATGCCGTGATCCATCTTGCGGCGCTCTCCAATGATCCTCTCGGAGAATTGGCCCCGGGTCTTACCGAGGAGATCAATCTCGCAGCAACACTGAAGCTCGCATCGTTGGCGAAAGACGCCGGCGTGAAGCGCTTTATCTACTCGTCATCGCAAAGCATGTATGGCGTCTCTAACACCGAGGACGAACTTAACGAGGACGGCAGCGAGAAGAATCCTGTGACTGCCTATGCGCGTACCAAATGGGAGGCCGAACAGCAACTGAAAACTCTCATCGCCGATGACTTCACCGTGGTGTGCTTTCGACCCTCGACTGTATTTGGTGCGAGCCCGCGCCTTCGGTGCGACATCGTCTTCAATAATCTCGTCGCATGCGCCTATACCACAGGCCGCATCGAAATCAAGAGCGACGGCACGCCGTGGCGGCCGGTAGTGCATGTGAGGGACGTGTGTAACGCTTTTATTGCAGGCTTGGAAGCCCCCGCAGTTCTGGTCGGCGGCCGTTCCTATAATGTCGGGATTCCAAACGGCAATTTCACGGTGCGCGATCTGGCCGAGGCGGCGCAGCGCTCGGTGCCCGGAAGTTCGCTGATCTTTACTGGAGAGCACGGCCAGGATTCGCGAACGTATCGAGTCAGCTTCAAGCGCATCCTTGCGGAGTTGCACGAATTCTATAAGCCGTCTTGGGATCTCGACCGTGGCGGCAAGGAACTCGTCGAACTGTTCCGGAAAATCGGATTCACCGAGGAAGAGTTCCGGGGACGGCTCACCAATCGGCTCGCCCAGTTAAAGGGCCTGACGGAGTCGCGCCAACTCGATGACAAGCTTCGCTGGATCGATGCCTGAGGTGATATCGACGCCGCTCACCCACTGCCGGCTCTGCGACGGGAGAGATTTCGACCTGATTCTCGATCTGGGAGCCCAGCCTCCGGCCAACAGTTTGCGAACTCGGCGCGAAGATCCACTACCTGTTATCCCACTTGTAATTTGCCGGTGCCGCCAGTGTACTACCGTGCAGCTAACCGAAACCGTGGCCCCCGAGCATTTATTTCGTGATTACATTTGGGTAACAGGAACGTCGCAGACGGCGCGTGAGTACAGCCATATATTTTACGACTACGTTTCACAACGTTGCAATCGAGTCGGATTGTTCGTTGTCGAAATTGCGAGTAACGACGGCACTTTTCTTCAGCGCTTTCGCGAGCATGGCAAGCGTGTGCTCGGCGTCGATCCTGCGGAGAACCTTGCGCGTGCCGCCGAGCTATCTGGAATTCCGACGTTGCCTGAGTTTTTCGGTCTCGAAGTCGCGCATCGCGTCACGCAGATGCACGGCCATGCCGATGCCGTGATCGCGCGCAATGTACTGCCGCATGCTCCCGACCCGAACGACGTAGTGGCGGGTATTGCGCACTGTCTGAAGGACAACGGGGTGGGTGTAATTGAATTTCACTGGGTCGACAAGATTCTGAGCGAATTGCACTATGACTCGATTTATCACGAACACTTTTTCTATCATTCGCTGCACAGCGTCAGCAGGTTACTTGCGCGGCATGCGCTTGTGCCCTTCGATGTTACGGAGAGCCCGATCAGCGGTGGTTCTTTGGTTGTTTATTTCTCGAAGGTACCACGCGAGTTAACTGCCGCACTCAATGCTAAGCTCGCATGGGAGTATGAACGAAGGCTTGCCTCGCTTGCGACTTGGCGCGAGTTCGCCAGGCGTTCACTTGAGCACCGTGATGAGCTAAAGGCCATGGTCGAGGACGAAATCCAGGCGGGAAGGCGGTTGGTCGGATACGGAGCCTCGGCGCGTAGCTCGACCTTGCTCAACTTCTGCGGCATCGACCATCGGCACTTGATCTGCATCGCCGACCAGAGTCCACTTAAACACGACCGCTATACGCCGGGTACCGACGTGCTGATTGTATCGCCCGAACGCGCGCTCGCCGAGCGTCCCGACACCATCCTGCTCCTCGCCTGGAACTTCAGGGAGGAAGTTCTGGAGCGATTGCGGGATTTTGGATTTCGCGGAAATGTAATCGCGCCGCTTCCTAACCGACCGCACCGACTGCGTATTTAGCGTTGAAGTTCAAGGAACTCGATATTGCAGGCGCATGGCTGATCGAAGCTGAGCTTTTCAGCGACGAACGCGGCCTATTTCGCCGGCATTTCTGCCGGGAAGAGTTTGCCGCTCACGGGATTGCGACCCAGGTCGCGCAGGGCAACGTTTCCGAAAACCCACGTCTACATACGCTGCGTGGCTTTCATTACCAGCTTGCCCCGCATGCCGAAGGCAAGACCATATCGTGTTTCAGCGGTGGCATCTACGACATCATCGTCGACTTGCGGCCTGATTCGAAAACGTATCTGCAATGGATAGCGATTGCGCTAGATGCCCGGAGCCGTAAGAGTCTTTATATCCCGCCGGGTTGCGCCAACGCCTATCTGACGGTTGCGCCTGACACGGTCGTGCATTACTACATGTCGGACGTGTATACGCCCGGCTCATACCGTGGTTTCTGCTATAACGATCCTTCTTTTAAATTTGTTTGGCCCGCCGAGCCGAGGGTGATCTCACAAAGGGATAGAAGCTTACCCCCTTACGACCGGGCAAAACTCACGGGCTGAAGCGCGCCATGAGAATTTTTATCACCGGTGGCAGCGGCTTCATTGGCAGGCACTTGCTGCCGCCGCTCCACCGTCATGAGGTGCTGTGTCTCAGCCGCGCGACGGCCACACATGGCGATAATGGCGTAGCTCGCACCATTGTTGGCGACCTTAATGAGCCGGGTTCTTATGCCGCCGAACTCGAGCGCTTCAAACCCGAGTGCTGCATACACCTGGCTTGGGGAGGGCTGCCAGATTACTCGTTGGAGAATTGCCGCGCAAACCTGCTAGCAGGTGTTAGTCTATTCGAAATTCTTGGCCGAATTGGCTGCGGCAGGGTCTTTGCTGCTGGCACCTGCTGGGAATACGGCAAGCTCACCGGCGCGGTGACGGAGGATGGCTGCGGGCGGGAACTCAATCTATTCGCGGCGTTCAAGCTGGGGCTGCAGACGATAGGCCAGAGTATTTGCGCGGGCTCTGGCAGCCGGCTTACGTGGGGACGCATCTTTTTCGTTTACGGGCCGGGGCAGCGCCCCACATCGCTGATTCCCTTGTGTTACCGCAGCTTTAAGCAAGGCGCTGCACCACAGATCGCCAATCCGCTTGCGATCAACGATTTTATCCATGTTGCCGACGTCGGGGCGGCGATCCGCGCGCTGGTTGAATCTGATAATTCCACCGGCATTTACAACATCGGCTCCGGTCGTCCCTTTGCAATATGGGAGGTTGTGAACCTCGTTGCTGCTCAAATGGGTCTCGCGCCGGTCTACCGCAATATGGCCAGCGGCGCATCCGGTTTCTGGGCGGATATTGCGAAAGCCGGTTCGCTTGGCTGGCAGCCGCAGATTTCGCTGCAGGCCGGGATCGCGCAGACTCTCGGGGCGCTGGAAGCTGGACGATGACGCGGCCCGAGCAGGCGGTGATTCTGTGTGGCGGACTCGGTACCCGCATGCGGCCCCTTACCGACACCTTGCCTAAGCCGATGGTGCCGGTGAACGGGCGGCCGTTTCTCGAATACTTGATCGAGCAGATGCGCCAGCAAGGGATTCGCCGCGTGCTGCTGCTCACCGGCTACCGCGGCGAAATGATCCGTGAGCATTTCCGCATTGGCGCAGCATGTGGCGTCGAGATTGGCTACTCGCACGGACCGGTCGAGTGGGACACCGGTCGCCGTGTTTGGGAGGCGCGCGTGCTTTTGGACAACCGCTTCCTGTTTCTTTATTCCGACAATTTCACGCCCTTCAGCCTTGATAAGCTGCTCGCGTTTCATGAAACGCGCAAGCCCGTCGTAAGCTTTTTACTTCAGCCCAAGGCCGCCGGGAATATCCGCGTTGGTGCCGACGGCATGGTCGAGCTTTACGACCCCAGCCGCAGTTCGCCCGGCCTCGATCACGTCGAAATCGGATACATGCTAGTCGAACGCGATCGGATGTTCGTGCTGTATGACCAGCCCGACATCAGCTTCTCTCGTATCTTGGAGCGGCTCTCGCAGCGCCGTGCACTCGCGGGAATGGTGTGCCGAGATCCTTACCACAGCATTTCGGACCTGGCGCGCTGGAAGCTGATGGAGCGCTATCTGGCCACGAAACGTATTTTGCTGATTGATCGGGATGGCACGATCAATCGCCGGCCGCCGCGCGGCGAATACGTGACGCGGTGGCGGGACTTTCATTGGGTCGGTGAAACCGTTGAATCAATGCGCCAGCTTGCTGCTGCCGGGTTTAGCTTTATCGTTCTATCGAATCAAGCTGGCATAGCGCGCGGCATGGTCAGTTCTGAAGCGGTTGATTTGATCAACCGGCAAATGGTGCGGGAGCTGAAGGCGCACGAGATCGAGGTGCTCGATGTTTACGTGTGCCCGCACCACTGGGACGATGGCTGCGAGTGCCGCAAGCCCGAACCCGGGATGTTTTTTCGCGCCTCGCGGGAACACCTGTTAAGGATGGATCGTACCGCTTACATCGGTGATGATCCACGCGATTGCCTTGCTGCGTATAATGCCGAATGTCCGAGCATCATTATTGGCCCTGAGCGTAATGTTGATTCAGGATGGGCCGCGAAGCCTGCGGTCACCGCAGCAACTCTGTCCGAAGTGGTGCCCTGGATCATTGCGCGCTTTAAAGATTGGGAAGCGTGCGGCTGACGGCGCTGCTGATATCGCGGTCTAATTTCGTTGATTTCACGATGGTCCGGCACCAGTAATTCTGTTGCTACATCCTTACAAAAATATGGCTCAAATTCGAACCTCGCTCCGGGCAGTAACGATCATAACTCCCCAGCGGTTGAGTTTCGCGGGCGGGGGTACTGATCTTCCCGATTTTTATCGCCGGCACGGTGGTGCGGTCGTCAGTTCAACGATCGACAAGTACATTTACGTTACTGTGAAGCGCCACAGCACCTTGTTCAACGAGGCCTATCGACTGAGCTATTCCAAGACCGAGCACACTCAGAGCCTTGAAGAAATCGAGAATGATGTCGCGCGGGAGTGCCTGCGTCTGGTGCACGTCGAGCCGCCGCTATTCATTGCCACGGCGTCCGATCTGCCAGCACTCTCAGGGTTGGGTTCCTCCAGCAGTTTTGCGGTCGGACTGCTTTATGCGTTGCACATGTTGCGGGGTGAAAATGTTTCCGCGGGGCAACTCGCTGAGGAAGCATGCCACGTCGAGATCGAGACGCTTGGCCGTCCAATCGGTAAGCAAGACCAGTACGCGGCTGCGTTCGGCGGACTCAACTGCATCGCGTTTCGGCCGGATGGTCGCGTGCATATCGATCCGCTATGGCTACCTGGAGATGGTGCGGCCGTCCTGTTCCGCAACAGCATGCTGTTCTGGACGGGCATGCAACGCGAAGCGGGCGATATTCTGCACGAGCAGCGTGACCGCATTGGCGAGACCAATGACACCCTTCTCAAAATGCGCGACATGGTTCCCAAGTGCCGCGACGCGCTGCTTGAATGTACTGATGATCCGCGCAAGTTCGCTGCGTTGCTTGATACCGGGTGGCGTGCCAAGCGTACTCTATCGAGCAAGATCAGTTCACCGGGAATTGACGAGAGCTATGCACGCGCGCTCGCAGCCGGTGCGTTGGGTGGTAAGATCGCAGGTGCTGGCGGCGGCGGATTTCTCTATTTTATCGTGCCACCCGAGCGTCAGGACGCCGTGCGCGCCGCGCTACCCAATATGAACTACGTGGAAATCAAGTATGAGCCGCGCGGGTCTCGGATTCTTTCCGTTGTGGATGGCTAAGCGCAGTCGTCTTTCGTAAGCTGACTCGACGTTATAAAAGTCTTTAATGACTTAAATGCGAAGCGACTCAAATATTTGCCAAGTTGCTGAGGCTATTAAGGTGCGTACCCTGCTTGCCTTGCTCTGTGGCTGCGAGCGGGCGCGGAATATATGAAGAACTACGCCGCGCGTTTCGATGCGAAAGTGACGTTGGAAAGCGCTGGTAAGCGCACCACGGTCGACCTTTATTCTCGAGAAGGTTTGGACATGCTGACGAACCTTTGGATCAAATCAGCAGCCGAGCATCGCCTGATGTACGAGCCGACTTGGCTTGGCCGCCCCATCATCCAGTTTCCTGCTGATATCGTAACAATCCAGGAGTTACTTTGGCAGATTAGACCTGATGTCGTAATCGAAACGGGCGTTGCGCATGGAGGTTCCCTTATGCTGTCCGCGTCGATTCTCGAACTCATCGGCAACGGTAAGGTTGTCGGTGTGGACATCGAGATCCGTCCCCATAATCGCGCGGCGATCGAGGCGCACCCGCTCAAACATCGTATTGAATTGATTGAAGGCACCTCGATTGCGCCCGACACAGTGGCTGCGGTTCTGGAGGCCGCCAAGGGTGCCCGATCGGTAATGGTAGTGCTCGACAGCAATCACACTGAAGCGCATGTGCTTAGGGAACTCGAACTTTACGGGCCTTTGGTAACGCCGGGCAGTTATCTGGTTGCGCATGACGGCGCCCAGGCATGGGTGTGGGACATCCCGCGCGGCAAACCGGAATGGAAGGACGATCATCCCTTGAACGCGATTCACAAGTTTCTGAAGACACACCCAGAGTTCCGCATAGATGCGCACTGCACGCGGCACGGGATCACCTCGTCGCCTGATGGGTACCTGAAGCGACTTGCCGATGCCGAGATGGCAGGGGGCTCAGCGTGACTTTTTTTGTGACCGGCTCGGAAAGCTTCATCGGACGCGCGTTCTTCGCGCGCTGTCGGGCACTTGGCCTCGACGCGGTTGGTATCGACAGCGTGGTACCCACGGGGGTCGCTTCGCGGCAAGTGGATATTCGTGATCCGGCGATCGCAGACCTGATTTCCGAAGGCGCGACCGTAGTGCATCTTGCAGCGATATCTCGTGATTCGGATTGCCGGACCGATCCGCGCGGTGCCCTCGACGTAAACGTCACAGGTACGCTGAACGTGGCGATCGCCGCACAAAGGAGAAATGCCGCTCAGCTTGTTTTCGCGTCCAGTGAGTGGGTCTATGGCGATGTCCGCAACGATGAAGTGCAGCTCGAAGACCAGCCGATAGATGTGACTGCCATGAAATCCGAGTATGCGATGACAAAGATCGTGGGCGAGCAATGCCTGAAACTCGTTTGCAAACTGCCGACAATAACCATACTACGCTTTGGCATAGTCTACGGGTCGCGCGCGGCCAACTGGTCGGCAGTTGAGAATCTGTTCAATGCCGTGCGTACGCAGAACGAGGTAAAGGTCGGATCGACAAAAACCGCCCGGCGCTTCATTCACGTGAACGACATTGTCGCCGGCATTCTCGCCTGCCGCGGACGCACCGGCATCGAGATATTCAATTTGAGCGGCGATCGTCCGGTGAGTCTGGGCGAAGTCATCGAAACCAGCACGGAACTGCTCAATCGCCGCATCAAGATTGTTGAAACGAATCCCGCTCAGCCCAGCATTCGAAACCCAGACAACGGAAAGGCACGCGCACAACTCAAATGGCGGCCAGCGATCGATCTAAGGACCGGGTTGTCAGACCTTCGCCGGTTTCTCGCATCAACCTAGCCCGCAAAGAGTTTGTCAATGGATCATGTGAAAGACAGGCAAGACTTGCACGACCGGAACGTCAAGCCGAACGCCGAGGCGAAAGCCGACGCTATCGATGTTCTTCGCCTGAGATACTGGCAGCACATCCTCAACGAGATGCTCAAACGCAATCAATTCAAGATACCGATCCATCTTGCGTTCGGCCATGAAGCGGCGGCTATCGGGCTGGACCGTTGCATCGGAGCCGAGGACGCGATTTGTCTCACTCACCGCAATGTCGCGTATAACCTGGTGCGATTGGGTTCTATCGATGCAGTCCTCGAACACTACCGTCTGGAACCGAAGTCGGCACGGCCCGGACTGATGGGCTCCATGAATCTTGCAGCCGAGCGAACGTCTATTGCCTATACTTCGAGCATTCTCTGCAACAACTTGCCGGTTGCCGCCGGTATCGCCATGAACCGCAAACTCGCGGGAAAGGCCAGCGTGGTCTTCGTGGTGACGGGCGATGGTGCGATGGAGGAAGGCGCATTCTGGGAGACACTTGTATTTGCCCGGAGCCATGGCCTCGCGCTTGTAATCATCGTCGAGAATAACAACCACTCCATGTCCTCGACCATCGTGCAGCGGCGCTCGGGCATCGACCTGGCGCAGGTATGCGCTGGCACGGGCTTGTCGTACCACCATGCCGAGGGAGCGATTCTTGGGAACGTAAAGGCAGCGATCGGTGCGGCTCGGGCCAAAGCGGTATCCGGAACCCCCTCCTGCGTCGAACTCGAACTGTCAACCTTTAATCAGCATGCTGGCTCGACGCCAGGCTGGCCGGATGATCCACTGCGCATATCGCTGGCGGACGGACTTATCGTGAAAGATGCTCCAGAAGATCCCGTGTATCACATCCGGCAGGCGCTAGGCAGCGTAGTTTTTCAGCAACTCGCTAACCAGATCATGAAAGCGGACAGCAGTGAAAAGTACCTACATTAGCCAGATCACGGAGCAGATCAATGCAGTGACAGAGCGTTGTGGCACGGTCCTGCTGTTTGGCGAAAATATTGATACCGGCTCCAGGATTTCAGGGCTTGCGCGCGGCTTGAAGGTCAACCCGGCGGGTAAGATCCAGAACGTCGGCAACTGCGAACTCACCCATGCTGGAGTAGGCCTCGGCATGATGCTTGACGGTGGCAACGCGGTTCTCTTCATGAAGCAGCTGGACTTCCTGCTTCTCGGTCTCGAACAATTAGTCAACACGTTCAACTTCATACGTGCCTACGGGCCGACGGATGGCCTCGGAAGCTTCACGATATACCCGATCGTCTGCGACCAAGGCTACCAGGGGCCTCAGTCAAGCCTGAACTCCCCCGGGGATTTCGCTTCGCTTGCCAATGTGGCGGTCTACTGCCTGAATGGCGCCGCGGACGCCTCCCGCGTTATCCAGGAACAGTTCGTGAGTCCGGGATTTCGGATCGTGTGTACCAGCCAACGTTTGTTTGGCTCGCCCCCTCTCGAACTGCCAATCGAGGCTCGCTCTCCCGACAATGCCATTTTCAAGTATTTGTCCGGGAAGGATGTCACGATAGTTTGCTTCAATTTTTCGCTGCGCGCAGGCGTGGATATCTCTAATGAACTGCGCTTATCCGGAATTCAATGCGACCTGTATCACGCTAACTTCGTTCCCGGCATGGATATGAGCATGCTTGTTGAGTCCTGTACCCGAACCGGAAAGCTCGTCATCATCGACGATTCCAAGACAGTCACAAAATTCGGAGACATGCTCATCAGCGAACTGTCGGAGCGAAGGTTAAACGCGCGCGTTCGGTCGTTTACACGGCGAGGGTGCGCCGATGTTGCCTATGGCGTGGGCGACGATCAATTCCATATTGATCATCAAGCGGTCATGGCATTCGCCCAGCTTGCCTGAGAAACCCGCTGTGAGTGTTCAAGTGAAAATACTTACAGGCCGACACGGGAGCTTTCCCTGGCACAAACCTGATGGCTTCAAGCAAGTGCTAGACGGTGCGATGATCAGGGCAAGTGACGGCCTGCACTACAACCACAAGCACGCTGCGGTGTTCATCGATTGAGGCGAACCCTTGCCCGAGACATAAGATTTTCGAATTAGATTGAACCAATCCGGATAGCGTAGCCCTATGAATCTATCTGACAGACATAACGCTTGCTGGTTGCGCGCCTTCGATGACGCGATGCCCTTACCCGCTACTCGCGCTTCTTTATAGCAAAGTGCTGATCCGATTATCTTGAAATACAGCACTAAAGAGGTAATGCCATGAAAATCACCGGCCATCGACACACAGCCATTGTTGTTGAAGACATGGACTTGGTCCTTGGTTTCTATATGAAACTTGGTTTTCAGTTTGAACGGCGTGATCAAGAAGAAGGCGAATTCATTTCCCATTTAATCGGGCATCCTAAGACCCGGCTTGAAAGCGCTAAGCTGCGGCTCAACGACGGTTATCGTATTGAGCTCATTAAATTTATTGAACCGAAGTCGCCCGCAGCTCAGAGCCAAATCGACATGGCCCGAAAGGGCCTGCACCATCTGGCGTTTACGGTATCGAATATTCGTGAAACGATCACGCTTGTGGTAGCGAACGGCGGCAAACAGATTAGTACGCCAATGTCTACAAATCCCGGACTCCCATCCACCCATGCGTATGTATTGGATTGTGAACGAAACATTATTCATTTGGCAGAAAATAATTAGCCACGAGGGAAAAGCATTTTGGACAATCAATCAATTGAGCTGATCAATGCGCACGGACCTTTTGATCACGGCGTTTGGAGGTTCGCAAACCAGCAATCGGGCGAATTGCAGTTTGGCGAAAACTCACTGTTCCAATCGCGAGCGGACCGCATGGCCTCTACCATTGTCAGCCATCTGAAACAATTATACACAGCCGATCAGTTGGCTGAAAAAACGATCCTTGACGTCGGATGTTATGACGGCTGGATTCTGACGCAACTCTCCGCACAAATAAAGTTTAAGAAGTGCGTTGGCGTAGAACCAAGAGCGAAGAATATACAAAAAGGCAGGTATGCACGGGAATTGTGCGGCATCGAAACCGAGTGTAATTTCATGCAAGGTGGGTACGAAGATCTAGGCGCGCTGTTTCCCAAAGAATCGTTTGATATTGTGATGTTCCTTGGCACGATCCACCACGTTTCTTCGCCCTACAATGCCATTAAGCTCGTTTCCACAAAATGCGCCGGCTTGTTCATTTTAGATTCGATGGTGATTCCGGAATTGATAAACGACAAATCTGATATCGAACCATTTATTAACACTAAAGATATCGTGTACCGTGATCGCCCAGATGATTGGTCCATGGCGGCTTTTAAATATGAGAGCCCCTATTTTGATGGAAGCACCAGCCAATATCAATTGGTAAGTATTCCCCAAGAATCATTGTTGCGAATGAGCCTTGTCGCCTCTGGATTTCAAGTAAATGACTGCTTAATGACGGAGAAAGACTACTATCCGGAAACTTCGCAGAAGATCCGTGGCGTTCAAGAGGTTATGCTGTCGTCTACCCGTGTTCGCGATCATGACTCTGTCGAATTTGCGTGGAAGGAAGATGCTGCCGCCTACGAGAGCTTGTACTGTCATACTCTGCTAAATTCTCTAACGCTAAAGTATCTATGCAATCGATTTGGCTCAATAGATACGACGGAATTCGTCGGCAGCCTAGGCTGGGCCACGCTTGCGGTGCCTGCAGAATTGATGGCTGCCCTGGATGCGACCTTCGCTAATTTCGGAGTCAAAGACAACAATCGATACAAAGTGCTCGAAAAATATCGAATATTCAAAGATCAGATAGAAATTCTATCAACGATCCCACGGGCGCCGGAAGAGAAGCTACTGCTAGAATTGGGTAAATTCGCCCTCAAGAATCGGCAGCTAGAGTTGGCGGAGAATATTTTCAAACGCATTTCTCATAAAGTGAACTCGGATTGGAGATCTTTTTACCGAGCATGCTATTTGATGTGGGTTATTGAAGACTCGAAAAAAAACATCGAGGGAGTCAAACACTATAAATCACTTCTCTATACGTCAAACGCACTATTTCCGCTTGATCTAAACTCTCACAAGTTCTTTTGATGGACTGAGACATCCCCCAAGAGCGGAGCCGGGTGTCTTCAACTCGCGCGCTGTGCCGCCGACTATCTGAACAAAAGCTGGCGATGCGCTCACGGTAGCCTTAGTCCGGACCCTCTAATTATCCAATCGGCCGCTACTGCGTAGCACGGCTATGACTTCGCCGCCGAGGGCGCTGATGAGAGCGTCTTGCGACCCGTGGCCTTCCAAGCGATCACCAAGGCTGTCGAGCACTCCTTGAGCCTCCGGCGCTGTCAATTTGTTGATGAGTCCTAGCACTTCAATTGCGGCAAACTTTTTCTTGATGGTTTGTTTGTGTTCGCTGACAAAATTGGGACGGGTTTTCATCATCGCCTTAATTTGCCAACTCAGGTGCTCTGCGATTACGCTTTCAAGCGTGCTCCAACTGCCAACCTGAAGACCCAAGGGACATCGCGAGCAGATGAACCCCTCCCTCGCGGCGCCACCACGCACAAGGCCCATGCCTTTTACGCGAGAGTTATTGACCAGAATGTCATAAAAGCCATTTGCCGGCAGTTGATCTAGAAAACTTTTCGCGGCTACCCATGCGGAGTGCGAGTATGGCGCTTTGCAAAAACTGCTAAACGAGTCTTGATTCAGTTTGGCAAAGTTGTCTTTGGCGTCGGAGACTCCACAACAAGGCGCAACGTTGAGGGAAGGCTCAATTACTAACGCATGGGTCAACCATGAGCAACCCTTTTCATAATTGGTTTGTTTCTTAAGCTGCTTCCAACTGTCCAAGCCGGCATC
>ORMF010678116.1_pt1 | contig 15738 bp, 15 predicted proteins | sample 1779871 | NCBI WGS metagenome assembly ORMF01 (sample SAMEA104232316, study PRJEB22302) | groundwater metagenome | biome: forest; feature: aquifer; material: groundwater | place: USA | collected 2011-08-07 | depth 5.4 m
GCAATATGCCAAGGAGAACTGCTGCAACACGCGTTGAGATGCGAATCATGCTGACCTCGTCTCAATGGATTCACGGACGTTTCCGGGGGCCGGAGAAAGCGAATCGGCGCCAGAGAGTCGGTAAACTACCACGTCGGCCACGAACAGCACAAAGATTGAGATCTTTGTGACCTTTGTGGCGAGTCCGTCTTGGTGGCCATCGTACGGGATAATTCAGACCAGCAGCAGGAGTCCGCGGGATGCTCAGGAAGGAACAAAACGATCTTCTGACACAGACGGCGCCTGAGACGCCCATGGGCCGGCTGTTCCGCAGCTACTGGGTTCCGGCGCTGCTGCCCGAGGAGCTTCCGCAGAACGATTGCCCGCCGGTGCGGGTGAAGCTCCTCTCCGAGCGCCTGATTGCGTTCCGCGACAGCGACGGACGCTACGGATTGATGGACGAGTTCTGCGCCCATCGCGGCATCTCGCTTTGGTTCGGCCGCAACGAGGAATGCGGGCTGCGCTGCCCGTATCACGGCTGGAAGTACGACGTCACCGGGCAGTGCATCGACATGCCGTCCGAGCCCGAGGATTCCGGCTTCGCGAAAAAAGTCAAGCTGAAGTCCTATCCCTTGATCGAGCGCGGAGGCGTGCTGTGGACCTACATGGGTCCGGCCGACAGCCAGCCTCCGGTGCCCGAATGGGAGTTCGCCACGGTTCCCGCGGCGCAGTCGTTCATGTCGAAGCGCCTCCAGGAGTCCAACTGGCTGCAGTCGATGGAAGGCGGTATCGATTCGAGACACGTGTCCTTCCTGCACCGCGGCGATTTGAACTCGGACCCGCTGTTCAAGGGTGCGCGGGGGAACCAGTACAACCTCAGCGACGCGCGCCCTGTCTTCGAAGTCGTCGAAAGCCCCGGCGGTCTGTACATCGGTGCGCGGCGCAACGCGGAGAATGGCAACTACTACTGGCGGATCACGCAATGGGTGATGCCATCGTTCACGTTGATCGCGCCGCGGGGCGACCATTCGATACACGGCCACTTCTGGATTCCGATTGACGACGAGAATTGCTGGACGTGGAGCTTCGATTACCATCCCACGCGTGCGCTGACGGACGCCGAGGTCGCGGCGATGCGCGCCGGGAAGGGAATCCATGCGAAGGTCATACCCGGGACCTTTCGTGCCGTCGCCAACAAAGACAACGACTATCTGATCGACCGCGCGGCCCAGAAGGCAGGCAGAACCTACAGCGGCGTCGAGGGGTTTGCCATGCAGGACTCCTCGCTCCAGGAAAGCATGGGGCCGATTGTCGATCGCACCAAAGAGACGCTCGTGTCGACCGACAGCGGGATCATCATGGCGCGCCAGCGGCTGCTGGGTGCGGTCAGGGCGTTTGTCGAGACGGGTGTCACACCGCCGGGCGTCGATACTGCGCATCAGAGGGTGCGCTCGGCGGCCGTCGTGCTGCCGCCGGATCAACCATTCAAGGACGGCGCCCGCGAAGCGCTGATCGCGCATCCCGGCGTGGCGCCGGCCACGGTCTGAGAAGAAAGTACTCCCAACATGTTGAGTGAATCAGCTCGCATGAGCTCGGCCGCGGAGGCACGCTTCCGCATTCAGACGCCGAACCCCACGTCGCGCGTGGTGAAGGTCATCTCACTCGACACCGCCAGCCATCACGAGATCGCGACACTGGTGGAAGAGGCGCCGACGGCCGACCTCGTCGTGATGGTCGTATCAGCGGGCGCAGATGCGCCGGCTGCCGCGATCATCGGCGAGGCGTGCAGCTTGAAGCGCGTGATGACGACGACCCTCGTCGTACACGCCGCCTCGGCTACGGACGAAGCGCTATCGAAGACGCTGGCGCAGGTGCGACCGTGGTCGTTGATGGTCGTGATCGCGAGCGACGAGGGGTACGTCGAGGAGATCCTACGATCCTTCCGATGATCGCGACTCTGCGAAGATCACAAAGACGTTTGTTATGTACGTCTTTGTGCCCTTAGTGGCTACCGAGGATTTTCCGGCAGGCTTCCAGCCCGGCGAACGTTCTGGCGGGCGCGGCCATCAGGAAGCGGTAGCCTTCATCGACAATCTTCTGTGCGTTGTGCGCATCGACGTGCGGGTGTCCGCACGGCACGCCGCGTTCATTGCAGATTCGCCTGATGGCCGTCATCGCTTCCACGACGGCCGGATGGTCGTACTGCCGCGGGTAGCCGAGGTTCTGCGACAGATCTGCCGGCGGCTCAACATGTACTGTAGACAGTCGCGCAGGCTCTTGATGTCGTACGGATTGTGTTCCGCCTCGAATACGATGCCGTCGTACGACGCCGCAGACAGCGCAATGGCGCTGTCGATCGTGGGAGGAGAAAAAGCCGTGATCGGAATTCCCCGTTCTCCATGGCGCGGATGACATTGTTCAGGCGAGGCGTCTGAGACATCCTGCATAGTATTGCTTGGCGCGGCGAGGGCGGCGCGACGGAAGGCAAAGCGTGAAGACCAAGGTGACGATTCCCGCGCTTCAACAGATGAAACGCGACGGGCGGAAGATCGTCGGCGTCGTGGTGTACGACTACCAGATGGCGCAGATCGTCGACCGCGCCGGCGTCGACATTGTCTCAGTAGGCGACTCGGTCGGCATCAACATGTGGGGACAGGAGAGCGAGCTCGACGTGACCGTCGACCAGATGCTCCTTGCCTGCAAGGCTGTCCGGCGGGGTGTCGAACGGGCGCTGGTCAGTTGCGATGTTCCCTACGGCCCGCTTCAAGAAGGCACGGACGCGGCGGTTCGAGCGGCCAGGTATCTCGTGGAGAATGGAGGGGCCGACATGCTGAAGCTCGACGCAGCGTCGGAATACCCCGACGCTGTCCGCGCGATTGCCGAAGCGGGCATCCCGGTGTGGGCGCAGTTCGGTATTACGCCCCACTGGAATAGGGGGAACGGGGAAGGGGGAAGTGGGAAGGGAGAAGGGGGAAGGGGGAAGGGGACTGACGAGTTCGTCGCGGAAGCAAAGCTGCTGGAGCAGGCAGGCGCCGTGATGCTCGATTTCACGCACTCCGGCCCGGTGGCCGGTCCCGCGGTGACTGGCGCGGTGTCGATCCCCGTGATCGGCGGTCTCGGTGGAGGGCCGTGGCTGGATGGTCGTGTTCGAGCGGTGGTTAACGCGATCGGTTACATGGCGACGGCGCTGGACGACACGACGGAGCGTTACGCCAACGTCGCGCGGACAACGCTCGACGCCATGAAGACGTACGCCGAAGACGTCCGTGCGGCGCGCCAGATTCGAGGCGAGCCTGCTTTGCGTGCGAGCCTCGGCAGGGGGATTCGACGCCACGATTGAAAAGTGGAATACGTCACCCCGTCAGCCCGTGCGTGTTCCGCGGAAACAGCCCTTCGACGGCGACCGGACGTGAAATGATGCCCTGTTCCACGCTGTGTCGAATGACGGCCTCGAGCATTCGCCGGTTCGGCTCGATGCCGTACGGCAATGGGTCTCCGGTGATGTCCATCACGCGCCGGAGGAACACGTCGTCCGGCGACGGCTGCTCGATCTCGCCGGCCGCGAGGCGCTGGATGTAGAGGCGCTTGGCTTCGGCGAACGCGTAAAAAATATCCGGAGCCAGATCGGGATTTGCGGCCAGAACGTCATCTCTCACGACGAGCGTGTGATTGATGGGATAGAGGCCGCGCTCGCGTAGCGCGTTGAATCCTGCCTCCCGAGCGTCGGGAATCAACGGCTTCACGTCCGGAGAATCGACCTGGACGCCGGTGGCCGCGGGGAGCTCGCCCGACACGAGCATGTCTTCGAGCCTCCTGCCTTTTTCGATCGGCACCACGTTCGGCGGCGGCTCCCACTCGGCCACGTGCTCGTCTCCAGAGAGGACCCACGTGATCCGGTTCAGGTCTACACCGTATTGATGCTGGAGTATGCTGCGCGCCCAGAGGCCCGTGGTGACGGTGTATCCGCGGTTGACCCCGACTCTTCTGCCTTCGAGATCTTTCGGGCTGTTGATGCCCGCCTTCGTGTTGTGGACGATCGCGCCATGGTGGAAGGCGCGCATCGGAAAGATCGGCAGGGCGGTGAAAGCTTTGCCGTGCGCGCGGGCGCAGATGTAGGTGGTCATGGCCATCTCGGAGATGTCGAACTCGAGTCCCCGGACCATGCGACGGAAGGCATTGATGATGACCGGCACCTCCTCGACGTCGAAATCGAAGGTGCGGGGTTGTACGGTCCCGTCTTTCAATGCCTGCGTATGTCCGCGGGTGACGAATGCAGTCTTGAGCTTTAGACGATCCATGGTGTTCTCATGATCACCGAAACTCTCGCACAACGGCTCGAAGAGCTGGTGACGGCGAACCGGATCCTCGCACGGGAGGGCATCGTTGACTCCTTCGGACATGTGAGCATTCGCCATCCCGAGGTCCCGGACCGGTATCTTCTGTCACGCGCACGTGCGCCTGAATGCATCGAGGTCGAGGACGTGATGGAGTTCACGCTCGAAGGCACCGCCATCGACGCAGGCGGGCGCAAACCCCATGCGGAGCGGTTCATACACGGCGCGGTGTACGAGGCGCGGTCGACATCCACGCGGTCGTCCATCATCACCGTCCCGGCGTGATCCCGTTCGGCGTCACGTCACGTCTTCGCCACCAAATGCCCGCTGCCCTGTCAGCATCTCGTAGAGCACGCACCCAAACGCTCAGATGTCGCTGCGATTGTTGACCGCCTTGCCGCGTGTCGCTCCGGAGGACGCCTCATCCGGGGCTCTTGTTGCGCGCACGTAGGTCCCCACGTACGATAGGGGTAATGTCGGTTCCAGTCGATCCGGTGCCCGTGCTGATGCCGGTCGACCGTGCGGCGTTCTCCGTGGTCCCACGGTCGCAGTCCGGATACGATCTCGCGTACTGGCTGACGCGCTCGAGTGACGAGCGTCTTCAGGCGGTCGAGGTGCAAAGGCTGATCGTCTATGGCCGACCCCATCCTGCCGCCAGACTTCGGCGAGTTCTTGAGGTTGCTGAACGCGCATCGGGTTGACTATCTGATCGTCGGCGGCTACGCCGTGGCATTCCACGGGCATCCACGCGCCACTGCGGATATCGACATCTGGATTCCCATGCGCGAGGAGACCGCGCAGCAACTGGTCACGGTGCTTAAGGCTTTTGGCTTCGATGTTCCGCGGTTGTCGACCGAGCTGTTTCTTCGACCTGATCAGGTGATTCGACTGGGCACGCCGCCGCTCCGCATCGAGCTGCTGACAACGATCGCTGGCGTCGATTTCGATGCCTGTCACGCGCGCGCGGTGCACACTACGCTTGACGGCGTCGACGTTCGCTTCATCGCCCTCGACGATCTCAAGGAGAACAAGCGCGCCGCCGGCCGCCACCAGGATCTGGCGGACCTCGAACATCTCCCGTAGTCGTTCCGGTCGCGCTGACCGTCGCGTCGCTACGATCCACGTGATGATGGCCAGACTCATTTGAGGTGCGCGTTGGCGTTCGGGGAGGCAGGGAGCGATGGCGGTATCGAGAGAGGCTCTCGAAGAGCTGGTAACGGCGAACCGGATTCTCGCACGAGAGGGCATCGTCGACTCGTTCGGACACGTGAGCACTCGGCATCCGGAGGCTCCGGACCGCTATCTACTCTCACGCGCGCGTGCGCCCGAATGCATCGAGGTCGACGACGTGATGGAGTTCACGCTCGAAGGCGCGGTCATCGAGGCAGGCGAGCGGAAGCCTTATGCGGAGCGGTTCATACACGGCGCGGTGTACGAGGCGCGGCGGGAGATCCAGGCGGTTGTCCACCATCACAGCCCCGGAGTGATCCCGTTCGGCGTCACTGGCACGCCGCTGCGGCCCATCATGCACATGTGTGCGTCGATGGGAACCGACGTGCCGGTCTGGGATTCGCGCACGTCGTTCGGCGACACCAATCTGCTCGTGACGAACATGGACATGGCCCGCGACCTTGCTTCGGCGCTTGGCAACCGGCCGGTCGCCCTGATGCGGGGGCATGGATGCGTGGTCGCCGGGGGATCGCTGCGCGAGGTCGTCTTCAATTCGATCTATCTCGAGCTCAACGCCGACCTCCAGATGAAAGCGCACGCGCTTGGCGAGGTGACGTTTCTCAGCGAAGGGGAAGTACACGCCATTCTCAGTACGCGCAGCTCGTTCACGTTCGAGCGCGCGTGGGAGCGTTGGTGTCGTCGGGCCGGACGCCCCTACAATGCCAGGCCCATGGAAGGGCCGCTGGCAGGGATCTGACTGACTCTAGCTTCCAGGAGCTCGCCCGCAGGCGAACGGGTCCCTAACGAGGCACCACTTGAACTGTTGCTGGCGATGACGCCACACCCCAATAGACACCTGTCACAGTCGCCATGCCGGGTGAGCGCCCTTCGACGACAGGCCGCCCTCCGTCGCTTCTGATGCTCAACACAGCGAGGTTGCTGGATGTGAGGCGCACTTGCTCTTCACGAGTGCCCGCCAAACGTTCTGCGGCACCTGTGTCGAATTCCACAGTCGGGGAGACGCCGTACCAATCCGTGCCATCGCTTACAGGCACCGTGGTGGGAGGCTGGATGGTAACCCGCACAATCCGTCTCACCACGAAATTGCGCTCACCAGGCGTGAGTGTTCCGAAGCCTGAGAATCCACCTTCGTAGCCGTGGGGCGGGATCAAAGCCGTGAGGACGAGTGATGTCTGTGGACTGCTGATTTCGTAGCGCCCGCGTGCATCCGTCAGCACGGTGGCATCGCCTGCAGTGATCGAGACACCCACTACTGGTACGCCACGTCCATCGCGCGCAACACCAAAGTAGCTGTTGATTATTGGCGGTGTCGGCGACGGATTGGGTACTGGCGTAGGTGCTGGGGACGGACCAGGGCCTCGCGACGGTGGAGGTGTCGGGTAGCTTCGCACCTGCTATGAACCGGCGGCGATGGTGCGGCTCCCGCACCACACAATTAAATCGCGTCTAGGACACAGAGACACAGAGTTTAGCCGGCGGTTCACGTAGTGGGCCGAAAAGTCTCGGTTCACCTGCAGTACCATACCGCCGCGAGCAGGGCTGATGACTGACATCCCCGACAAGAAAAATCCGCATCGCCTGGAGGATCACCTCCTGGGCATGGACCCCATGCACGAGCATGAGGAGGGTGAGGCGGACCACGACCACGATCACGACGATGTCGGCGGCGAGTACGACCCGACGACGTCAAGCCTCTGGCTGCAGGACAACATCACGCTCCTGTCGGTCGGGATCGATATCGGCTCCGCGGGAACGCAGGTGATTTTCTCCCGCGTGCAACTGCGGCGGCTTTCGGAGGAGCTCACCAGCCGGTACTTCGTCGTGGACCGCGAGACGGTGTACCAGTCGCCGGTCGCTTTGACGCCCTACCTCAACGAAGAGCGCATCGACGATCAGGCCATCGGCCGGATCATCGACTCGGCGTACGAGGCCGCGGGCGTGCATCCGGACGATGTCGACACGGGAGCAGTGATCCTCACCGGCGAGGCACTGCGTCGCGAGAATGCCAAGGCGATCGCCGACGTGCTTGCGGAGGTGGGCGGTGAGTTCGTCTGCGCCGCGGCCGGCCACCACATGGAGTCGATGCTCGCGGCGTACGGGGCTGGCGCGGCCAAGGCATCGCACGATCGCGCGGCGGCGCTGCTCAACATCGATATCGGCGGCGGCACGACGAAGCTCGCGCTCGTCGAGGCAGGCAACGTCGTGCACACGGCGGCGATTCACCTGGGCGGGCGCCTGGCCGTCATCGACGAGGAGGGCCACCTCACGCGCCTCGATCCGGCGGGCCGGCATCTCGCTGCGCTCGCGGGTTGCGAGTGGAACCTGGGCGACACGGTGAGCGAGCAGGATCTCGCGCGCGTCACGGCGTGGATGGCCGACGCTCTCCTGGCCGCGCTCACGCAGAATCCCGCGCCATCCGAGGTCCGCGGGTTGTGGCTGACCGAACCCCTTGGGGTGATCGGCGGCATCGCGGGGGCGATGTTCTCGGGCGGCGTCGGCGAGTACGTCTATGGGCGTGAGGAGCGCGATTTTGGCGACCTCGGGCGCCGCCTCGGCCACGCGATCCGTGAACGCCTCGCCGCAGGGCGGTTCCCGTTTCCGCTTCTCCCCGCGGGAGAATGCATGCGTGCCACGGCGCTCGGCGCTTCGGAGTACAGCGTGCAGTTGTCGGGAAACACGGTTTATATCTCGAGTCCAAGGGAACTCCTGCCCCGTAAGAACCTGCAGGTGATCCAACCTCTGGTGACGCTGGGCGACACGGTCGACCCGTCGGTGGTCGCTGCTGCCATCCGAGACCATTTTCAACATTTCGATCTCGTCGAGGGCGATTCGGAAGTCGCGCTCGCGTTCCGCTGGCGCGGCGCACCAGCCTACGGTCGACTGGCCGGCTTCGCCCGTGGGATAGTGCAGGCGCTCCCGCGTACGCTCGCGGCGGAAAAGCCCGTGTTCGTGATCCTTGACAGTGATATCGCTCAGACCCTCGGCGCGATCCTCAAGGACGAATTGAGTGTGGCCTCCGAGGTGCTGGTACTCGACGGCATCTCGCTCTGGGACTTCGATTACATCGATCTCGGCCGCGTGCGTATGCCTTCTTTCACCGTCCCGGTCACGATCAAGTCGCTCGTCTTCGGCGAGGATCCGCGCATCCCGAACGCTCACGCCCATGGGGGTCACGATCGCGAGCGCGGGCACGCGCACCACCATCATCACGGGCACGATCACCACCACGACCACGGACACCATCACGGAGACGAGCACCATCACCACCACGACCACGTCCCGGATCGTCAGCGTTAGCGGCGCGAGCCCGAAGGCCGCCTTCGACTGGAAGTGGATCGTGATAGGCGCGTGCGTCGCCTTCACGGTCTACATTGCGGTCATTCCGCTCGGCTTCCTCCTGTGGCAAAGCTTCCGCCCGCCGCAGACGGCGGCGACCGCCGCCGTTTTCACGCTCGGCAACTATGCCGCGGCGTACGGCAGCGCCGACACCTGGCGGCTGTTCGGGACCTCGATCCAGTTCGCGCTCGGCGCCTCGATCTTCGCTTTCGTCCTCGGCACGACGCTCGCGTGGATGAACGAGCGCACCAACACGCCGTTCAAGTCGATCTTCTTCGCGCTCTCCCTCATCCCGCTGGTCATCCCCTCAATCCTGTTCACGGTCGCCTGGATTCTGCTCGCGAGCCCGCAGATCGGCATCGTCAACCTCGTCCTGCAGGGCTGGTTCGGTCTGACGGAGGCGCCGTTCGATATTTACTCGCTGGGCGGGATGATCTGGGTGGACGGCCTGCATTACTCGCCGATGGCGTTCCTCCTGATGAGCGCGGCTTTTCGCGCCATGGATCCGTCGCTCGAGGAATCGGCGACGATGAGCGGCGCCAGCATTTTCCAGGTTGCCTGGCGCGTGACGCTCAGGCTCACCTGGCCGGCGATCTTCGCGACGATCCTCATCCTGTTCGTGCGCTCCATCGAGTCGTTCGAGGTGCCGGCACTCCTGGGTCTCCCCGTCGGAATCGAGGTGTTCACCTCGTCCATCTACCAGGCGGTGCACCGCTATCCCAGTCAGGTTGGCCTCGCGTCGGCGTACGCGGTGGCGCTCCTCGCGATCACGACCGCGGGGGTGTATTTCGTCTCGCGGCTCTCCAGCCGCGGGTCGAAGTACGCCACGATGACCGGCAAGGGTTTCCGCCCGCGGCAGATCGATCTCGGGCGGTGGCGCTGGTTCACGGCGGCGGTCTTCGTCATGTACTTCCTGCTGATCGTCGTGTTGCCCTTCGCCGTGCTCCTGTGGTCGTCGTTCCAGAGGTTCTACTCGGTGCCCTCGATGGAGGCGCTGCGGAACCTCACGCTCGATCCTTATCGCTTCATCTTCACCTACCCGGATCTCGGGCGCACGGTGTGGAACAGTTTCGTGCTCTCCTTCGGCTCGGCGACCATCGTGATGCTCGTGACCTCCGTCATTTGCTGGATCGTGGTGAAGACGAGGCTCCCCGGACGGTGGCTCCTCGACAACATCGCGTCGCTCCCGATGGTATTTCCGGGACTCGTGCTCGGCCTGTCGATCATGATCTTCTACTTGAACGTCGACGTCGGCGTGTACGGCACGATCTGGATCATGTTCATCGCTTACATCACGCGCTTCATGCCATACGGACTGCGCTACAACACGACGTCGATGCTGCAGATCCACAAGGAGCTCGAGGAGTCGGCGGCAATGAGCGGCGCCTCGTGGTTCACGGCCTTCCGCAGAATCATCCTGCCACTCCTGAAGCCCGGGCTCCTGGCTGGCTGGATCTACGTGATGATCGTGTCGATCCGGGAGCTCTCGACATCGATCCTCCTCTACAGCCCAGACACACAGGTGGTGTCCATCGTCATCTGGCAGCTATGGGAAAATGGCCAGTACGTGGAGCTCTCGGCGCTCGGAGTGCTGTTCATCACCACGCTCTTCGTGCTGGTTCTGGTCGCCCGTTGGCTCGGCAACAAGTACGGCGTGAAGGAATGAGAAGGGGGAAGGGGGAAGGGGGGAAGGGGCCGTGCTGAAAATCGAGGGCCTGTCCACCGAGTACCCGAACGCCAAAGGTCAGATCATCAAGGCCGCCCAGGACGTGAGCTTTACCGTGGCCGAGGGGCGTCTCTTCACGCTGCTCGGTCCCAGCGGCTGCGGCAAGACGACGACGCTCCGTTCCATCGCCGGCCTCGAGCGGCCCCGCGCCGGCGAGATTTCGGTCAACGACCGCGTCGTCTATTCCTCGTCCACAGGCGTCTTCGTGTCGCCGAACCGGCGGGGCTTCGGCATGGTCTTCCAGTCCTACGCGATCTGGCCGCACATGAACGTGTTCCAGAACGCCGCCTTTCCGCTTGAAGTCGGCGGCCGCGGGTACTCACGCACGAAGATCCACGAGAACGTCATGCGCGTCCTTTCCGCGGTGCAACTCGACGATCTCGCCGAGCGCGAGGCGACGAAGCTCTCCGGCGGCCAGCAGCAGCGCCTGGCGCTGGCGCGTGCGCTGGTGATGGAGCCGGCACTCCTGCTGCTCGACGAACCCCTATCGAACCTGGACGCGAAGCTCCGCGAGAAGATGCGCTTCGAACTGAAACGCCTACAGCGCGAGCTGAGGATCACCACCGTCTACGTGACGCACGACCAGAGCGAGGCGCTCGCCTTGTCGCACGAGATCGCGGTCATGAACGAGGGACGCATCCAGCAGATCGGCAGCCCGCGCGACATCTACGAGCGTCCGTTGAACCAGTTCGTGGCGGACTTCGTGGGCACCAGCAACTTCATCGAGGGGACAGTACTGCGGCGCGAGTCGACGGCGGAAGGGAGTTGCGACGTTGTGCGCACCGAGATTGGCGACGTCACGGTGAGTGCCGTTCAGGAATTGCGCCCGGACGAGCGCGTCGCGCTCTCGGTGAGGCCCGAGGACGTAGAGCTGTCGGAGGCCAGGCCTGCGGGCGACAACGTGTGGGAAGGGCGCGTGGAACAGAAGGTCTTTCTTGGCGAGGCTGTGGATTTCCGGGTGAAGGTCGGATCACGCACGCTCCTCTCGCGTCGCCACCCGACCCTGCGCACAAAAGTCGGGGAGGCGATATTCGTTCAGTTGAATCCGCAGAAGTGCGTGGCTCTCAAGGTGGCATGACATGGCCACCGACCGCTGGGCTTCCGACGTCATCGTAGACCTGCTGCGGGCCTACGACCTGCCATACGCCGCAATGAATCCTGGAGCGAGCTACCGTGGCCTGCACGATTCGATCGTCAACTACGGCGGCAACCGTCCGACCATGATCCTCTGCCAGCACGAGGAGATCGCGGTCCAGATCGCGCACGGCTACGCCAAAGCCAGCGGCAAGCCCATGGTCGCGATTCTGCACAATCTCGTCGGGCTGCTGCATTCGAACATGGCGATCTATTACGCCTATATCGATCGCACACCGGTGTTCATCGTCGGCGCGACCGGCCCGATGGACGAGACGAAGCGTCGTCCGCGCATCGACTGGATTCATACGGCTCAAAGCCAGGGCGACGCGGTACGCGCCTACACGAAGTGGGATTACCAGCCGCACACGATCGATGGGGTCCCCGAGTCGTTCTCGCGCGCGTATTCGGTGATGATGACCGAGCCGCGAGGCCCGATCTACATGTGCTACGACGCATGGCTGCAGGAGCAGAAGCTCGATCACGAGGTCGCGATGCCGCCGGCCGGCGCAGCCAGGGTCCCGACACGCATCGCGCCGGAGCCGAGGGCGATTGCCGAGGCTGCAGATCTGATCGCCGCCGCATCCAAGCCGGTGATCATCGCCGAATACGTGGGTCGCGAGCCGGAAGGCTTCCATGCGCTCGTGGAGCTCGCCGAGATGGCCGGCATTCCCGTTTACGATGTCGACAGCCGGTTGAACTTCCCGACGGGCCATCCGCTGAACATGAGCTACGCGAAAGACGTGTTCCGCGACGCGGACCTCGTCGTGTGCCTCGACACGAGAGACTGGGAGCGGCCGACGACGGAGCTCGCGAGCGCGACGCGACAGGTGACCTCGATCGTGCCCGCGAGCGCGAAGTGGATCGACATCAGCTTCGGTGACCTGGAACTTTCGAGCTGGACGTTCGACTACCAGCGCCTCCATCACGCGCAACTGCAGATCCTCGCCGACACCACGATCGCCATTCCGGAGATCACGCGGCTTCTCGACGTCAGGATCGCGGACGACCCGACGCTGCGTGACCGCATCAAGGCCCGCACGGCCGATACGGCCGTCAGGAGCCGCGCGCTGCGCGAGAAGTGGTCGCAGGAGGCGAAGGTGGACTGGGACGCGAGTCCCATCACGCTACCGCGCCTCGCTTCCGAGGTCTGGAGCGCCATCAAGGACGAGGACTGGGTTCTCACCGCGGGCACGCTCGAAAACTGGACGCGAAAGTTGTGGGACTTCGACGAGCCCTACCGTCATCCGGGGCGGTCGCTCGGTACGGCAACTCAATTCGGCATTTCGATGGGCGTCGCGCTGGCGCACCGCGAGGCGAATCGGCTCGTGGTCGACATGCAGCCCGATGGCGACCTCATGTTCGACGCCGGCGCAATGTGGGTGGCGGCCAAGCATCGCATCCCGATGCTCGTGGTGATGTACAACAACCGTGCCTACTACAACGATTGGGAACACCAGATCCGGATGGCGAAACTGCGCGGCACCCCGCTCGAGAGGGCGCACATCGGCATGGACCTCGACGACCCGGCGCCGGATTTTTCGGCAATGGCGAAATCGATGGGTTGGTACGCCGAGGGCCCGTTCGAATCACCGCAGGGGCTCGGCGCGGCCCTGAAACGCGCGATCGCGCGGGTCAAGGCGGGCCAGCCGGCGCTTCTCGACACCATCACTCAGAAGCGGTAAAACAATCCATGAACACCGCGGCAACGGCAATTCGGACAGTCGGCGTGATCGGCGCCGGCCGCATGGGCCAGCCAATCATCGGCCACATGGTGCGCAAGGGCTTCACCGTGGTCGCCACCGACATCGATGCAGGGAAGCGTGAAGCCGTCGTGAAGCGCGGTGCCGGCTGGCTCGACAGCGCGACGGCGCTCGCGCGGGCAGGTGATGCGATCCTCGTCTGCGTGGGTTACGACCGGGAACTGCGCGACGTGATGGCGGCGGGTCTCCTTCGGGACCTGGCCCCCGGAACGATTGTGGCGGTGATGTCCACGGTGCACCCGCGCACGGTGCAGGAGCTTGCGGATCTCGCCAGGCCGTTCGGCGCGCATGTCGTCGATTCGACGGTCTGCCGCGGCGGTCGCGCCGCTGATGAGGGCACACTCCTTTCGTTCGTGGGAGGGGACGCGGAGATCGTGGAGCGCCTGAAGCCGGTGCTCGCCTGCTTCTGCACGGACATCATCCACTCGGGCGGCGTCGGGACCGCGCAGGTCGCCAAATCGGCCAACAACATGCTGATGTGGGCGTGCCTGATTGCCAACCATGAAGCGCTGGCGCTGGCGAAGCGCTCCGGGATCGATGTCGAGGTGCTGCGTGAGGCGCTCCTCAAGACCGGCGCGGAGAATTCCGTCCTGCGACATTGGGGAACGAACACAATGGCATGGGCGGAGGATGATATGGAGATCGTCCAGTCGATGGCCAACGATGCCGGCATCGGCCTTCCGCAAGCAGGGCTGAACCGGGAGTTGTGCCGAATGCTCAAGCCGAAGAAGTTCAGGTTGGACGAATACGGTGTGTGAGGGAACCTAAGCATGGCCAAAGAAGAAGACAAGAACGCGGCGGCTGGCGACGTCGTCGTGAGCGAGTCGCACTACCACAGCAAGAAGGATCGTGTGTTCGTGCGCGCGATCCAGGGCCAGTACAACCTGAAGGAAGAGCTCGCGCGGCTGCGCGCAATGCCGCGCGTGAGAAAGGGACGCCTGATCAGGTTCAACGACGGGCCGCAGACATACAGCCGTCATTACATCGAGCCCAAGGACGGCATCACGCAGATGTTCCACATCCATCTCGAGGAATACGCGCCCGGCGGTCGTTCGCAGAAGCACGGTCACGTCAACGAGGCGGCCTTCTACATTCTCGATGGCGAAGGGTACGAGATTCACGACGGCGTCCGGTACGACTGGAAGGCCGGCGACGTGGCCATCGTCCACAACAACTGCGTGCACCAGCATTTCAACGCGAGCAGCACCAAGCCCGCGCGCGCGATCGTCATGAAGACCAAGCCGATGTTCATGTTCATGAACATGCTCTTCCAGAAGATGGTCGAGCCCCGGCCGACGACGCCCGCACCTGGCGCTGAAGGTTTTCAGGCTCGCGAGTTCGAGCAGAATTTCAACCACGACGAGTAGGAGAACCGCTGATGTCCTGGAGCGAATCAAGAGCGTGGATGAAGGGCACGAACAACCAGAAGCTCTATCAGGCGCTGCTCGACGACGCGGCTGCGGCGCCGGCGAGGAACGCGAAGCGCAAGAAGGTGCTCCACCCGGAGGAGATGCCGTGGGAGATGGCGCGGCAGGGCCTCCTCAAGCACCTGGTGAACGAGGCGATGAACACGCGTATGGAAACGGTGGACGCCTACATGCAGATCGTTCCGCCGGGCAGCCGCTCGGGAAAGCACCGGCACCTCGCAGAGGAATGCCTGTACGTGTTGGAAGGTCAGGGCTACGACCTTCACCAGGACTGCGACGTCGAGATCACCGACACTTACCACTGGACGCCGCAGGAAGAAGTGAAGCGCTACGAGTGGGAGGCGGGGGACGTCATCTACATTCCGCCCAACACGATCCACCAGCACTTCAACGGCAGTGCCGACAAGCCCGCGCGCCTCATCTCGATCGTGAACCGCATTTTCAAGGCGTGCGGACTGAATGACTTGGAGCAGATCGAGGACGCACCGGAATACGACGCGGCGGTGGTCTTGACGCCGGACCGGGTCGAAGGCTACCTGCGCGGCGCCCGCGCCACGGCAACGCATTTGTGATTGGTGATTGTGTCTTTCGTAAGAATCACGAATCACCAATCGCCAATCAGGAATCGCTAGTTACACCTGGAGTCCGCATGCCGAAGGACGCAGTCGTCTCCGACGATCTGGCGAAGAAATTCGCTGCCGAGAAGGAGACCCAGTACACGAGGTGGGTGCGTGCAGAGGGCCTGGACGTCATCAGCTCATTCTACGTTCCGGACCTGCACACGGTCGACCTCAAGCCGTGGGCGAGCCGCGGCGGGCGGGGCGTGTTCCTGAACCACGACGCCTCGC
>ORMF010810016.1_pt1 | contig 15738 bp, 13 predicted proteins | sample 1779871 | NCBI WGS metagenome assembly ORMF01 (sample SAMEA104232316, study PRJEB22302) | groundwater metagenome | biome: forest; feature: aquifer; material: groundwater | place: USA | collected 2011-08-07 | depth 5.4 m
AAACGACAATAACCTGGAACAAAGCATGATAGGAGGATGCGTATGAACATCGGCTTTATTGGACTTGTAAAATTCGGCGGGCCGATGGCTGCAAACCTGGTGCGCGCGGGACACGCCGTCACCGTTTACGACGTGCGCGCCGACGCCATGCAGCGGCTGGTGGCGATGGGCGCACGACAAGGGGCGTCCCCCAGAGCGCTGGCCGCGCAGGCCCAGGCGGTCTTCACCTCGCTGCCAGGCCCTAAGAAATGGAGGAGGTCGCGCTGGGCGCGGAGGGCATCCTCGCGGGGGCACACACCGGACTCCTCTACATTGACCTTTCGACAAACTCTCCCACAGTGGTCCGCCGGGTCGCGGGCGCGCTTCGCGGGAAGGGCGTGGCTGTGCTCGACGCCCCAGTCAGCGGCGGTTCCATGGGCGCGGCCTCCGGCAAACTCACCATCATGGTCGGCGGGGAGCAAGAGGCGTACGAGCGCGCCAAGCCGCTCATGGGAGTCCTAGGCAGCAATGTCATATATCTTGGCCCATCCGGCTCGGGCTGCGTCGGAAAGCTCTGCAACAACCTCATCAGCCTGTCAATCCTCGTCCTGCTCGGCGAGGCGTTCACTCTCGGCGTCAAGTCGCAAATGTCGGCCCAGACCCTCTACGACCTCGTGTCGAAAAGTTCGGGCGACAACCACATGATGCACGTCAAGTTCCCAAAGTTCCTTTTTCAAGGGAACTTCCAGCCGGGATTCGCCCTCGACCTCGCGTGGAAGGACGTGCGGCTTGCCGTCGAGCTGGCGCAGGAGCTTGGCGTTCCGATGAGCGTTTCCTCGCTGGTCTTGCAGCGTTACCAGGACGCGAGGTCCCGCGGAGCAGGCGCACAGGATGTTACGGCCCTCATTCATATGCAGGAGGAAGAGGCCAGAGTGACTGTCCGGAGCAGCGGAACCATGAGCACATAGTGGCAAAGAGAACGCTTCCCGTCAACAGACGCGCCTAAGCCTGGCGGATGACCAACACCATCTGCGGCTTAGCCATCGAACTGCGTAGGCACAATGCTACGCCCACTGGACAGAACCGTCAGGGAGCGGTATCCTATCTGTCCAACCTGTTGAGCGGTGAAGGAGGGCGCCGTGGAAACACCAAGGGACATCGCCGTCAAGATCATCACAAACGTCCAGAAGGTCATCATCGGCAAGGACCAGGAGGTAGAGCTGGCGCTTATCGCCCTTCTGTGTCAGGGCCACGCTTTGATCGAGGACGTGCCGGGCGTGGGCAAGACGACTCTGGCCAAGAGCATTGCGCGCTCGGTAGGCTGCACCTTCAAGCGCATCCAGTTTACGCCGGACCTTCTCCCCGGCGACATCACCGGTGTCTCGGTCTACAATCAGAAGGCCGGAACGTTCGAGTTTCGAGTGGGGCCGGTCTTCGCTCAAATCGTCCTCGCGGACGAGATCAACCGCGGCACGCCCAAGACCCAGTCCGCGCTGCTGGAGGCGATGGAGGAGCGCCAGGTCACGGTGGACGGCCTGACCCACAAGATGCCACGACCGTTCCTGGTGCTCGCCACGCAAAACCCCATCGAATACGAAGGAACTTTCCCTCTGCCGGAGGCCCAGCTTGACCGGTTCCTGCTGCGCATCACCCTGGGTTACCCCGCGGCGGCGGACGAGATTGCGATCGTCCAGAAGCAGCAGTTGACGCACCCCATTGATGCGCTCAACCAGGTGGCGTCCCCTGAGCAACTGATCGAGCTGCAGGACGCGGTCAAGAAGGTCTACCTCGACCCCCTTCTGATCCAGTACATAGTCGGTCTCGTGGGTGCGACACGCAGTCATTCCTCGGTGTATCTGGGGGCCTCCCCGCGTGGCTCTCTTTCCTTGTCCAGAGCCGCGCAGGCGCGGGCGTTGCTGCAGGGCAGGGATTTCGTACTGCCGGACGACATTAAAGCGCTCGCGGACCCTGTCCTTGCGCATCGCGTCATCGTCGGCGCCGCTGCGCGGATGAAAGAGGTGACGGGACCACAGGTGGTGGCGGAGGTACTCAACAGCGTCCCTGTCCCGGGAACTCGGGTCAAGCGTTAGAAGCGCATAGTACGAGGGTTCACCATGCGAGGAAGCAAGGCAGCCCTTATTATCCTGGCCTCCACCATCGTCTTTGCGCTGGCCACGGGGTTCCCCCTGCTCACGCGCTTCATCTATGTGCTTGCGATGGGCGTCGGCTTTACATTTCTGTGGACATGGTTAAGCCTGCGCGATCTGCATGTGACCGTGGAAAGGCGCACTTCCCGGACCCAGGTGGGCCGTCGGGCTGAGGAGACCATCACCGTTCGCAACGACAGTGTCCTGGGCAAGCCCTTCCTTGACGTGCGAGAGCTTACGACCATGCAGGGGCAGCAAACGGGCGCCGTGCTCTCTTTGAAGCCAAAGAGCGAGCATACTTGGGACCTGAACCTGGAGTGCCGCCGCCGGGGTGTGTTTACCGTAGGGCCGGTGCAGGTGGCCGCGGGCGACCCGTTCGGCCTGTTTCGGCTGGAGCGCTCGATGGGCGGCCAGCATACGCTGGTGGTATATCCGGCCAGCGTGGAGCTTCCGTACTTGGTCCTGCCGTCGGCTGCCCTCCCTGGCACCGCGGCGTTCTACCGCCGCAGCCTGCACATTACCCCCAACGCCTACGGTGTCCGTGACTATGTCGCTGGCGACAGCTATAACCGCATCCATTGGCCCACCACGGCACGCACGGGACGGCTCATGGTCAAGGAGTTCGAGATGGAGCCCACCAGCGACGTCTGGATCGTGGTGGATGGACAGGCCGCAGCCCAGGCGGGAGCGTGGCCGGACAGCACCGAGGAGTACGCTTGTACGGCGGCCGCATCCGTCGCGCGCAAATATCTGGAGAGTAATTACACCGTCGGCCTGGTGGCGCGCGGCGCTGAGGCGCACGTTCTGCCCGCGGACCGGGGCGATCCGCAGATGGCACGCATTCTTGAGGCCCTGTCCGTGTTCAAGGCGAGCGGCTCCATCGGCATGGGAGAGGTACTGGCCGCCAACGGGCAGCGCTTCGGTCGCCATACCACCGTCGTGCTCATCACGTCCGCCGCCGACCACGACTGGCTTGCCGGGGTGCGCTTTCTCGTCCGCCGGAAGGTCAAGGTGGCGGCCGTCCTGCTCGACGCGTCCTCGTTCGGCGCACGGGGAAGCATTTTGCCCCTCACGAGCGCGCTGGCGGCGCTGGGCGTCCCCGCGTGCACGGTCAAAAAGGGAGAGCCGCTTTCCGCCGCACTCCGGCTGGAGATGACAGGAGGGCTGCAACCGCTGTTTCGAGAGCGCTATGCGCGCAGGCGGGAGGTGCGCCCGTGACCATGGGGGCCGTCTGGACTCGCGGCGTACGTCAGCCCACCGAGGCGCCGACGCCGGTGCGCGGCCTCAAGCGCGTGCTCTCCTGGGAGGGCTGGATCACGCTCGGGCTTGAGACGATCGTCCTGCTCAGCACCGTGTGGTCCATCGAGCAGGCCCAGTGGGTGCCCATACAGCCTTCTCTCACCCTTATCGCCCTGCTGGGCCTGGTCACCGCCGCCGGGTTGGAGCGTTTGCACTTGCGCACCGCGCTTGGGCTGGCAGCGGGGCTTGTGCTCATCGGCCTGCCCGTCGTGTTCTGGCAGACAGCAGCCGCTCTTCCCGGAATCGGCTGGGACACGCGATTCGGTGAGTTGGCCGCGCGACTGGCCAGATGGTGGGACATGGCCCACTCTGGCGGCATCAGCATAGACCCGCTGCCCTTCGCGGTGACGCTGGCCTTGCTGACATGGGTGCTGTGCTTTACCTCCACCTGGTTCCTGCAGCGCCGCCTGAACATGTGGTGGGGCATCCTTCCCGCGGGATTTTGTCTGCTCACCAATCTGAGCTATTTGACCGAGGACTACTACGGCTTCTTCTGGACATACCTGTTTGCCGCCATGCTGATCATGACCCGGACCAACGTCTTACGTCTGCAGCGGGGCTGGCGGGAGCAGGGCATCCGCATCCCGTCAGGCCTTGGCCTCACGTTTCTGATGCATGCAGGATGGTTCTCATTGCTGGTCGTCGGCATCGCGTGGGTGCTTCCCATGGAGACGGCCACGGTCGTGCCTCTGCGCGCCGCCTGGGAAACGGCGCGCGCCCCCTGGGCCGATGTTGAAAGTGAGGTGGGCCGCCTCTTCTCCTCTCTCCCCGCTCGAAAGGTGGTCCCTCTGCACGCCTTCGGACGGGCGATGCCCTTCCGAGGCGCAATCGTCCCTGGGAATGAAGTGGCCTTGCTGGCTCGTGCGGACCATGCGGACTACTGGCGCGCCAGGGTGTATGACGTGTACACGAGCGAGGGGTGGCTGACGGGCGACAGGCAGACTGCGACCCTCTCCCGGGCGTCGCCCGGCTCCGCTCAGCAGAGCGGACCTGGATACCGGGCGCGCAAGACGGTTACCCAGGGAGTGGAGGTCAACTTCCCGACCGACGCTCTCTTTGCTCAGGGCCAGCCTTTGGAAGCCAGCATCCCCGCCTTGATAGAGACGGCGCCGGCAGGAGTTTACAGCATCTCCCTGGTGGACAACACCGGCGTCCAAAATCTTCCGTTTGACCTTCGGAGGCTTTCGGGAAATCTGCAACAGGCCGCTCAGGCCCAGGGCTTTCTGAGTCGTGATGAGGTCCTGCGGCTTCTTCCTTCCGGCGTACGGCTCAAGGAGGTCCAGGAGTCCGGCGGTCACGTTATCGCAGTCCAGATAACGCGGGATGCGGAGACGTCAGACGTGCTGGGGCTTCGCAGTCCCGACCGGTCCGTCGGCCCGCGAAAATACGACGTAGTGTCGTCCGTCTCCGTGGCGTCGGCGCGGGAACTGCGCGCGGCTGGCGCTTCCCTCCCGCGGTGGGTGTCGGACCGCTATTTGCAGATGCCGTCCAGCCTGCCGGATCGGGTGAGACGTGTATCCGCGGAGGTCACGCGAAACGCGCTTGCGCCTTATGATAAGGCGATCGCCATAGAGGCGTATCTGCGGACGATTCCTGTGGCCCTGGACGTAGAGGCGCCGCCGCCCGGCGGGGACGGGGTGGACCACTTCCTGTTCACGCTTAACAGAGGTTACAGTGATTACCATGCATCCGCCATGGTGGTGTTGCTGCGCTCCGCCGGCGTTCCCGCGCGACTGGCTGTGGGCTACGCCACGGGCCAGTGGGATGACCAGTCCAAGGTCTATGTGGTGAGGGAACGCAACGCACACGCCTGGCCGGAGGTCTACTTCAACGGCTACGGGTGGGTGGAGTTCGAACCGACCCCCGGACATGAGGCATTTGCCCGCGGAGAGCAGCCCGAAGAAGCCCCCTCCGGCGATACGGCTCTGGACTTTGAAGACCCGTTCCCCGAGGATGATCTCCTAGGCGCTACGGCCAATAGCGATTTGAGCGACTTCCGGGACAATGGAAGCCCCTGGGCGGTGGCCGCCCGAGTGACCAGTGTGACCCTCGTCGTGGGGCTGCTTGCTCTGGTCGCTATGTGGTTGCTGTGGATGCTCAGCTTCCGTGGCCTGCGCCCCGCCATGGCGACCTACGAAAAGATGGTCCGCCTGGCCGGCCTCTCCGGGCTGGCGCCGCGGGTACAGGAGACACCTTCAGAATATGCGGAGACGCTAATGCAAGTGTTGCCGTCCCAGAAGGACTCGATTCAGACGATCACGCGTGGCTTCGAGCGCAGCCAGTACGGCAAGAAGGCGCTGAGCGATCAGGACGAGGCGGAGATCAATTCCGCGTGGAGAGCAATCCGCTCACGGTTGTTGCGGCGCGTGTTCCGGCGTCTGTAGAACGCGTGCGAGCGAGGCGCTCACGCCTCGTCTTCCGGAATGCGGGGCGCGCTAATCTCGGCAAGCAGGGCCCGCGCCTTGGGCTCGAACTCCTCCAGCACCGCTACTCGGCACGGGACCGGCGTCACGCCCAGAAAGCCGAAGGTGTCCTCCGGTTTCACCCGTGCGGGGACACCTTCCTGCCGTAGCAGGTCCACCCACATTTCGGCGGTAATCTGATCTGGCGCGGTCGCCACGTACACCCATTTCATATTCAGCCCCCGTGTCCGTTGCGGCGTCCGCTCCGCTCCAGCGCGGCTTTCGCCGCTTCCTCCTGGCTTTTCCGGACTACAATCTGGAACGACGACCGCCAGCTGGCATCCCACGGGCCGGATTGGGAGGGCGTGAGCAGCGCCTCGACACCCGCCGCGCGCAGCGCCCGAACGAGCGTTTCCGCCGCCTGCAGGTCAGACGCGGTTGCCACGGAGACCCATTCGTCCGCCACTGTCACCTTCCTATGCCGCGACTGCGCACGCTTGTCACGAAACGGAGGACGGGACCGAAGGCTCGGCGTCCACGGTGACGCTTCCGTCTCCAAGCAAGCGCGCCAGCTCCAGCCGCAACGCATCGCAGAGTCCCGTCGTGAGGCCGGGCAGGTCAAGCTGCTCTGAACTTGCATTCAGTTGCCGCACCACGATACGAACCTGATCGCGGCCGGGGAAGCGTCTGAGGACCGCCACCAGGCTCTGGAGCAGCTCGATGTCCTTCGCGGAGTCTTCTGTCTCGGCAAGGGCGACTGTCAAAGAGTGAGGCGCTTCCGGCGGAGGGGGCCGTGGCGTCGCTTCGGCAGGTCCCGGCAGTAACGAGATGGGAATCTGAAGCGTCTCTTGGACGCCATCCTCAACGCTTTCCACGTCGAAAGGCTGGACATCATCACAGGACAGCGAAACGCGGTCAGCCCGGACACGCACCCGTCCACGCACGAGCAGAATAGCGCCTTCGCGCCACATGTCCAGAGTCCGCTGATACACGTCCGGCCATACAGCTACTTCGATCCCGCCTGCAGTATCCTCCAGTTGCACTATCACGAACGCGCGCCCGTCCTTGGTCAGAAGAGACCTGATGCTCCGCACGAACCCCGCTGTCTGAATCACTTGGCTTTGCAGCCCCGGCGTGTTGTCCACCAGCTCCTGAGTGATCTCCATGGGCAGGAACTCTATCTGCTTGCGGAGGACTGCCTGCGCCTGGCTGAAGGGGTGCTCGGAGAGGTAGCCGCCAACCAGTTCGCGTTCCCATTCCAGCTTTTCAGAGGCCGAAACCTCGCCTCCGGACAGTTCGATGCCCGGCAGCGGAGTATGCACGGTCGCGCCGAACATATCGAACATCGTCGCCTGGCCCGTTTCGCGAAGCTTCGCCTCCCGCTGGGCTTGGGCCATGATCTTCTCGACAGCCGCCAGCAACGCGCCCCGCGGGCCAAGGGCGTCCAATGCGCCCACCTTAATAAGGCTCTCCATGGCGCGCCTGTTCGTGTTCTTCAGGTCCGCGCGCCGGATGAAGTCGGACAGGTCCTTGTACGGGCCGTCCTTCTTCCGCAGAGCTATGACGTTCTGCACGGCGGAATAGCCCACGTTCTTGACGGTCCCCAGCCCGCACCGGATGCTCTGCGCCCCGTCTGGTGCCGCCTCTATGGCGAACTCCACGTCGCTGCTGTTCACGTCGGGCGGCAGGACGCGAATGCCGAGGTGGCGGCACTCGGCGAGCATGGATGCGACCTTTTCCTCTTTGCCCATGAACGCGTCAAGGGCGGCGGTCATATACTCCGCGGGGTAGTTCGCCTTGAGGTACGCCGTCCAGTACGCAATCAAAGCGTAGCTGACGCTGTGCGCCTTGTTGAAGGCATAGCCGGCGAAGGGTTGAATCAGGTTGAAGATGGCGACGGCGGTCGCCTCGTCGTAGCCGTTGCGGACGGAGCCCGCGATGAACTTTTCCCTCTCCTTCTCCATGACCTCCGCTATCTTCTTGCCCATCGCTTTGCGGAAGATGTCCGCCTCGCCCAGCGTATAGCCCGCGAACTTGCGGGCTATATGCAGGACTTGGTCCTGGTAGGTGATGACGCCATAAGTCTCGTTGAGCAACTCGGACAGCGCCGGGTGAGGATAGCGGATAGGCTCCTGTCCGTGCTTGGCCTTGATGAACGTGTCAATGTGTTCCATAGGCCCGGGACGGTAAAGAGCGATCATAGCCGAAAGCTCTCGGACGGACTCCGGGCGGAGTTGCTTGATGTAGCGTCGCATGCCGGGGCTCTCAAGCTGGAAGATGCCCGTGGTTTCCCCCGACGAGAGGAGATCGAAGGTCTTCTTGTCGTCGAGGGGGAGCTGAAGGAGGTCAATCTTACGGCCCCGCGTTTTGGACACCATGTCCCGCGCCTTCTGAAGAATGGTCAGGTTGATCAGGCCGAGGAAGTCCATTTTCAGCAGGCCAAGGTCCGCGATGGTCTCCATGGGGAACTGGGTGACCACGACGCCGCTGCCCCCGTTCTCCTCGGCTTTCTCCGCCTTCGTCGGGCGTTGCAACGGGACGTAGTTGATAAGGGGTTCGTCGGAAATGACGACGCCGGCGGCGTGGGTGCTTGCGTTCCGCGCGATGCCCTCAAGCTGTCTGGCCGTGTCAATCAGCTTGCGCAGAATGTCGTCCGCCTCGGAAACGGAGCGCAGCTCCTGGCTCGCCTTCATGGCATCGTCCATGGTCCTGGCGCCGAACGGCACGAGGCGGGCCACCCTGTCCACGTCCCCGTAGGCCATGCCCAGGGCGCGGCCCACGTCCCGGATAGCGGCCTTGGGGCCCAGAGTACCAAAGGTAATGATCTGGGCCACGCGGTCGGCCCCGTACTTCTGGACGACGTAGCTGATGACCTCATCGCGCCGGTCGTCCTGGAAGTCCATGTCAATATCAGGCATCTCCTTGCGCTCCACGTTCAGGAAGCGTTCGAAGACAAGCTTGTATTCCAGGGGGTCCACGCTGGTCACGCCCAGGCAATACAGAACGAGGCTGGCGGCGGCGCTGCCCCGCACTCCGAACAGGATGCCCCGTTCGCGCGTAAAGCGGGTGTAGTCCCACACCACCAGGAAGTAGTTCGCAAAGCGGGTCTTCTGGATGACGTCCAGCTCGTATTCCAGCCGACGGCGTATCTCATCGGTCACGTGGGCGTAGCGACGGCTCAGGCCCTCCCAGCAAAGCTCCGTCAGGTAGTCGTCCGCCAATTTGCCGCCCGGGGTCGGATACTGGGGCAGGTGCAGTTTGCCGAAGGTGAGCGAGACGTCGCACATCTCGGCGATGCGTTGAGTGTTGGCGATGGCTTCAGGCAGGTGCGCGAAGGCGTCCGCCATCTCCCGCGGGCTGCGCAGGTAAAAGGAGTCATCGGACATCTTCATCCGTTTCTCCTCCTGCACGGTCGCGTTGGTCTGGATGCAGAGGAGGACGTCCTGAATGCTCGCGTCGGCGCGGTGGATGTAATGGACGTCGTTAGTCGCAACCAGAGGGAGGCCAGTGTCCTGGTGGAGGCGCAGCAGCTCCTTGTTCACCTGGACAAGCTCGGCGATGTTATGGTCCTGCAGTTCCAGGTAGAAGTCTCCGAAGACCTCCTTGTACCAGAGGGCGGTCTGCTTCGCCTCGTCGTAGCGGTTTTCCAGGGCGAGGCGCGGGACCTCGCTGTTCAGACAGCCGGACAGGACGATGAGTCCTTCGTGGTGCTGCTCCAGAAGCTCATGGTCCATTCGGGGCTTGTAGTAAAAGCCTTCCAGATGGGACTTGGTCGAGAGTTGGATGAGGTTCTTGTAGCCAGCAGCGTTTTTGGCGAGCAGCACGATGTGGTACGAGTTCTTGTCGGCGGCGCTGCGGCTGTGGCGGCTTCCCACCGCAACGTACCCCTCGATGCCGATGAGAGGCTTGATGCCCTCTCGGCGCGCCTGACGGTAGAAGTCCACGATGCCGTAGAGGGCGCCGTGGTCGGTAATGGCCAGGGAGTCCATGCCCAGCGCCTTGGCTTGCTGGACAAGATTGGGAATGCGGCACAGGCCGTCCAGAAGGCTCAGCTCGGTGTGCATGTGGAGATGGGTAAACTGAGCGACGGCCATGCAGCCTCCCGGAGGGTGATGTTCAGGCCATTATATCCCAGGGGATGGCTGCGGCACCAAAAAGGGGCTACTGCTCCTGGATGGTGATGTTGAGAATCTTGTCGCCGGGCGGCGCGTTCGGATTCCGCGAGGGATCGCGCACCGTGAGCGCCATCGCAACATCCAGACCATCGATCACCTTTGCGAACACGCTGTGGCGCCCGTCCAGCCAGGGCGTGGCGGCGTAGGTGATGAAGAACTGGCTGCCGTTGGTGCCAGGGCCAGCGTTGGCCATGGAGAGGACGCCGGGGCCGTCGTGTTTCAGGCTGGGGCTGAACTCATCCGCAAACGTATAGCCCGGGCCTCCCGCGCCCGTGCCGGTGGGGTCGCCGCCCTGGGCCATGAAGCCGGGCAGGACCCTGTGGAAGGTCGTGCCATTGTAAAAACCCTGCCGGGCCAGGAACACAAAGTTGTTGACCGTTTTGGGCACCTGCTTGGCGAACAGCTCAATCACTATCTTCCCTTTTGATGTCTCCAGTGTGGCTGTATAGCGCTTGTTGGGGTCAATTGTCATGGCGGGCGCCGTGTCCCAGCGCATCACGCGGCCCGGCGTCGGGTTCGGACGAGGCGTCGGCGAAGGCGGCGGGGCGGGCGTGGGCGTCGGAGGTGGCGGGGGCGGAGCGCACGCGGCGAGAAGCAAAGGCGTGCAAAGCATGAGTGGGAGGATACGGGCAAGACGGGCAGCGTGCGACATGTGATCAACTCCCTATATCGGCCGCTCTTTGAGAGTCCTGGCCTGAAATGTTTACCTTGTGCCGCCTAAAAGCGCGGGCTGTTCAGCTACGGGGAGCGCGGTCGCGACATCGGTGGCCGCGACACGGGAGGTCGCGATATGGGAGGGCGCGCCCGAGCCGCGGGTACGCTTCGGCCGGTGTCGCCGCCCCTGCGCGGGACGATGACTACCTTGCGGCCTTCGCCCTCTCCCACACTCTGGGTTGTAACGTCCGTGTTCTCGGCAAGAGTCATGTGGACAATGCGCCGCTCCCGGGCTGGCATGGGCTCGAGCGTGATAGGACGCCCACTGGCCTTAACGCGCTCCGCCATACGGACGGCCAGCCCCTTCAGTACCTCCGTGCGACGCTCACGGTACCCCTCCACGTCAATGTTCACCATGACCCTGGTCTTGAGCTTGCGGCTCAGCATGAAGTTTACCAGGAACTGAAGAGAAGACAGGGTATCGCCGCGCCGCCCAATCAGAAGGCCGGCGTCCTCTCCGCTGATGTCGAACGCGACCTCAATCTGCTCGGAAGATAGCTGCTGCTGTCCCGGGCCCTGGGTGAGCGTCACGTTCACTGACATGGACTTGAGAAGCGCATCAAGGGTCTCTCGAGCGATTTCCGCGACGTTCGCGGGGGTCAGAGGACGGTGAGCCGTTACCCTTACCCGTGCGGGTTCAGACCCCAGGCCCAGAATCCCCTTCTTCCCTTCGCTCAGGACGGCGACCTCGGCCTCGTCCCTGCTTACCCCCAGTTGTTTTAGCGCCTGCTCGATCGCTTCGTCCACCGTCTTTGCTGTTACTTCCAGGCTCTCCATTGCTCACCAACTCCTTCGCCGGCGAAGAGGCCGGAGGCTGAGTGGAGGCGGTTTGAAACAGAGGAAAGAGGCTGCCCCACCCAGTGATGAAATACTGAAATACTACCCCGACGAGGTTAGAAACCACCCAGTAGAGCGCCAGGCCACTTGGAAACTGAAAGGTGAAGAACGCGAACATGGCGGGCATCATCCATAGCATCATCTGGTTGGTCTGGGCCTGCTGCGGGTCCGTGGCTGGCAGCGTTGTCATCTTTTGCTGGACCCACATGGTGATGAACACCAGCACCGGCAGTACCGGCAGCGCGTCCGGAACTCCCAGATCCATCCAGAGGAACCGGCTGTGAACGGGAATCGCCTCGTGCACCATTGGCAGCCACGCGTACAGGTGACTGGCCACGCTTATCAACCCCTCGGGAAGAGGCGGGATGGCCTGGATGATGGCCTGGTACAGACCTATCCAGATGGGAAACTGGATGACCATTGGGCCAAGACATCCAAGAGGGTTGATGCCCGCCTCCTTGTAGAGGCGCATCGTCTCCTGGGAGATGCGTGCGCGGTCCTTCGGGTATTTGCGCTGGAGCTCTTGGAGGCGAGGCTGCAGCGCGGACATCTTCTTGGTCGCGTAAAGTTGCTTCACGGTCAGAGGAAGCATGATGACACGTACAACCAGCGTGAACAGGATGATGGCCACGCCGAAGTTTCCGAACAGCGTGTACAGGAACACGAGCGTATTCAGCATGGGGGCGAAAACGACCGTGTTCCAGACTGTGCTCAGGATTTCCACGGGTACTCCTACTTCTCCGTCTTCAAGGGGGAGAGTTTATTGCCCGCCTTCACGTCCAGGACAATAATCTCTTTGCCGGTCCCGCTGACGTAGACGACCTTGCCGTCCGTCGTAAGCGGAGCGTACACGGGCGAGCCCACGGCCGCGTCCCAGCGCTGGTCCCCCGTGCGCGCGTCCACGGCGAACACGCGTCCGTCAACGTCAGCGATAACGACCAGCCCGTCCGTGATGACGGGCCAGGCCCGCAGAGCCCCAGGCGCCTTTTCGAACGTCCAGCGCACCTGGCCCGTCGCCGTGTCGAAGGCATACAACCGCCGGTCCATACCGCCGACATACACGATGCCGTTCGCTTCCACGGGGCGGGTCCAGAACCAGCTATCGGACTGATGCCGCCACTTGACCTGCCCGCTCTGGGCGTCCAGCGCGTAGAAAGTCCGATCAAACGACCCGACATACACCACGCCCTGCGTGACCAGCGGGGGCGCCGCGATGGCGCCGCCGACCTTGAATGACCAGGCCTTGGCGCCAGTGGCCGCGTTGAGCTTAAAGAGTTCCCCGCTCATCGTGCCGACATAGACCGCGCCGCCGCTCACGACGGGGCTGGACCATATCCTTGCACCCGCGAGGAACTCCCACTCTTTCGCGCCGTCTTGCTTCCGCAGGGCATAGAGCTTGCCGTCCTCGGACCCGGCATACACCCTGTCCGCGTCGGTCGCCACGTCACCGATGATGGGTTTGCCTGTCGAAAACTCCCACTGCTTCAGCCCAGTCTTGGTATCCAGGGCGTACACCTTGCCATTGTAGCCGCCGTAGTAGAGGCGCTCACTGGACACGGTGGGCGTCGAGTAGATGTAGCTGACGAACTCCACTCCAGGTGGGTACTGCCACCTGATGGCGCCGTTCTGCTGGTCTATTGCGAGCATCTTGCCGTCCCGAGCGCCGACAAAAAGCGAGCCATCGCTCAGGACGGCGCCGGACCAGCCCGCCGGAGGGCGCGCAGCCTCGCCGCACGAGGCCATGAGAAAGGCAGCACCGAGGAGAACAATGACCAGGACGAACCTCTGGTCGAGACGGTGTCCGGTTATACGGAGGATATCAGAGTAACGCCGCTGTGACTTCACGCTAGCTCACACAATCGCTCCCGTGGGAGCGGGTCAAAGATTCAAGGGACTGGGTCGTACCCGCATCGGGTAAAGGGCGTGCAACGGGCCAAGCGTTTGAGCGTCAGCCAGCCGCCGCGCCAGACGCCGTGGCGCTCGACCGCCTCGCAAGCGTACCGCGAGCACGTCGGAAGGTACCGGCAACTGACCGGCTGAAAGGGGGACACCGCCCGCTGATAAAGATGGATAAGAGCAATAGCAAAGCGCTTCATGCGCGCTCTCTCTTCGCGGTTCCCTCGGAACGACCGTCGCCCAGCGCACGCGCGCGGCGGAGCAGTTCGTGAATAGTCTGAGCTATCCTGGTGTAGGGCGCCTGCGCCACGCCCGGCCGCGCTATGATGACCAGGTCCCACCCAGGCGCAACACCAGTCAATCGGACCGCCTCCCTCATGCGCCGCCGGACCCGGTTCCTGGTCACGGCACGCCCGATCCTCTTGCTCACAAGATAGCCCAATCGGCTATACGGAAGACCATTGCTTAACGTCCGCAGGACTAGGAGGTCGCTGCCCCAGCTCCTCCCGCGCCTGCGGACTGCCTCGAACTCCGAGTCCTTGCGAAGGCGCCCCTCCGGCCACATGTAATGGCTGCCTGCCGTCTAGACCGTTACCGCGCGCCAGCGGCCCTTGACTCGACGTCGCTTCAGCACTTTGACTCCGTCGGCGGAGGACATCCGCGACAGGAACCCGTGCTTGCGCCGGCGGGATATATGCTTAGGTTGATACACACGCTTAGTCAAGGCTTCTTCCTTCCGAAGTCCAACTTGGCCCATTGTAGCCTACGTGTACGTGTCTGTCAATCTTAAAAATGGGGGGAATGACCTTTGGTACAATAGGCGAGCAGGTGAGAATGGCGAAACAACGCGCGGATGTGCTGCTCGTGGAGCGGGGCCTTGCGGAAAGCAGGGAGAAGGCCCGCGCCCTTCTGCTGGCCGGCCAGGTCCGGCTCGGCGATCGTGTCATTGACAAGCCGGGCATTCTGGTGCCTGAGGGCGCGGAGCTGCGCGTGCTGGCGCGGACACCCTACGTCAGCCGAGGGGGCGTGAAGCTGGCCCATGCTCTGGATGTTTTCCGCCTGGATGTCACCGGCCTGACCGTTCTGGATGTGGGAGCGTCCACCGGCGGCTTCACCGACTGTTTGCTGCAGCGCGGCGCGCGCAGGGTGTACGCTCTGGACGTAGGCAGGGGGCAGATAGACTACCGATTGCGCACGGACCCGCGAGTCGCCGTGATTGAGGGTGTCAATGCCAGGTACCCGTTCCCGCTTCCCGAGCAGACGGACATGGCCGTGGTGGACGTCTCGTTCATTTCCCTCACCCTGGTGCTGCCGAACGTCCTGAGCGCGCTGAAGCCTGGCGCCCCCGTGGTAGCCCTCGTTAAGCCCCAGTTCGAAGCGGGACGCAAGCAGGTCCAGCGGGGAGGGCTTGTCAAAGACCCTGCAATCCACGCTGATGTCCTGGGACGTATCATCTTGTGGATTGTGGAACACGGGGCCCGACTGCGCGGGCTGACCGCGTCTCCCATCCTGGGCGGAGATGGCAACAGGGAGTTCTTTGTCCTTGTCGAAAACAAGACGGACTAGCGACCCGTTTGTGCAACCGGCCCCGCGTTCGCGCGCGCCGCACAGGCTTCTCCATGTCATGGCCGGGGCCGCCCTGCTGGTGGCCGTCGCGACGGGGTGCGGCGCACCCGATAGACATGCCGCGGATAAAATCGACCGCATCCTGTACGCGGATACGGAGGGACGCATCCTCACTGTTCGCCCTGACGGCTCCGACCCGCAGCAACTCACTCCCGCTGACGAGGTGTTCATCTCGGCTCGCATCGGTGTCGAAGGGGAGCGGCAGGTCATTCACGACTGGCCGGTCTGGTCTCCGAATGGCCGCCTGGTGGCCTACACGCGCCAGGAGATGGACGGCCTGTCCCGAATAGGGCGTGCGCTTTATGTCATGCAAAGGGACGGCACACACTCCGTTATGGTGTTCAAGGACGACCAGATGGTCCCCTTCTATATGTATTGGTCGCCGGACAGCCAGTGGCTGGCGTTTCTGGCATCTGACTCCAGGGAGCAACGCCTGATGGTGGTGCCTGCGGACGGCTCGCGGCCCGCCGCCGTTCTGGCCCCCGGAGCGCCCGGCTACTTCGCGTGGTCGCCGGACAGCCGCAACATTCTGCTCCATCTTGGTGGAAGCGCGGAGCGGAACCGGACAGCGCGTCTGACGCTCATCAGTCCGGCGTCCGGCGGCAGCGAGGCCGTTGACCAGCCGCCCGGCGAGTTCCAGGCGCCTGTCTGGTCGCCGGACGG
>ORMF012182119.1_pt1 | contig 15736 bp, 12 predicted proteins | sample 1779871 | NCBI WGS metagenome assembly ORMF01 (sample SAMEA104232316, study PRJEB22302) | groundwater metagenome | biome: forest; feature: aquifer; material: groundwater | place: USA | collected 2011-08-07 | depth 5.4 m
TGACCCCTTCACCCAGCCACCCCGCAACGAACATCCCCAACCCTCCACCCCCCAGCGCGAGCAGCACGCTCTCGGTAAGCAATTGACGAACGAGCCGCCCACGTCCTGCGCCGAGTGCCAGACGGATGGCGAAGTCACGGGCGCGTCCCGTCGCGCGGGCGAGTTGGAGGTTGGCAATGTTCGCGCAAGCAATGAGCAACACGAGTCCGGCGATGCCAAGCAGAAGGTTCAACGGCAGGCGCGCGTCGCGCAAAGCGCTGGTGAATCCCTGAATCCCGGGCAACACCAGAACATTGGTGCTCGTGTTGGCCGGCGTCACCGCACTGATTTGTCGGGCGAGCACACACATCGCCGCCTGCGCCTCAGAATGAGTTACCCCGTCCTTTAGCCGTCCCATGATCGCATGCCACGTCATGAAGCGCGTCGCCAGTGGATGATCGTTGCCTGGCCGGGCACCCGTGAGTTGCCCATACATCGTGATGGGCACGTAAAGGTCGGGAACCTTGCCACGAGTTGTGCCGGTGAATTCGCGCGGAGCCACACCTACCACGGTGAATGGCTTGCCGTTCACCGAGACGCTGCGACCGACGACCTGCGGGTCGGCGCCAAACCGCCGCTGCCAGAGTCCATAGCTAAGGACGAGCACCGGCGCGTCGTCAATCTCAACGCCTTCATTGACGGCAAAGGTCCGTCCGAGGGCCGCGTTCACGCCCAGCATGGAGAAATAGTTTCCAGATACGAGCAACGCGCGTTGACGTTCCGTCGCCCCACCGTCACCGAGGCCGACCGTTTCATCCGCCGTCGCCGTCAAGTGGCTGAACACCGTGTTCTGACGCTGATAGTCGCGAAAGAGCGGGAAGTTGAAGTCCCAGTCCACGTTCCCAGTGCCGCGCCCTTGTCCAAGCAAAGCCAGCCGCTCGGGCCCGGCCACCGGCAGCGGTCGCACGAGCAATTGATCCACGACACTGAAGATGGCGGTGTTGGCGCCGATACCCAGTGCGAGCGTGAGCACGGCCACAGCGGTGAAGCCGGGGTTCTTCAGCAATTGGCGGAAGGCGAATTTCAAATCATTCATGGCTCGTTGAATCAGGATTCGTTGAACCGGTTTACCGCTTCAGCGCTTTTAACGGTTTAACAGTCACTCGCACCGCAGTGCCACCATCGGATCGACGCGCGCGGCGCGGCGCGCCGGCAGCCAGCAGGCGAACAAGGCCACCGTCCCCAGCAGTAAAGTGACTCCGGCAAAAGTCATCGGGTCCCTTGGAGTGACTCCGAACAGGAGATGCGTCAGAACGCGCGTGAGGGCGGACGCGCCCAGAAGCCCAACAATCACACCCAGGATGGCCAACTTCATGCCCTGGCGCACGACCAGGTTGAGTACTTCGTCACGTTGTGCCCCCAAGGCCATACGGATGCCGATCTCTCGCGTACGTTGGCTGACTGAATAGGCCATAACCCCGTAAAGCCCAATGGCCGCCAGCAGCAGCGCCGCCACGGCAAACAGACCGAGCAGCATGGACATCATACGACGCTGAGCCACGGAATCCGCCACGACCTGTTCCAGCGTGCGGACATTCGACACCGGTTGGTCAGAATCCAGGGCGAGAATCTCGTTGCGAACGGACTCCGCGAGCGTCAGAGGCGGTACCTTCGTGCGCACGACCAGGCTGCCACTCCACCTGCAAAATGCTTGCGGAAGATAGATCCGTTCGCAATCCACACTGTCGAGCCCATGATGGCGGATATCACCGATCACACCGACGATCTCCCAGGTGTCTTTCTCCCCAAAGGCTCGCACGCGTCGGCCGATGGGATCCTCGTTCGGGAACGTCTTGCGCGCGAGCGATTCGCTGAGGATGGCGACCCGCGGCGCACGCACCGAGTTGTCGTACTCAGTGAAAGCACGGCCCTTCAACAACGGGGTGCCGAGCGCCTTAAAGACGTCGCCACCAACGTAATCGTAGTCCGTGCTGTATCCCGACTCGGGCTGGCTGGCACGCCCCTCAACGCCGATGGATGTGTTGTTCCAGCCGGACATGGGCAGGTTGCCGGCCATCCCGGCAGCCTCGACGCCCGGCAGGGCTTTAACACGTTGAATGATCTGGGAGCAAAAAGCCGCTCGACGCTCGCCATCAGGATACTTGGTGTTGTCCGGAGATAGGGACATGACCAGCACGTTTTCCGGATTGAAACCGGGCGAAACCGCTTGGAGTCCGAACAGGCTTCTCAGCATCAATCCTGAGCCCACCAGCAACATTAGCGCTATGGCTGTTTCAGCAATGACCAACCCCCCGCGAAGACCGCTGCCGGAGCTTGCCCCGGAAGTGCGCCCCCCCTCTTTGAGAGCATCGGTCAAGTTCGGTCTGGCCAACTGCTGCGCCGGAGCCAGGCCAAAAACCAGGCCCGTGATCACCGAAACCAACAGCGCAACCCCCAGCACACGGGTGTCGAGACCGATCTCCTCCGCGCGCGGCAGATCGGCTCCAGCCCATTGCCTGAGCACGTCCATGCCCCACCAAGCCAGCAGCAATCCCGTCGCACCGCCGAGCAGCGCGAGCAGCACACTTTCGGTCAACAACTGCCGGACCACGCGCCACCGACCCGCCCCGAGCGCCGCGCGAATCGCCATTTCCTTCTGTCGGGCCGCTGCGTTCGCCAGCAGCAAACCGGCGACGTTGGCACACGCAATCAAGAGCACGAACCCGACCGCCCCCAACAAGATCAGGAGCTTGGGACGAATCTCGCCGGTCACTTGCTCCTGCAGGGCCACCACGGTCGCACCCGCGTCCGTTTCCGACGGCGGATTGACCTCATTCTGTCGTTGCGCGAGGGCGTTTAGCTCCACCCGGGCTTGTTCCGGAGCCACACCTGGTTTGAGCCGTGCGACCACTCTTAGCCAGTGATCCCCTCGGCTGTGTGCCCTCGCTTCGCTGCCCAGCACCAAAGGCACGAAAAACTCGCGCTCCGTCGAGAGCACAGGTTTGGGTGGCAGAATGCCAATCACGGTGCGGCCTTCGCCGCCAAGTTGCACCGTGCGCCCCACCAGGTTTGTGTCCGCCCCGAAACGGCGTTGCCAAAGCCCATGGGTGAGCAGGGCCACTTTGTCTTTGCCCGGTTGGTCTTCATCAGCCAGGAAGCCACGGCCCAGGATTGGGTGTACTCGGAAAACCTGAAGATAACCCGCCGAGACGCGAAGCCCTCTCACGCGCTCCGGATGGCCTTCACCGCTGAAGTTCAGCGCGACCGGCGCATAGGCGGAGAGACACTCCAGAACGGTGTTCTGCTCTTTCCAGTCGGCAAACGCAGGGCCGGAGACGGTGTTTCGACCCTGTCCTTTGCCGCCGAGATCATCCTCCCAGAGCTGCACCAGTTGGCCCGGTTGATCGTAAGGCAGCGCTCGCAGCAAGACGGCGTTGATGACGCTGAAGATCGCGGTGTTGGCGCCGATGCCGAGGGCGAGCGTCAGCACGAGGACGGCGGTGAAGCCGGGGTTCTTCCGCAGGTGGCGGCAGGCGAATTTGAGGTCGTTCATGGTTCGTTAAATGGGTTAAACCGTTGAATCGTTAAATCGGCCCGCTGGCTCGGCCCGCCCCGATCTTCTTTCCGGTTTAGCGATTCAACGCTTTTAACGATTCAACGCCGTTCGCGGTTCAACTGTTATTGCGTTTCCACACTCTCTTCCACGATGCGGCCATCGAACAGGTGCACCTGACGCTCCGCGTGGCGGGCGAAGCGCGGATCGTGCGTGACCATGCAGATGGTCGCGCCTTCGCGGTGGAGGTCCCGCAGCAAGTCCATGACGGCCTCCCCGTTTTTGGAGTCGAGGTTGCCGGTCGGTTCGTCGGCGAGGAGGATGGAGGGCTTGCCGCCGAGGGCGCGAGCCACGGCGACGCGCTGTTGCTGGCCGCCGGAGAGCTGCGAGGGATAGTGCTGCACGCGATGCGCCATGCCGACCTTCTCGAGCGCCTCGTTGACCCGCTGTTTGCGCTCGGCGGTGTTCATGCCGCGATAGGTCAACGGCAGCTCGACGTTCTCAAACACGGTGAGGTCGCCGATGAGATTGAAGCTTTGAAAGATGAAGCCGACCTCGCGGTTGCGGATGCGGGCGCGTTCGCTCAGCGTGAGGTTCTCGACCGGCTGGTTGTTGAGCGTGTACTTGCCCTCGGTCGGCGTGTCGAGCAGGCCGATGATCGAGAGCAACGTCGATTTGCCGCAGCCGGACGGCCCGGCGATGCAGACGTATTGGCCGGGGTGAATCTCCAAGTGGATGCCAGCGAGGGCGTGGGTCTCAACTTCGTCGGTGAAGAAGACTTTCTTGATGGCGTCGAGCTTGATGAGGGGGTTGAGGTTGGTCTGCATGTTTTTGGAGTTAAACGAGCGTTGGGGCTGTTTTGGTCAGTGATGAGTGATGCGTAAAACGTAAAACGTAAAACGTAAGAAGCGAATGGCCTTCGAGCGCGTTTGATCGGGATTACGCATTACGTTTTACGCTTCACGTTTCACGAATAGCCAATAGCCGATTGCGAAGGGTCAGTTCAGCCGCACGCGATTGTGCGCATCCCACTGCGACATGTCGGAGAGGATGATTTGATCGCCGACCTGAAGGCCGTCGATGATTTCGATGAAACTGACGGAGCCGCGGCCAAGCTTGACGGGCACGCGGATGGCGCTCTTGCCGCCCTCAAGCACCTTGAACAGGCCGACAGTGCTTTCGGAATGGCCGCCGACGGGGACGCCGACGAACATGACGTCAGCCAGCCGCTCCAACTCAATGGTGCCATCGACGCTCAAGTCGGGGCGCGCGCCTTTGGGCAACGGGCCGTCGAGGGCGACATCGACCGTCACGGTGCCGTTTTGGGCGGCGGGATCGATGCGGATGACGTGGCCGGGGACGACGCCGTTGCGAGTGTCGATAAGGGCTTTCTGTTTCAACTCGATGTCTTTCGCCTGCACTTCGGGGACCCGGATCTCGGCCTTGAGGCGCTTGGGATCGGCGACACGGGCGAGGTTGGCGCCGGCGGCGACTTGCTGGCCAACCTGGAGTTGGGCGGTCTCGCCGAGTTTTTGCAGCACGCCATCGAGGCCGGCGCGGACCTTCAGGGAGTCCACCTGTTGCTTTTTGAGTTCGTAGAGCGCGCGCACCCGGGCCAACTCAGCTTCCTGCGCGGCGAGCTGGGCTTTCTGCGAATCGGGCACGATGAGGAGCCGTTTCTCCTCCAGGTCGCAACGGATGATCAATTGGTCCGCTTTGGTGCGCGAGCGCATGGCGGTGAGTCTGTCCACGAGCTTTTCGTCGCAGAGTTTCGCGTCGGCCTCGGCGTCGAGCTTGGCGACGGCGCACTCGGCCCGGAGCGCGGCGGCGGTGGCTTCCTGGCTGAGACGCTCGCTCACCAACTGGACTTTGAGTTTGGCGTATTGGGCCTCGGCGGCTTTGAGACCCCACTCGGCATCGAAGGCGGCCTGGACGAGCTCCGGGTTGTAGAGTTCAAGGATGATGGTGTCGGCCTTGACCTCGGCACCCGCGAGCACGTGGATGCGCTCGATCCGGCCCTGGTTCTGCGCCGGGATCCACCGGATTTCCTCCGGTACGAGCGTGCCGTTGCCGCGCACCTGGCGAAGCAACTCACCGCGCTTGACGCTGTCCATCAGAATGGCGGACTTCTCGACGGTCGGCGCGGCTGGTTCGAGACGGGCGAGGCCGAGGGTCACCAACACGATGGCCACGAGGCCGGCAGCGGCGTAGAGGATGCGTTTGCGACGGCGCTTGCGGGCTTGGTCTGGGCGAGGGATGTCCATGATTCAAATGCGGAGTGCGGAGTGCGGAGTGCGGAATGAAGGACTTGGCGACTCGCTGTGGAGGTGCGGGCTCATGGCAGTGGGGCGATCTGCGGCGGCGGCAATGCGCGGAGGGAACGGTTCCAAGCTTCCATCAGTTCGCGCTGATGTTGCGCGGCCCATTCAAGCACCAGTTCAACGACACGCAAAGGGGCGCTGCCGTTAATAATCCGCAAGGTCGGGATTTCGACGATCAGTTCCGCGCCGCCGTAGAGGGCGTGGAAGCGCGGGGTCAACGCCCGCGTGGTGAGCATCCGGATCACGATCCCGTAAAATTTCGATAGCACTGGCATAATGAAACTCTCTGTGCTGACTTCCCCGCGACTTCGTTTGTCGGTGCCGGCCGATTGTGCCTCAGTCGCTCGCTTCGTACTGACCCGCAAACCGGCGCGCCTGTTTCAGATTTCCGAAGCCGCTTCGGTCAACGACACGAAGTTGTTTCGCAGGGGACATGCCAAGCGACGCTGGCCCAACGCGCAAATGATGCGGTGCGGACTTGGGCGCTGGCAGTTCCGTGTATTCGCCTGATTTCAAGCGGCTTCTTGGGGCGGTAAACTGGGGCGGGCGGCCCGTGCACGAGGAGCGGAGTGGAGTGAGCGCGCACTGGCTGCTGCGCGCTCACCCCGATCTTGTTCGCCCGTGGGATACCCCCGTCCCACAACTGGGAAACCGGACGACGGTGCTCAGGGCCGCGTGGCATCCGTCTCCGGCGAGCGGACCAGGAACTCCCGATTCGTTGATGGGAGAGCACTCCCCGAAGGTGTTGCGCGACTTGCGCCGCTGAACCGGAAAAAGATCGGAACGCCGGATTCGCCCGGCGGCCGAAGCCTCGAGAGCGCTGGTTTCTGCCGGATGAATCCGGCGTTCCTGAGTGACGGTTGATGGCGAGCCTCAACCTCCAATTGAAGACGCGCATTGGGACCATGAACCGGACCGGAGCGCCGGTCTCCGACCCGGCGCGGGCGTACCCCGTTGCATTGCGCCGGGCCGGAGGTTTGCGCTCCGGTTCGCTGGCAGGGACGCTCGCGGTTCGGCGCGCGAGTGTGCGCAGCGCGTGCGTACACAAAGATGGCTTCGAGCGGAGCGCCCGAAGCCATCGACTCCTTAATGGAGAATGGAGGAAGGAAGAGCGTGTGTCAGAGCAGCGCTTGCTGGACAAAACGTGTGAGGGATGAACAGAACTGCTCCAGCTCGTTCACCGGCCCCCAAGCACCCCAGAGGACCGCCGCCGAGCAAACGGTCAGCAGGGCGAACGCCGCGCGTTCCCAAGACGCACCGGCGCGCGCCTCCGAGACACTGAGCTTCCACCAACCTGTCACGCTGGGGCGGGCTGGCGCGGTAGCGTTCGCTGCCGGAGCAGACGCGCTAGCCCGGCTGGACGGGCGAAGCGCAACGGCTCCCGGCTTGCCGTTGTCGGTCCGCGCATGGCAGCAGGCTTGACGCGGCATGACGACGCTCGCGTGCCCAGGGGCAATCTGGTCCGGGGCGTGTCCGGTTGCGTGCCGCGTCTGCCGCCGATCCAGTCGAAGTGGGCGCGAAATCGTCATCTCAGTTTTCATCTCGTCGTTCGGTTGCTACGTTCGTCTCAGTGCCTTTTGTTACACTGGGTGAAACGGTTTTGTTTCAAAAAGGTTCGGCCGTTTCGTTTGGCGCATTGGGGCGCGGGCGGCTGACTCAGCAGAGATCAAGGTCTGGGACGCGCCGGAGACTCGTCCATTCCACTGACAACATGATGATTCTGTCCTCAATGATTCTGTCGGCCTGGCGAGGGCGGCGAAGCGGCCAAACTCGGAAAGACAAAATCATTGAGGACAGAATCATTCTATTCACCTCGTCTTGATTGGCCAACCGGCTGGCTTGGCAGGTCAGAATCTCAAATCTCTTCGGCTAGGCTTTGGGCGTGGGACTTCAATCGGAGCTTGGGGAGCGGACTTCAGAACCGTCCCATTCGCCGGATTTTCCGCAATGGGGCTGCGCGCTTGATTCCGCTTGCTGCTGTTTCCGTGGGCAGCCTGAAGGCTGGACACCAAACACAGGCCGAACTCATCGCGGCGGAGTTTGGTGTCCACGCTTCAGCGTGCTCGAGGGGAATCGAGTGCATGGCCCGATTCCGCAAATTTTCTGCGTGCGTTTCGGCGGGGAACAGGCTACGTTCGGCCCATGCTCATTTGGATCATCACAATTCTACTGCTCGCCACTTTCGCCGCGCTGGGCCATGCGAAAGGCGCCATCCGCATGATCGTTTCGGTCATCGGCTTGATTTTTGCCACCACGCTAGCGTTGCCGCTCGGCAAGCTGGCCACACCGCTCTTCCCGATGATGGGCGTGAAGAATCCGCTTTGGCTGTGGCTGCTGCCGCCGGTCGTGGTCTTCGTGCTGCTCTCGCTGATCTTTGTCGCCGCGGCCTTCGTCGTGCATCAGCAGATCGCGCTCTGGTATAAATACAAGTCGGACGACTTGCATCGCCTCAAGTGGGAGCGGATGAACAAGCGGCTCGGCATCGGCGTGGGCCTGGTCGCGGGTGCCGTCTATTCGGTGCTGCTCGGTGTGATCGTGTACGTGGCGGGTTATTTCACGGTGCAGGTGGCCAGCGATTCTGCGCCGGGCGCGTTGCGCTTCATCAACCAAGCACGAACCGAGCTGCGCGAAAGCGGCCTGGAGAACTTGCTGGCCGAATTCGATCCCGCGCCCGCGCTGTACTACGAGGCCGCCGACATCCTGGGCCTGATCTACAACAATCCCGTGCTCGAAAGCCGGATCGCCGCCTATCCGCCGTTCCTGATTTTGGCGGAACGAACGGAGTTTCAGGAAATCGCCGCCGATGCGCAACTGAACGAACTGGTCAAGAGCCAGGCGAACATCCTGGACATTCTCAATCATCCGAAAGTCCAGGCCGTGCTCGCCAATCAGGAGATCATCCAGCAGCTCCTGCAGCTTGATCTCAAGGACCTGCGGCAGTTCCTCGAGACCGGGAAGTCAGCCAAGTTTGAGGAAGAAAAGATCCTTGGCCGCTGGCGCGTGGACGGCTTCGCGACGTTGGTATTGCAGAAGAAGAACAAGCCCGACATCACCGCCAAAGAAATGGGCCGGCTGAAGCAACTGGCCACGACCTTGTTCCCCGGGATCACGCTCGTGGCGACTGCGGACAACAAGGCCATTGTCAAAGTCGAACTCACCGACCAGGCGAAGAAACTGATCGACTCGATCCTCAACCCGCAGCCGGTCGTCATCCCCAGACCGGTGGATGCCGAACCACCGCCCCCGGCTATCGATCCCCGTTTCGCCGCGCGCTACGGGATGAACCGACCCGGGGCGCGCCCCGGCGTGGCGACACCCGAGGCCCTGCCGACGCCTGCGCCAGTGCCCGCGGCGAAACCGCCGCCACCGCACCCGTTGGCGGACTTGACCTTGTCCGCCCAAGGCACCTGGCAGCGAGCCGGCGACAAATACCAACTCAAGCTGCAGAACGAAAAGGGCAAGGAGGAGTCCGCCGAAGCGCTCGTTGAAGGCGACAAGCTGACGATCATGAAGAGCGGTCAGACCATCATCTTCATCCGGTCGTAACCGCAGAGGCAGAAGCGGTCCACTGAATCGAAGACCGAAGTTGGGCCCCGTCGGCAACCGCCACAGACGCTGCTTCCACAGGGAAGCGAGAGAGATGTCAGGGAGTGGAACGCTTTGCAGTGGTCGGATGTGCTTCGAATGCTTTCCCCGGCCTCATCCGCATCCTCTATTGTGGCTGGACTGAACTGAAGGCCGGTCACTTTCCGCCACCAGACCAGCGCGCGCGTTCCACACGCCCGGCTGATCCGTTTCCGAGGAGGAAACTCGGCGGACCGAGCACGACTGGATTCACGCTCGAATCCAGGGAGGTTGCCAAGGACGCGGCCAATCCCGGCTGCGCCAAGTCATGTCGGACCGGCGGCGGCGCGTCCGTTCCGAACGAGGCCGAATAAGGACCAGGCCGCACGAGACCCTCGCTGGCCCCGATCGCCGCCGTCTGCTGTTCCTCAAACACCGAAGCGAGGCTGACGCCGAACAGCAGAACCGCGCCGATCGCCAGCCCGTACGAGCAGGCCAGGACCGGCTTGGCATCGAAGTGGGCCACCAAGCGCTGCCACCAAGTGCTTTGCTGAGCCATTTCTTGCGCCTCGATCCGCGCGATCACTTTGGCGGCGAAATTGGTGAAGTAGCCGGGCGGCGGTTGCTCATGCCGCTTGCAGGCGAGCAGCTTCAACAACTGCTCGGTCTTGTCAGACTCAAGTTCCATACTCACTTCAAATAATCAGAGAGGTAAGCCTGCAATTGCTGACGTGCGTAGAACAAGCGCGACCGCACCGTGCCGACGTTGCAATCCATGATCGTGCTGATCTCTTCGTGCGACAAGCCCTGCACATCATGCAATGTGACGACCAATCTGTGAGTTTCCGACAGCTTCAGCATCGCGGCGTTCAATCTTTCCTGCAGCTCCGCCAGATGCACATCGCGCCGCGGGGTTTTGTGCTCGACCAGGGCCACCAGGTCGGGGTCGTGCTCGGCGTTGAAGTCCAGGTCGTTCAGACTCATGTGGACCCGGTTCTTCCGCTGCTTCAGAAAATTGATCGTCTTGTTGACGGCGATGCGATAGACCCAGGTGAAGAAACTCGAGTCGCCCTTGAACGACTTGAGCGCCTGGTAGGCCTTGATGAAAGTCTCCTGCGCGAGATCGTTGGCGTCCTCGTGATTGGACGTCATGTGATAGACCGTCGCGTAGATGCGCTCCTGGTAGCGCCGCACCAACTCATCGAACGCTCGCAAATCGCCCCTTTGCGCGCGCTTCACCAAGGTCCGCTCGGCGGTTGGCTCCGCCACCGGCTCGGCAGGCGGGCGCGACGTCTTGGCGCGCTCCGTTGCGGGAGCGCTTTCCAGCGCGTGGATGGTGGCCGTGTCGATCATAGACGCGCAGACGATCCTAGCCGGGCCCGCCGGGCGCAAAAGCACCCCCTGAAACCGCGGCTACGGCGAGCACAACGGACTTCGACACTCGCTGCGCGAATCCGTTCAAACTGCGGCAGGCCGGCGCGAGGTCCCGATGGATTTCCCCGGAGAGCTTCGAAAGCGTGACTTCGCGGTTCATGCCGAGCCGTGTTAACAAAGTTTCTTGGTCCTGACAAATCTGTGGAGCAGGTCCGCCGGCTCCGATTGCCGCGCCGCCCCCGATTCAACGATTTAACGATTCAACGGTTCAACGGTTCATCGCCCGTTTGCCTCAAGCAGAAACCCCCAACGCCTCGGTTTGTTGCGCCAAAAACTCCGTCAACCCGATCAGTCCGCGAGAGCTCTCCGACTCGCGCAGGGCGGCCAGACTCTCGCGAGCCGATTCCAGGTAGCCCCAGATCACGCGGCGGGATTCGTTCAAGGCATCGTACTTCTCCAGCAACGCCAGCACGCGCGGAAAGGCGCGCGGCTCCCAGTCCTTGACCACGCTTTGCAGGTCGGCCCGATCCGCGGCCCCGGCTCGCTCGAAGGCCACCAAGAGCGGCAACGTCACCTTCCCACCGGCCAGGTCGGTGCCGAGCGACTTGCCGACGACGCTCTCCGAGCCGAACAGATCGACGCAATCATCATAGACCTGATACGCCGTCCCCAGCGCGAGGCCGAACCCGCGCAGAGCCCGCCGCTCGGGCGTCGTGGCCCCGTTCGCCCACGTCCCCAGCTCGCAGGACAGCGCGAACAACTCCGCGGTCTTCATCTCCAGGATGCGGAAATACTCGGCGCGGGTGATCTGGTGATTGTGCCGGCGGTTGGTCTGGAGGATCTCGCCCGAGCAAACCGTGTTCGTGGCGGCCGACACCGCGCGGCAGATGTCGGGCGTGGGGAAACTCGCCGCCAGCTTCAGCGCATGAGCAAACAGGCAATCCCCCAGCAGCACAGAAATCTCGTTGCCCCAGTTTGCCGCCAGCGTGGGCCGGCGTCGCCGGATGACGGCCTCATCCATCACATCGTCGTGGACGAGCGTCGCCAAGTGGATCATCTCGATGATCACCGCGACCGTCACCAGCGAATCGCGCACCTGGCCCGTAGCCCCGGCGCTCAGGGCGACCAACGCCGGGCGGAGTTGCTTGCCCTGATTCGTCAGCGCGTAGCGGGCATAGACGGCGATCTCCGGGTCGAAGGCCTCGACCTGCTCGGCCAGCCGTTTCGCGACGGCTTTGAGGAACGGCTCCACCGGCGCCACGATCTGCTTCCACGGGGAAAGCGACTTGGGCAACGGCGGGCTAGCGACAGCAAGAACAGCCGAGTTGGATTCAACCACGAACATGCCCCGCAATCTAAAGTTGCCGCAAAACCAAGTCAAACCGTTATCGGTAAGGCGTTGGACGACGGGCGGCCTCAGTTCAGTCCGAAACGACCAGAAGGTTGCGAGCGGGCAGGACTCTGGTCAAATGACGCAACGCGCACGGAGTGCTCGTCGCCCAGGTCTTCCCTCACGCGGTCACGGCGGATAGCTCCCGCGGCGACACCTCGTTCCGGCTCCGAGTCGTCGTTGCCTCCAGCCTCTCCATCATCCGCCCCAGCTTCATGATCGCCCCCTCGATCTTCTCCGACCACGGCTGGCCGTAGTTGAGGCGGATGAAGTTCTGGAACTTTTGTTTCGCGGAGAAGATCGGGCCGGGGGCGATGCTGATTTTCTCCGCCAGCGCCAATTCGAGGAGTTCCAGCGAATTGACGTGCGGCGGAAGCTCGACCCAGAGGAAGTGGCCGCCGGTCGGGCGCGTCACCTTCGTGCCGGCCGGGAAATGGCGGCTGATGGCCTGCGTCATGAACTGGATTTGCTGGGCGTAGGTGCGGCGGACTTTGCGGAGCTGATGTTGGAAGCCGCCACCGGCGAGAAACTCCGCGATGGCCAGTTGCGGCAGCGTCGCGGTCGCGCTGGAACTGACGAACTTCAGATACTCAGCCCTGGATTGAAAGCGCCCCGGCGCGGTCCAGCCGACGCGGTAGCCGGGCGCGAGCGTTTTGGTGAAGGAACTGCACAGCAACACGAGGCCCTGTTTGTCGAACGCCTTCGCCGTCTTTGGTCGCGCCGGTCCGAAGGCGAGATCACCGTAGATGTCGTCTTCGATGAGCGGGATGTGACGCTCCGCCAGCAACTCGACGAGGCGCTTCTTCTTTTCGTCGGGCATGCAACTGCCGAGGGGGTTGCTGAAGTTCAGCGAAAAGAGGCAGGCCTTGATCCCGCAGCAGTCGAGCCGGTCTTCGAGTTCGTCGAGGCAGATGCCTTCGCGCGGATAAGTCGGGATTTCGCAGGCCCTCATGCCGAGCGACTCGATGATTTGCAGGAAGCCGAAATACGCCGGCGATTCGATGGCGATGGTGTCGCCGGGCCGGGCCACCGAGCGGAGGCTGACGTTGAGCGCCTCCATCGTGCCGCAAGTGGTGACGAGTTCATCGGGCGACAGCGTGCAGCCGGCCTCCAGCGCGTGCCGGGCGATCTGCACGCGCAACGCCGTCACGCCTGGTGGCACGTCGTAGCTGTTGCTCAAGCGCGGCGAGCGGCGGCCGATGGCAGCCATGATCCGGTTGAGTTGCTGCGTCGGCATGAACTCCGGACTCGGACAGCCCGCGCCGAGGCTCACCAATTCCGGATCGCGCACCGCCTGGATGACTTTCATCACGAGGTCGCTCACGGTGACTGCCGTGGGTCGGCGATCAGGCCGAGTGATCTCGGGCTCCGGCGGCGGCGTCCAGCGTTGCGTGCGCACGTAATAGCCGGACTGCGGGCGGGCCTCGATCCAGCCGCGGCTCTCCAGCAGCCGGTAGGCCTGCATGACCGTCGTGACGCTCACGCCTTGCTGCGTGCTGAGCTTGCGCACGGAGGGCACACGCGCGCCCGGCCGCAGCGTGCCGTGCTCGATCAACTCCGAGATGCGCGTCGCCACGTGCTGATACAAATGATTTTGGGACTCGAGTTGTTCGTCCAGGTGCGAGGCTAACGTCTGCATGACCATGATGACATTCTACACGTCACGAGCGGCGGGCATAGTGACACTTCGCGAGAAAGTCGGCCAGTACAGTTTTGCCGCCGACGCAACTGTGCTGGTTGGATTTTTTGCGCGCTGCATCTGTTGCGATTTGGCAAAGCGGCTAGGGTCGGAAGCATGAAAATGACTTGCTCTCCGGTTGAAGAAAGATCGAACGCGGTACTCACCTTCGCGCAGGCGCTGGTGCCACAAGCGTTGGCGGCCTCGCGCGCGTTGTCCCTGCCGACCAAGGCCGGGCGCTGGGAACGGCCGCGGAGGGGAAGCGCTCCGCTGTGGCCGGCCCTCGCCGGGCACAAACGCGAGAACGCCGCGATGCTCCTGTTGTGGTTGAGCGGCCTCGCTGCACTTGGCGATTGTCTGCGGGCGCTGTTCTAGTTTCAATCGCCGTGTGAGCCTGACGATCTACCAAGTCGATGCCTTCACGGAGAAGCCGTTCGCTGGCAATCCAGCGGCCGTGTGCGTTTTGCCGGAGCCGCGCGACGACTGCTGGATGCAACAGGTCGCGATGGAAATGAACCTGTCCGAAACGGCCTTCCTCGTCAGGCAAGCCGACGGCTTCAATCTGCGTTGGTTCACGCCGGCGGTGGAAGTCGATTTGTGCGGACACGCGACGCTCGCCAGCGCCCACGTGCTGTGGGAGGCGGGCTGCCTACCGCCGGACACGACGGCGCGGTTCCACACCCGGAGCGGATTGCTGCTCGCCGAGCGGAAGGACGGCTGGATCACGCTGGACTTCCCCGCGAAGCCCGAAGTCGCCGCCGAGCCGCCGGCAGACCTCGCACGCGCACTCGGCGTGACGCCGCGCTACGTCGGCAAGAACCAGTTCGATTACCTGGTGGAAGTGGAATCGGAAGCCACGCTGCGGGCGCTGAGGCCCGACTTCCGACTGCTGACTGAGGTTCCCGTGCGCGGCGTGATCGTGACGAGCCGCGCAGACTCGGCGGAGTTCGACTTCGTTTCGCGCTTCTTTGCCCCGCGCTCGGGGGTGAACGAAGATCCGGTGACGGGTTCCGCGCACAGTCTGCTCGGCCCGTTCTGGGAAGGCCGGCTGGGCAAGAGCGAGTTTGTCGCCTACCAGGCTTCTGCGCGCGGCGGCGTGATCCGCGTGCGCGTTGCAGGCGAACGAGTGTTCCTCACCGGCCAAGCCGTGACCGTCATGCGCGGGGAGCTTCTGTGATTGTAGCTGCGCTCGTGAGAGCGCGGCTGCCTTCGATCAACGCATGATACCTCCTTCAAGCTCCGCGCCCTCGGTTGCTTCTCGACAACGCAGCCGCGCTCGCCCGAGCGCAGCTACGTATGCAAGGTGGGTATGAGTGCAACGACGATCCTGCTCGCCGCATCCGTCGAACACCTTGCCCAAGTCCGCGACTTGTTCCTCGAGTACGGCCAGTCGTTGAGCTTTCACATCTGTTTCGAGGGCTTCCAGCGCGAGGTGGCGGGTCTGCCGGGCGACTACGCGCCGCCGACGGGCCGGTTGTTTCTCGCGCTGTGCGATGGTCAGCCTGCCGGCTGCGTGGCGTTGCGCAAAGTGGCCCAGGACACTGGCGAATTGAAACGCCTCTACGTGCGCCCCGCCTTTCGGGGACGCGGCCTTGGGCGTGCGCTCGCGCTTCGCGTCATCGAGGAGGCCCGCGAGATCGGCTACGCCCGACTCCAACTCGACACGCTGCCGAGCATGACCGCGGCGCGCGCGCTCTATGCCTCGCTGGGCTTTCGTCCGCCTCAGTCGGCGCCCTGCTGTCAGTGTGAGGGTTCGATCGCGATGGAACTCAAGCTCGCTTGAAGCGGAAGCGGCCGTCGAACCGCGAATTCCCGAATAGCGCTCTGTGCTTCATTCCCCTTGGCGCTGTTTCCTTAGGCAGCCTGAAGGCTGGACA
>ORMF010230832.1_pt1 | contig 15732 bp, 15 predicted proteins | sample 1779871 | NCBI WGS metagenome assembly ORMF01 (sample SAMEA104232316, study PRJEB22302) | groundwater metagenome | biome: forest; feature: aquifer; material: groundwater | place: USA | collected 2011-08-07 | depth 5.4 m
CCTGCGTGCTCGCTGGCCTACGCTTAGAGTCCAACATTACTGTTGCGACCCCCAAGGTCTTGCTACTCGGTGGCTGGCTAAGCCTTCCGAGGTGGGCTTCTCACCCACTAGACTTCACGGTATTGCCCGGTCGCTCCAAAAATCGCAGGCCTGACACCGTTTTTTCTTTCGATGGTAGCTTTGTTGTTATCTTGTGGTTGCTGTTGCGGCTCTGCGGGATTCTGCGGACGGGTTGTGGTCGGTAGACCCCCAATTGTATGGTATCAATTGTCGCAACTAACGATTACAGCCATCATGAAAAAACCGGAATAATGCGTCCAAGGTTCGATTGTCCTCGTACGTAGACCCGTCTGCAAACTGAACCTTCTCAACTAAAAGGAAATATAGTGTTTTCAAAGCTTCGCCCGACGCTGCTGGTTTTTGGACGGACTTTGAAGCGTTCACGAGATCATAATCAATTCCCAATCTGGCAGAGTCAAGCGTCTCATTTGGAAGCAGCCTTCCCGAGCGACCCAAAGGCATAAAGTTCTCGTTACTGCCCGACGAATTCTGGATCATCACGCTAATAAAACTGATTGGCTTGTTCGAGACGTTTCGTAGGCGATACTTTACGAGTACTCCAGGTTGATCGACTCTCTTAAGAAAGGTAGCGCCTTCAATCTTGAGTGGACAATTCGTTTGAGACGCAATTGCTAACAGAACCGTGTGATCAGGCACAGTCTCGTACTTTGGCCTTTGTTGCGACATTGCCACTCCTGTGGTCACGATCAGGATGGTCGTCAATGCCAGGTAACGCATAATCCAAACCTCCTTTTTAAGAACGGGCGGCCTACAGCGATTTGATGCAACTAAGTTATCGATCCTTTGGTCCAATAATCAGTCTGATTGAGGCCCGCGCTGTTTTATGGCGAACGTCGTTCAACTTGTTCTGCTCCCACCAAGCAGCCCTCCAACTTACAGCAACGTTAACATAGATCGGATTGACTGGAGCCTCCTTATCGTAAACATTAACCCCAACGATGAATGAGTTGTGGTCGATCTCTCGACTTTCAGCTATGTCCCATCTCCGGTTTTCTTTGGTTGTAGTAATTACGTTGACGGAGTCTTGATCACCGTCGACCACGTTGAACTTCACACGAATAGCTATCAGGCCATCTACGGCGACTCGCGGATCGTCTACGTTCAAAGTAAACGCGTTCGGGTTAAGTTCCTCTCTTGTGGCCGAGCGTATAGGATTGATTGGTTTCAGCACTCTCAACGGACCTTTTTGCGGAAGACCAGCACCGGAGTCATCGAGCAACTCTACGGCGTCGAACACCACTTTAGAGCCCGACTGGGAATTCTGCGGTACGCTGCCATCTCCGGTGTTTGACTGTCCGGATACCCCAGATGGGCCATCCATATGATTCTCGGGCGTGTCGATAAAGGGAATAGGCATCGAATCTGGCGGGCTAATCGCCCGACGGAAATCGTCGACCATTTTTCGGTCCAAAAACCGCGCTTCAGCTTCGTTGTCAGTTTGATAAACCCCAATATCCGAAAGCATCAGCCCTGTCGGATCGGTGAAGTTTGTGGGATTGTTCTGAACGTATGTGTACCGATTGAGACTTTGCGGGCTAGTGACACTCGCGCTAGCCATCAGCGGATCAACTGAAGTGAATTCACCACACTGCCTGCCTGATCGTACTGCGCATGCGTTTGCAGCGTGGTCGGAGTTGGCAAGTCGAGCCAGTGGCTGCTCGTCGTAGGATTGCCCCGAATCGTCGTCTGCGGATCGGTCCAGCCGGTAATGGACCCATAAGTTATTAGCGGATAACTTCCTTCATCGTAGCTGATTGAAGTTTGCGCTACCATTCCCCCAGCGGCGTTGTAGACAGTAGACGTAATGGGCAAACCGAGGATGTTCCGGCTGCGATAATTGCTGTCGCCGGTCAGATTGGTAGTGGTCGTCGTTCGCACCAGCGCGCCTGTCGGTATCGATCCTATTGCGCCCGTCTGCGCCGTCGTCTGATCCACCGAGGCATAATCGTACTGGCTTGATGACGTCGCGTCGGGTCCCACTGTGAACTGGTAGGTTGCGTCATAGCCCGACGTGGTCGTGCTCGCCAGAGCATTACCTCCAGTGTCCAAAATCAGGCTGACTGCTTTTATAGGTCGGGGGTTGCGACACGCAGTATAGGACCCGGGATTGCTCGTGTTCGGCGGCACGGGTTTCGCCATCGTCGTACAGCCCTGCTCATAATCAGTTAACGTCCGCCGCAGCATCGCCCCACCTTGCGCGGCGGGCGCATAGATGCGCTCTTCGACAGGCATGCCGTTGCGGGCGTCCGCATAATCAAAGTTGTTTGATTGCACAACTGAAGCGTTGTATAGGTAAGTCTCGCTACGCACACCGTTCGGCGCGGTCACGGTCAAAGGCCACGTTCCGTTGAATACGTCCATTGCGCTTCGTCCGCGCCGCCTCCACTCGGACTGATCCAACGCGAAATCATTCCGTGAGTTCCCTGCCCGTAAGGCACAGTCGCGCCGCCAAGGGTCGCCACCGCACCATATTGGTACCGCTGGTACCCGCCGGTGGGGTAAATCACTTTGTCCAATTCGCCGAGGGCGTTATAAGAAAACCTGTAACTCTGACCGTCGGGAAGGTCGACTTCGGTCAGAACCACCGGATCAAAAGTGGTGGCGCCTGACTGGCCTCTGCCAACGACGTACGTATAGCTCTGCTCGCTCTGATCCGGATCGCTGTAGTCGGAGACAAAGTGGGTGCTCGTCCCAGTAGCTTGGGGAAGATTAGAACTGCCCGGTGGAGCATAGGGCGTCGGCAAGTAATAATCACCTATTGGCTTTTGCGTTTGCCCCGCAACGTCCGCCAAAAAAACATTAGAAAGATTTCTAAACTTTAAGGTGTACGTGATTGACTGTCCCGTTAACGCCAGGTAACGAATAAGGGTAATCTCCTGCTCCCGGGTTGGCCGGCCAGGGCATGCCAATAACTCGCCCAATAGTGTCGGTCCATTGCCGATTCGCCGCGTTGTAACTAAGCGTATTGCCATTGCGATCGATGTATTGAGTCGTACTGCCATTCAGAACATAACGCGAGCCGTCTCCCAGGTAGAGCGTCCCCGTACTCTGGCCCGTGCTGTCATAACGCATTCGTGATCCATCAACCGCGCTAAACGTGCCACTCATGTCCACATAGCCAATGTCCTGTTGGACTGCGTCCGCCTTACGCAACTCGTGAGTCGAGCCATCCGGCATGTGAATAAACACCCGCCCAATCCGAAATGTATAAGGATAATAACTGCCCGACGAATAAGGCTTGCCCGTATACCAGTAGATGTCGTTTTGTTTCGGCCACTCGACTTCCGGAACATTTAGACTGGTGGTCCAGCCAGCCGTCGAGTGTTCCGCATAAATCGCTTCCGCCACCGAACGTCGAATCTGATAGCCATAGACGTTCACATAAACTGAATTCAGAAAACCTATCCGCCACAATCCCTGACTCGAGTAATTGAGATTGATGGGCAAGCTGACGCCGCGCCCAGGATAACTGCCCAGTGGCACCTGCATCGTCATCGTGTTGCTGCTCTTGTTACCCTGCGTGAACTCGGCGGTTTGCGCCGTGCCTGGCGACAATCCGAAGGTAAAGGCAATTAACGCCATGCTAAAGACTTTGACGAAGAGACCTATGAGTCTTGATTGATGGAGTCGTTCGAATGACGTTACGTTAGCGGGCGCGCCACCAACGCGGAGAGTTGCATACCGGAACATGATGGATGCTCCTTTATGGTTTTTTGCCTCATGAATCAGGAAGACAATCTTGTCGGGGAGTTACTCCTCGGTGATTACGAGCCCAACCTTATACGCTCAACCTAGCTAGTGTCGCGTCAACTACTTTTCTTGTTAGCACTTCTTTGTGCGGAGACTAACTCAATGAGGCCTGGCATGATATAGAAGACCGCAACTGAACTCAGCAGGGCTCCGGTCAAAAAGCGGGATAGGTGGGTGTTCTCCCAGATCGAGAAATAGCCGAGCGCGAAGTCGATGATTAGTGGCAGGGTCGCGAGAACCAACCAGAGACGCGAGGGGGTGTCAGTGCGTTGCAGTGAACGGGCGAGCGGATAGACCAAAGCTGCGACCGCAAATCCGGCATATAGTCCTGTGCAGCGGGAACACACGCCGAATTGATGTCCCGCGAGATGAAATGAACGCTCCGGAATTTGATGACATAAAAAACTGAAAATTTTGTAAATCGTGAAGGAGATAGCGGGGTGGCCGTACGCCTGAGCTAAGGGCGCGAGGACGATCAGGCCCAGGATTGCGAGCGCGATGGCCGAGGTACCAGCCCACACGGCAATCGCTCTGCGACTGGCGCGCGTCGATTGATCCGCTAACGATTTGCGTTCGACGACGGCCGCGCTCATTTCACACGCTCACTACTCTTGCAGGTCGAAAAGGCGAACCAGCAGACGATCCACGAATCCACACGAATAAGGACTAAGTTTAATACGCGCAATTTCCCGTGTGGCTTCGTCGATCGTGTCCTCCGCGTTGTTTGTCAAACCACCAAAAAAGCCTGCAATTATTCTTATAACCTGTTAGAACCGGATCACCGTGTCCGGGCCGCCCTCGATGTGGACCGTGTCGACAAAGCGTATGTGCTTTGACTCAGTGGTCATCACCAGCGAATGCGTGCGCTTGCCTGAACCAAAGAAACGCACCCCGCGCATCAGCGCTCCGTCAGTGACCCCGGTGGCGGCGAAAATGATCTTCTTACCGGGAGCGATGTCGTCCGTATCGTAAATCTTCTGGGGATCAGTTATGCCCATCGACTTAAGCCGCTCGATAACTTGCTCGGCCGGCGGCACCTTGCCCTTGTCTATTCCGAGCCTGTCCGGATCAAAAACCAGACGCGCTTGAATCTCGCCGTTCAGACACTTGATTGCCGCCGCGGTGAGCACGCCTTCGGGCGCGCCGCCAATCCCGATACAGGCATGAATGTTTGTGCCCGCAACCGCAGCTGAGATTCCCGCCGACAGATCGCCATCCGAAATCAGCCGGATACGCGCACCAGCCGCACGCACATCGTCAATTATTTTCTTGTGTCTCGGGCGATCCAGAATGATCACAGTCAAGTCTTCGATATCGCGTCCCAGACGGCGGGCAATGTTACGCAAGTTGTCTTTGACCGGCGCGTCGATGTCGACCACCCCGCGCGACGATGGCCCCACGACGATCTTGTCCATGTAAATGTCGGGAGCGTGCAGCAATCCGCCGCGCTCGGCGGCGGCTAAAACTGCAATCGCGTTGTTCGCGCCCAGGGCGCACAGATTCGTACCTTCCAGCGGATCAACCGCGATATCCACCTCGGGACAAGAGGCTGCCATCTCTTCACTCACGCCGAATCCGCCCCCAACTTCCTCGCCGATAAAAAGCATCGGCGCCTCGTCGCGTTCGCCTTCGCCAATCACTATCCGGCCGCGCATGGGAACCGTGTCCATTACTTCGCGCATGGCTTCGACCGCGACCTGATCGGAATACTTTCGATCGCCCTGGCCCATGGTGCGGGCGGCGCTGATTGCCGCTGCTTCCGTCACCCGCAAAAAATCCAATGACAGCTCACGCTCTGTCCTCAACTCTGACGCCATCGTGTTTCTCCTGTGGGCATTTTCTGATTTCCGATTGTGTTTCCTGAGAATGAAGAAAGCGCGGCCATAGTAGCAGAAACGCGAACCGGCGGAAAACCAGAGCGATGCGTCGGGTGCCGATGCGTTTTCAAACGGCACGCTACGTTTCATTGAGAGCGCGAGCGCAAAAAGATCTTTCCGTCGCCCTGATGAGGTCAGTATGACCTGCGTAAGCAGGTGGGTCCTTCCGTCAACTCTCGCGTTGAGTAAAAACACCCCTCCCCTCACGCGGGTGGTACTGACCTCCTCACCATACTTGCAACAGCCCTAATAGAGTTCTCGTTGACTTGCAATCTCGATTGGCGTAAAAATTCCCCACGTTCCCCCACCAAAATATTTGAACGAAACATCGGGAGGTTTAACTATGTCCGCGACCGGTCAAGCACAGTCCATCAACGAAGACAAAATGAACGCGTTTTTGGGTAAAGTGGTCGGAGACTTTGGCGCATCGCTCAGCTCTGCACTCGTCTACCTCGGACAGAAGCTCGGCTTGTACAAAGCGATGTCCGATGCCGGACCGGTCACGCCAGTCGAGTTGGCCCAACGCACCAACACCAACGAACGCTATGTGCGTGAATGGCTAATCAATCAGGCAGCCGGCGGCTATGCAGAATACGATCCGGAGAGCGGGCGTTACAGTCTGACTCTGGAACAGGCTGTGGCACTGACTGATGATCAAAGCCCGTTCTATGTGGGCGGCGGTTTTTTTGTAGTTAAGGCCATGACCGGCGCGGTCGGGCGCATTGAGGATCATTTTCGTCATGGCGGTGGGATGCTTTGGGGCGACCACGATCCTGATCTGTTCATCGGCACTGAGAGGTTTTTCCGGCCCGGATATTCCGCCTACCTGGTCGCCACCTGGATTCCCTCGCTCACCGGAATTGAAGACAAGCTAAACAGCGGCGGTAAAGTCGCGGACATTGGCTGTGGTCATGGCGCCTCGACAATTATCATGGCCCGCGCCTTTCCCAAATCGCGCTTCTGGGGTTTTGATAATCACGAAGCGTCGATCCAACATGCGCGCGCGGCGGCTGAGACGGCGGGCGTGGCGGATCGCGTAACATTCGAGGTCGCGGATGCCCAAAAGTTTCCGGGTGAGAACTATGACCTCGTGTGCTTCTTTGATTGTCTTCACGACATGGGCGATCCGGTGGGCGCCGCCAGCCGGGCTGCCACGGCACTCGCCGAAGGCGGTAGTGCTTTGATCGTTGAGCCAATGGCCGGTAACACCGTGGAGGAAAATTTCAATCCTATTGGGCGGACCTTTGCCGCGGCGTCAACGCTTTGTTGCACGTCAAACTCTCTCGCTCTCAATGGGCCGGCTCTGGGGGCGGTCGCCTCGGAAGAAGCCATTCGCGAAAAGGTCATGGCTGGGGGCTTCAAACAGTTTCGCCGCTCGACTGAGACACCTTTCAATCGCGTCTTTGAAGCCAGGAACTGAATCAACCGTCTTTCCACATGAAAAGTTGCTCGGAAAGGCTTAGGTACTGACATAAAGTAATTTACTCCGGCTTGCGGACAAAATTGCTAGCAAGACTAAGCCTTTTTCGAAGGATGTTGACTAAACTTGAGGAGGGGATGTAGAGTGCCTTTCAGACCATTGCCCTATGTCCACAATTCTTATCGTTGACGATGACGACGCCATCCGCGCAATGCTTTACGATCTCCTGTCCGATAAATACGTATGCAACACCGCCAGCATGGCCGAAGAGGCCCTTCAATGTATTGAAGTCGAGAGTTACGACGCGATCTTGACGGACATTCAGATGCCAGGACTCACCGGGGTCGAGTTGCTCAAGAAAATACAGGAGACCGACTCGGTAACACCGGTAATCCTGATTTCAGGTAAAGGCACCGAACAAGATTCCCAGGACATGCTGGATCTGGGCGCGTTCGCTTATATGAATAAGCCTTTCGACCTGGATGAGATCGAGCAAGTTGTCGAGCGGGCCGTTGGGCAGACACAATCTGGAACCACAAACACGCCTAACTCGCTTTGACAGTCGGAAGAGTCGCCACCAGGTTCGGTTGCCTCGGTCGGCCAACTCATAGCGCAACGGCGCCGCGCGATTCAGGTGCCTTCCAAGCCGGTAAAGTTTTTCTGGCAGGTTTTTCCTTCTTCAATCCCAGGGCCCAGTCAGCTTGCATCAGCGTGTGAATGTCGCGCGTACCTTCGTAGATGACGGCCGCTTTACAGTTGCGCAGGTAACGTTCGACGGGATAGTCATTCGAGTAGCCGTTGGCGCCGTGGACTTCGATTGCCATTGAGGCCGCCGTCTCGCTGCGCACTGTCGCCTGCCACTTAGCCAGGCTGGTGGCGCGGCCACTCGCTTTTCCTTCGTTTTTCAACCAACCCGCGTGTAGCCAAAGCAGTCGGCTCATCTGATAGTCAGCTTCCATGTTGGCGATCTTTTGTTTCACCAGTTGATGATTCGCGATCTTCGTACCGAACGTTTCGCGCTCATTCGCATAGGCGACTGAAGCATCGCGGGCAGCTCGGATCACTCCGGTGGCGCCGGCGGCCACGGTGAACCTTCCCTGCTCGAGGGCAAACATGGCGATTTTGAATCCTTCGCCCGGTTCGCCGACCAGGTTTTCCTTTGGCACGCGCACGTCCTGCAAAGAAAAGTAACCGGTGTTGCCGGCGCGGATACCTAGTTTGCCGTGAATCGTTCCCGAAGTGAATCCTTTCATCGTGCGTTCGACGATGAAGCAGGACATGCCTGAGTGATCCCGCTGCTTGCGCTTCTCCTCATCGGTCCAGCAAAAGAAAAGAAAGTTATCTGCCGTGTCAGCCAGACTGATCCACATCTTCTCGCCGTTGAGCACATATTCGTCCCCTTCGCGCCGCGCGGTCGAGCGCGATCCCACCACATCTGATCCAGCTCCCGGTTCGGTCAATCCATAAGTTGCGAGCTTTTCGCCTTTGGCCTGCGGTATGAGATATTTTTGTTTCTGCTCTTCGGTGCCCCACGTATAAACCGTCAGGGAATTCAAACCGGTATGGACCGACATCGCCACGCGCAAAAACGTGTCTACAGCTTCCAGCTCTTCGCACACCAACCCCAGTGAAATGTAATCGAAGCCCGCGCCACCATATTCTTCGGGGATGCAAACACCGAGTAAGTTCAGCTCAGCCATCTTGTCAAAGACTTCGCGATGGAACTCTTGTTTTTCATCCCATTCTTTGATGTAAGGCGCGACTTCTTTCTGCGCAAACTCGCGCACGGTCTGCACCAGGGCTTCGTGGTCTTCGGTAAGTTGAAGGTCAATCATTGAGCGTAGTTCCTTCGAAGTCGCCAGTCAGGTCAGGCAAATTTCACCACAGAGATCACAGAGGACACCCAGAGTTACACAGAGAAACCTGCTCTGTCCAATGCGCAAAGATCTGTGTCTATCCGCGTTCATCCGCGGCTAATTATTTCCTGCGCGGCAGTGCGAGCTTCGTCAAGACTTCCGACGCGCCCGTCCAACTGCATTTCGTAGATCGCGCGCGTAATTTCTCCGACGCGCGGGCCCGGTTCCAGACCCATCTCCAGCAGGTGGCGGCCCAGCAAGATCGGCGTGGGAGCGCGGGTTACAACTTCCAACTCGCGGGCCCGGGCGATAAACCATTCCTGCGCTTCGGCGTCATACCACTTCTCTCGCGGCAGCCAGTCAGCGTTGCGGCCCAGTGAGTCAGCTTTCGCGACTCGATACAAAAGATTGAGTTCGCATTTGCGCGCCAGGCGGCGAAAGGCGCCGTCACTCACTTCTTCACGTTTCTTAAAAAACTCGCCCGGCTTCAGATGATCGCGCACCAGCGCCAGGATCTGCTCGCGCACATCGTAACCATCGAGAGTGTGGATATTCAGTTTGTCCAGCAAGCTGAGCGTGGGACCAACTCCCGCTTCTTCGTGTCCACGTGAGCGCAAACGGCCATCTATGAATTCCGTCGTAGCCGGCTTGCCGAAATCGTGGGCCAGGGCCGCCAGCATCACCGTCACTTGCCTTGCATATGGAAGATCGTCGATCAATTCGCGCGCGCGATCGACGACCAGCCGCGTGTGGACAAAGACATCTCCTTCAGGGTGCCATTCAGGATCCTGCGGCACTTCAATCAAGGCTTTGATTTCGGGAAACAGCTGATCAAGCACGCCCAGAGCGTGCAGCCAACCCAACCCGATTGACGGACGTTGCGCGCGCAGCAGGAGCTTTTCCAGCTCGCCCCAAACCCGCTCGCTCGGTAAATCGGAAAGATCGATCGCCCGACAAAGGGAAACAGTTTCAGGCTCGATCCTAAACTCGAACCTGGCGGCAAACTGTGCCGCGCGCAACACGCGCAGGCTGTCGTCGCTAAACGTATTCGGTGAAACCGCTCGAAGGATCCCTCTTTTAAGATCGTTGCGGCCGTGAAATGGATCAATAATCTCACCGGTCAAAGGATCCTGAAGCATCGCGTTGATCGTAAAGTCTCTTCTCGCGGCGGCCTCCTCGATCTCCATCTCCGGATCGCCCTCGATGAAAAACGCGCGATGGCCACGACCTGTCTTGCGCTCCCGGCGCGGCAACGAAACATCAAGATGGGCGCCGAGTTTATAAACCGTGAATGCTTCCCCGACTACGTTTACCTCGCCAAACGAATCCAGAAGCTGGCGCAGTCTGGCCGGCTGGATACCGTAAATCTCAACGTCCCAGTCCTTCGGCTGCCGACCCATGAGCTCGTCGCGCACACAACCACCGACCAGCAGCGCGCGGCCACCTTCACTGCGGACCGCTTCAGCCAGACTCAATACTTGCTCGGGAATGTCCATCACGAATAGAAGGCGGGCAGTAGTCCGCCGCTAAACAGTTCAAGTGCTCCTGGTAGTTACGACGCGTCTTGTCAGTTATGGCTCGTCGCCAATTATTACGTTCGTTCCGCGGGTTGATGGCAGACAACTGATCACTTGTACGCGTTCGATCCTGGTCAGTTCTGATCCGGCGGTGTGCCAGAGCTTGACCCAGAAGGTGCGGGTCTCGCCATGAATCGCGAAGGTTGAGCCGTCGTTCATCACGGCCACTGGCTCGGCCAGAGCGCCGGCGCGTAGCTCGTCGATTAACTCCGGGATGTAGGGCCTTAGCTTCTCGAACTGGACCAGCACGGCATCGTCTGCGATCTCGGCTGGAGGGAGATCGACTGGTTCACCTGATTCGAGCAGCAAGCGAAACTCTGTCTGATGATCGCGTTTTTTGACGACGGGCATTATGGCAATCAAACCACAGCGCCGCGGAACTCTCAAATCGAAAGTGGCCCGGATTGCTTGACTGTCCGGCCGTGGGCCGCTTAATCTGAAGGAGCGTTGGGCGAGTACCCGCGCTTTTTAAGATGATCACTCAGCACTATAGCCATCGCTATTATTACTATTACGGTCCGCTCTCCATTTGGAGGGACGGTCGGGCGATGGGCTGTCGCGAGCTGGTTCACTAGTACTCGCAGACAAGTTTCTCAGAAGCCGGCCATCGGTCCTTCCAGGCGAAGGATCGATGGCCGGTTTTATTTTTTGGAGCGCGGACATCTTATCCGCAATCCTCAGGAGGCAGTCGACCTGCGATCACAGCGAGTAAGTCCAGCAGGACGAAGTGACCATTCGCTCCTGCGAAGGAGTCTAAGGAACCCGATATTCGAGCCGTTTCCATAAATATTTCGCTGCGACGCAGCTTTAAGACGAAAGGCTTTTGCGGACATGCCACAAACAACTGATCCAACAAAGACAGAAGACCACCAGCTCCTTTCCGATCACGTCGACATGCGCCCGGTCGCCGCTGATCCGGACGAAGCCATTGCCGACCGAAACGCGATTGTGCAACTCGATCCCGATCATCCGGGCTTTCGGGACCTTGAGTACCGCCGGCGACGCAATCAGATCGCCCAAATCGCCGTAACGTATCACCCCGGCGATCCGATTCCGGATGCCCCTTATACCGACGAGGAGCATCTAGTCTGGTCCAAGATCTGGCAAGCACTGCAACCGGCACAACAGAAACATGCATGCGCGGAGTACGTCGGGTGTTTCAAGCAGCTGAACTTCCTGCCGGATCGCATTCCGCAACTGCGCGAAGTTAACGAGAAGGTTTTAGCGATCAGTGGCTTTCGCCTCGAGCCGGTGGCCGGTTTAGTCCAGCCGCGAGTCTTTCTGGAGAATCTTGCCGACGGCGTGTTTCTTTGCACTCAGTATATTCGGCATCATTCGACGCCGCTCTACACGCCAGAGCCGGACGTAGTCCATGAGATAGTTGGCCACGGAGTAACCCTGGCCAGTCCGCGCCTGGCTGAGCTCAATCGCCAGTTCGGAAAGGCCGTCCAACGAACGACCTCCGCCAAGGCGCTGGAGAGACTGTCACGCATTTATTGGTTCACGATTGAGTTTGGCGTGCTGCGCGAAAATGACGCAGTAAAAGCTTACGGCACGGGTCTTCTGTCTTCTGCCGGAGAGTTGGAGAAGATGCACGAGGCCGACCTGCGACCGCTGGATCTTGATGCCGCTGCGCGACAGGACTACGATCCGACGCACTTTCAGCCGGTGCTGTTTTGCGCTGACTCTTTCGCAGGGATGTATCAGATGCTGCGAGAGTATCTGGTGAATTGGTGAAACGAGCGGCTCTGCCGCCTGATGTGCGGAAAGGTTTTGCCTTTCCGGCCAGTGGCAAAATTTATTCCTGAAGCTCCGCCTCAAACACTCCGAGGCGCAGCCTCGGACTCATAAGTTATCCGCGACGGCAAGCCATAGGCTTTCGCACATTAGGCGGCAGAGCCGCTGGAAATTGACCATCTTTCCGGTAATGCTCCGCTAGCCTACCGGATCACGACCATCTTTCCCAGCTCCTTGACAGTCTTTTCCGGCCGCGCCTATAGTTTGCTTACAGTTTTTCGACATGACACGCAAACTTTATTATTACTGGTGCGCCTGTACGTTTGCTTCTCCTATCGGAGGAGCGTCCGGGCAAAACTTGCGTGCGTGAGAACAGGTGCTTTAGTTACACCACAAATAGTTTGGCTGAGCCGGCCGCGACCTTCAGGAAAGAGCGCGGCTGTTTCGTTTTTTGACCAATGATTACTGAAGAAGAGGTACACAGTCGACCACGGGCCCTTCCGCGCGCCCGCGATCTCGAGTCTCAGATCGGAAACACGCCTTTACTGGCCTTGAAACGGATCACCCAGGGCCTCCCGGCCGGGGTCGAAGTACTCGCCAAGGCTGAGCACTTGAATCCCGGTGGCTCGGTCAAGGACCGCGCGGCGCTGTCAATGATTCTCGATGGCGAACGGAGCGGCCGTCTTTACCCGGGTAAAGTCATTCTCGATGCCACCAGTGGCAATACAGGAATTGCTTATGCCATGATCGGTGCAGCTCGGGGATACTCAGTGACCATCTGTCTGCCAGCGAACGCCAGTGTCGAGCGCAAGCGCATGTTGCAGGTTCTGGGAGCCGAGACGATCGAGACGGATCCCCTGCAGGGGTCCGATGGCGCGCAAGTCGTCGCTCGTGAAATGGCCACGCGGGATCCCACAAAATATTTCTATCCGGACCAGTACAATAACGATGCCAACTGGCGCGCACACTACGAGGGCACCGGCCATGAAATCTGGCAACAGACTGACGGACGCATCACGCACTTTGTAGCTGGACTGGGCACGTGCGGAACGTTCACAGGTGTAGGCCGCCGCTTGAAAGAACTCAATCCAGCCATCCGTTTGATTTCGATGGAACCGGACTCGCCGATCCACGGACTTGAAGGGTTGAAACACTTGCCGACTTCGAAAATGCCGGGCATTTTTGATCCGACCCTGGCCGATGAAACCGTCGAGGTGGAAACCGAAGAGGCGCAGGCCATGACGCGGCGTCTGTCGCGCGAAGAGGGCCTGTTCGTCGGCGTCAGTTCAGGAGCAAACGTCGTCGCCGCGCTGGCGCTGGCCCGCGGTCTAGCTTCCGATTCGGTCGTGGTAACCATCCTCTGCGACGGCGGGGAAAGATACCTGAGCGAACGTTTTTGGTCTGAGTGAAAGATTGTGACGACAAACTTCGTGATTGTCGCTTCAACTTGAGTAAACGAATTTGAGTAAGAGTCTTAGAACAGCGACAAACTGTTTGAAGTCCGAGGGTTGGGGAGAGGGCTTGTGTTCGTCAAGCTGCGCCCCCTCCCCTAACCCCTCCCAAAGGGAGGGGAAGAAGCGAAGGTAGGTTTCATACAACCTGATCCGACGCTTTCATATTTTGGTACGACTATGAGCGGCGATAAAAATAACCTGGATATCACGACGCAGTTGGTTCACGCCGGCGAACGAACCGGACCGCCTTCGGGGCAGCCGACCTCGACGCCGATCTATGCCAGTTCGACTTTCACCTATGAATCGATGGAGGAAATCGATCAGGTCTTTGCTGGTGACAAGCCAGGTTATATCTACACGCGCTACGGTAATCCAACCGTCAACGCTTTTGCCGAGGCGATGCGAGTGGCGGAGGATGGCGCAATCGCCTGCGCTTATTCGTCAGGGATGGCGGCACTGCAGGCGGCTCTCTTCGCCTGCGAGTTATCGCCCGGCGCAACCGTGCTTGCCTCGCAGGATCTTTACGGCGCGACGACGAACCTGCTCCAAACCATCTTCGGCTCCTTCGGAGTTAAGACCATTACTTTGGATTTCAGCGATCTTGATGGCTTGCGCGCAAAAGCGACTGAGACCAGGCCTCGCGTTCTCGTAGCCGAGACGATTTCTAATCCACTGCTGAAGGTTTGTGATATCGACGCTTGTGCTGAGATCGCGCACGCGTCTGGCGCCCGGCTGATCGTCGACAATACGTTTGCGTCACCTTATCTGTGTCAGCCCTTGAAGCACGGCGCGGATATCGTCGTACACAGCGCCACGAAATTTCTCGGCGGACATGCAGACGCTATGGGCGGAATCGCGATTTCGCGCGACCAGGCCGACAGCGCGACTTTGATTGGCGTGATGAAACTTGTGGGCGGCGTGCTGAGTCCGTGGGAAGCGCACGAAATCCTGCGGGGCCTAAAAACGCTGGCAGTGCGGCTCGACCGGCATTGTGAAAACGCGGCGGCCCTGGCAGAGCATCTGCGAAACCATCCGCGCATCGGCCGGGTTTATTTTCCCGGATTCCACACAGCCGAACAGCGCGATGTAGCGCAGCGATTGTTGCGCTCCTCGCACATGGGGTCTCTCGTTTCAATTGAACTAAAAAACGACGGGCGGGAAGCGGCTTTTCGTTTCATGGACGCGCTCAAGTTGTGTGTGCGGGCGACCAGTCTCGGCGATGTTTTCACCGGCGTGCTGCATCCGGCGACAGCTTCGCATCGAGATCTGTTACCCGCGCGTCGCAAACAACTCGGAATCACAGACGGATTGGTTCGTATCTCAGTTGGCATCGAGAGCATTAAAGACATCATCGCGGATGTCGACCAGGCTTTGGAAGCTGTTGCGGAACCAGGAGCGATAGCGACGGGGTCGGCCAAATGATCGAGATCGACCAACAGCGCCTATTCGAAATGCGCGAGCATGGCGAACGCGACTATCCGTTTGAATGCTGCGGGCTGATGCTGGGACGATTCGAGAGCAACGGTCACAAAATCGTGATTGAGACTTATCCGATCTCAAACGCCCGCGAAGAGGAAGCCAAGCGCAACCGTTTCCTAATCCGGCCCGAAGAACTGATGCGCGGCGAAAAGTACGCGCGCGAGAAGAGGCTGGACGTAGTCGGCTTCTATCATTCGCATCCGGACGAGCGCGCGGTGCCTTCGAGATACGATCTGGAGCATGCCTGGCCCACTTATTCGTACGTTGTGGTCTCAGTCGAAAAAGGCCAGGCAGTCGATTTGAGATCGTGGGAGATGGAAGCTGATCGATCAAGATTCAATGAAGAAGAGATTGCATCCTCTCCTTCTGGGAGAGGGGCTGGGGTGAGGGCTTAATGCCCGGCTGAACGAAACTCATTTCCGGGTTGGATATTGAGCGCCGGTCACAACAAACGAAGAGTATGAGCGGCGGGCCCAGGCCCTCACCCTAACCCTCTCCCAA
>ORMF012242462.1_pt1 | contig 15729 bp, 20 predicted proteins | sample 1779871 | NCBI WGS metagenome assembly ORMF01 (sample SAMEA104232316, study PRJEB22302) | groundwater metagenome | biome: forest; feature: aquifer; material: groundwater | place: USA | collected 2011-08-07 | depth 5.4 m
TCCATTTTTTGCCAAAGTCAGCCAAAAATGGTAGAGTCAAAGCACTATGGATTACGTTTTTACGAACCAGCTCAAAGATTATGTAGGCAAAGAGGTCGAGCTTAAGGGCTGGGTTGCTAATCTACGTTCGTCAGGTAAGATTTGGTTTTTACAGCTCAGGGATGGCTTAGGCTTTAGCCAGGTAGTGGTAGACGCAGCTACCGCTCCTGAAGCCACGGTAAAAACCTGTGGCGAACTGACCGTAGAGTCATCGGTAGAGGTTACGGGTTTGGTGGCTAAACACCCCAAGCGCGACGAGTACGAGCTTAAAGCCACCAGGGTTGTACTGGTCGGCTTAGCCTCAGAGTACCCCATTGGCAAAAAAGAGCACGGGCCCGACTTTTTACTGGACAATCGGCATTTGTGGCTCCGCTCGCCCAAGCAGTGGGCGATACAGCGCGTGCGTAATACTATTATCAACGCCACGTACGAATTTTTGAATCGTGAGGGGTTTATTAAAATCGATTCGCCCATACTCACGCCAACCTCGTGCGAGGGTACCACGACGCTGTTCAAGCTAGATTACTTTGGGGAGCCGGCTTACCTGACGCAGTCCGGCCAGCTCTACCTGGAGGCCGCCATAGCGGCTTGGGGACGAGTGTTCGATTTTGGCCCGGTGTTTCGGGCGGAAAAGAGTAAAACGCGCCGACACCTGACCGAGTTCTGGATGATGGATGCCGAAGCGGCGTTTGTTGACCACGAGGGAAATTTGAAAATTCAGGAAGAGCTTATCAGTTTCATCGTAGCGGAGGTGCTCGAGCGAAATGCGATTGAGCTTAAAATTTTAGAGCGCGACGTTGCTCCTTTGCAGAACGTGAAGCCGCCCTTCTACCGGATTACCCACGCCGAAGTCGTTAAAAAATTGCGCCAGCAGGGGAGCGACATTGGCGACAGGGATGATCTGGGGGCAGACGATGAAACTGTACTTACCAAAATGTACGACAAACCCGTGTTTGTGGAAAAATATCCAGCGGCCGTAAAAGCCTTCTACATGAAGCGTGATCCTAAAGACCACACGCGCGTGCTGAATGCGGATCTGCTGGCGCCCGAGGGTTATGGCGAAATTATCGGCGGGAGCCAGCGCGAGGATAACTATGATGAACTTCTAGCCCGCATGAAAGAGCATAAGCTACCCATAAAAGAATTTGAGTGGTACCTGGATACGCGGAAGTACGGCTCGGTGCCGCACTCCGGCTTTGGTATTGGTTTAGAACGTTTGGTAACCTGGATTTGCGGCCTGCAACATGTGCGCGAGAGCATTCCGTTCCCTCGGCTCATTAACCGGTTACGACCATAACATCACTTTCTAATTTGCCTAAATAGGAAATTATGAAGCCTAAAGGTTTTGCCAATCTTATAATCATCATCGCTGCCTTGGTCGCGTTGTCGGCTATTGCGTCGACGTATTTGGTGTTGGAAAAGCAGAAGGTAAAAGTAATACCTGAGGGGCGGTTTTGTACCATGGAGGCCAAGCAGTGTCCCGATGGTAGCTATGTAGGCCGCACTGGGCCTAATTGCGGGTTTGCGTCATGTCCGAGATCGAGCTCGACTTCGGTAAGTGACAGCTGCACTGCAGATTCTGATTGTGTGGTGTTCCTGTGCGCGGGTCCGATGTCCAAACAGCGTGCCGAGAAATTACTTACGCAAGGGGTAGTTGATTTACCGTGCGCATCCTATTGGAAGTTTGTGGCGAAGTGCGTGAGTAATAGCTGTACCGCCGTAAGCTCGGTTCCCCAGTCGTTTGCTGAGGTAAGTAGGAGCTGTTCTTTGGATAGCGACTGTGTCATGGTAAACCAGGAGCTCAACTACGGTGGCTGCCTCGCCAATGTGTGCGAAACAGTTGACTATGCACTGCCAAAGTACGTAGCGGTAAACAGTCAATCGTTTGAGTGGTATCGTGAAGCCCAGGTGGCGAAGCATAGTGGTCAAGCATGCCCAGCTTACCCACCGCCCCAGTGTCCGACTAAGTTTATAGACCGCGGTTTGATGGCGCGCTGCATTGTACGCGCCTGTCAGAAGGGGCCGTGGGTAAATCGCGAGCTTCCGTTTCACTATGAAGCGGGCGGTGCGTACGGGGGAGAAAAGTCAAGAGTTAACCTGGTGGCGAAGACTGAAGCAGAGTGTAGCGCGCTTTGGCGAAGACTCCCTGCTATGCCCTACCCACCGCCTACGGTGGATATACTTCCCGTAGACTGCTCTGCCCAAATGCTCATCGGCGCTGCCTTAGGTGAACAAGCCACAGGCGGCTACAGTATTGAAATTACAAAAGTGGTGGAAACACAAAGTACGCTTGAGGTGTACATCAAGAAAACATCCCCTGGATACCTTTGTCCGGTGACGGAAGCTATCACGCACCCCTTCCATATCGTCAGCCTGGGCCGCGTTGATAAGCCTGCAGTGTTTAAGACTGAGATGCATGTGGGCCAACCATGCCATTAGGGAGTCGATTTCGTCACAGGTAAGTGTGGCAGAAATATCTAATCTTAAGTATCACTTTCTAATTCGCGCGAATAAGAAAATAAGGAAGATCAAACTACGCACCAGTGACTACTTTTTTACTTGCCTAAATAGGAAACTATGAGAACTGTGAACGAGAAAGGTTTCGTAAACATCTTTATCTTATTCGCACTCGTGGCCGTGCTCTCGGCTGTGGTCGTGAGTCAGGTGGTAGTGAAACAGAAGCGATCAACGCCGGTCTCGCGAGCTTGCACGCAGGAAGCCAAGCAGTGCCCCGATGGTAGCTACGTGGGCCGCACGGGGCCTAATTGCGAGTTTACAGCTTGTCCAGCAACAGTTACGCAGTGTAATACAGACAGCGATTGTAAGTTGATTTCTAACGGCTGCACATGTGCAGCTATTCCTTCAAGCGATCCGCGTACTTCTCTAGATTCAAACGGGCAGGTATGTATATGGAATGATTGCTTCGGCCCGAAGGTTCCGGTAACCGCGGTGTGCCGACAGAACAAATGCGTGCGCAGTGACAAGGTTCAAGCTGCCACCGTTGACACCTCCACCTGGAAAACCTACCGAAATGAAACTTATGGCATTGAGTTAAAATATCCAGCCGATTGGTACGTTCCTCCTAGTGCGGATGATACGCACCGCAATGGGTTATTTGAGCACAAGGTTGGGCCTGGCTTGCCTGGGGCAAGATCAATCACTGTATTTCCAGACGAGGTTATAGGTAACATTTCTGATCTCAAGGCTTGGGTTGTACAAAAGAGGGGACTAGAGAGTGATGTTCCTTCTGCTGTGAAATATACAAAGAAATATGACAAATACATTTCCGTAGCGAATGTAGAAGCTTATCAAGTGTACAGAAAATTTGAAGTAACAGGTGGTACAGAGTGTGAGCATTGTGACCTTACCACGGAGCGGCTCGAAGTAACTACCTACGTGCCTTTTAGAGAAGCAATACCATATGTGCCCCTGACGAAAGTTTTTGAAATCACGACTGAGTTAGACGGTAGTCAGGTCTTGGAAGAAGAAATGTGGCTGAAAATTTATAATGGAATCCTCTCCACCTTCAAATTCATTCCTAACTAATTTATGAAACGTATTTTCATTGCCGAAGCAGTTGGCAAAGTTGGCGAAGAGGTTTTGCTCCAAGGCTGGGTGCACGCACGTTAGGGATTGACACGGTATGTACTATAGTATAGTATTATAATATAGGACTTTATATTAACCCTCTATATATTATGAGCACTGTTTCTGTACCCCTTACCACCAAGTTGGAGGAGGCAGTGACCAACCTCGTTAAGGTTGGTTACGGCTCTAGCAAGGCGGACATTATTCGTAAGGCTATTGTTAGGCTGACTGAAGAGGAGGCCGTATTTTCGGTTTTACGTGCCCAGCAGGAGATACGAGAGGGAAAGGGTGTGCGTGGTGACTTAAGGAAAATCTTGAAAAAGATGGACGTATGATCAAACTGATCTTCGCTCCAGTTTTTCTTAGACAACTTAAGTCGTTGCCAGGGGAGCTGCAGGAGGAAGCCATAGAAAAGATAGAGTTATTCAAGAATCGACAGAATCATCGCATGTTGAGGGTACATAAACTAAAAGGAAATTTAAGGGAGGTTTTTAGTTTTTCCGTTAATTATCGAATACGAATTGTTTTTGAATACAATTCTAAAAATGAAGCGGCTCTATTATCTATTGGCGACCATGATGTTTATAAGGTTTAAATTATGAAACGCATTTTCATTACTGACGTAGGTGGTGGGATAAAGCCCAAAGGTTTTATGGCAGTCGGGTTTGTCCTGGCGGCTTTTGTAGTGCTTTCAGCGGGCCTGTTAACCTATGTAGTGCTGACAAAGCAGCAGAGCTCACTCCGGCAAATTTCACTTACAAATACCAACCAGCCGCCATCATCCTCCGCTGACGAAACCAAGAACTGGCAAATCTATCGCAATGAGCAGTATGGGTTTGAGTTTAAGTACCCCGAAAATCTTAATTTAGCAATTACGAAGCTTGAAAATCGCGATGTTGGTTTGGAAAAGCAAAATCACCTTGCACCAATTTATATGATGGCTAGTGAGTGCGGGAGCAGGTTCTATTCATTTGATGATTTTGCTTTATCCATTACCTCACCGTCGCAGATTTTTTCGATATCTCTAGGCATACATAGAGTCATGCCAGGCCAGAAAATTTATGGGAGTTACGCACTTGGGAATGATTTCGAAACCCCTGCATATAAGTTATTGGTTAGTGACGTACTTAATATAAAACAAAACATCCTGGCAAGTATTGGTACAACTACCGGGCCAGAAACGTGGCCTGAGGTGGAGTACCTTAACCTTTGGGGAAGACCTACCGCCCATTATATCTTAAGTTGGTACGGTGGCCCGTGCTTCGGAGTAGCAAACGAGGGGTATCAATTTTTTGAGGATAATCAGTTGATGGTCGGTTTTGAAGCAGCAACCCAGCTACCTTTTGATAACATGGCGGATATCACAAGGGAGAAGGTTGAAAAATTGCACCCCTCGGAACTTTTTAAGAACATTGTCTCTACTTTCAAATCCATTTCTAAGTAATTTATGAAACGTATTTTCATTACCGAAGCAGCAAGCAATATGAAGCCCAAAGGTTTTATGGCAGTCGGGTTTGTCCTGGCGGCTTTTGTAGTGCTTTCAGCCAGTCTGTTGACCTATGTTATTTTGACTAACAAGCACAAAGCGTCTCAATCGCATACATCAATCGGAACCGCTTGCACGCAAGAAGCCAAGCAGTGCCCCGACGGCAGCTACGTGGGGCGCACCGGGCCTCACTGTGAGTTTGCAGCCTGTCCGACAACATCAGTTGATACCTCCACTTGGAAAAACTACAGCAATGAAGAGTTGGGTCTTCGTTTTGAGTATCCCATTGAATGGGGTGAGGTTAAAGTTAAATCAAGCTATGTGCCTCTAACGAGAATTGAGAAGGAGATTACTTTTTCTAAACAACCTAATGTAGACTTTGCGCTGTCGTCTGTAATAACACCTTCACACGCATCGTTGGAGTACAGCGCCAGGTATTTAGAAGATACATGGAAGCTCGAGCCCAATTTTGATTCTGGTGGGCAGTATACAGACGAAATGACTTATGGGATTGAAGGAATTAAAAAACTTTGTACCCAAACCCTAGAAGGCCATCTTCCGTATCAGGTGAAGTATGGTGAATGCGATACCAGTTCTTTTTCTTATCCATATATAGTTGTAGGTTCAAAAAAGATCCAAGGAGCCAAGAATCCCAATTTTGCTTGGGTAAATGATGGCGCACCACCACCCCTCGGCAGCTTGTCGTTCGTAGACTATGTATTCATACCCCTTGAGTCATCCTTTTATCCAATATTAAATTTACGAGTGAGGTCAAATACAGAAATTAGTTCGGAGAATTTTTGTACCAACTCTGGCCAACCAGGTCAAAAAGATTATGGTTGTATGGCAGATGTCGATAAAAATATAATAAAGCAAGCTTGGCTAAAAGAGTTTAGCGAGGGGCAGTTTGCTCAAGACCTGCATCAATTTATTGCTTCTCTGAACGTCACTACGCCCAGCCAGAGTGAAACTTATAATACTTATTTATTTGCCAAAACTACCTTCCATAGCTCTCATTTTCCGATCTCGTTCACCTATCCTGCCGTTTTTGGTAGCCCTAAGGAAAATCAAGTCAAGGAAGGTGGATATCTAATTGAGTTACCCGGTTTTACCGTTAATATTACGTCCCGTCAGGACGCAATACTGAGAGCTGATTATGAGAATAAGGTTCAGTCATCAGCACCTGACCCATGTGTAGATTGTTATTTTCCTAGTGTGAGTTATAAAGACAAATGGGGCGCTCAGAATAAAGCCATAATGACTAAAGAGGTTGGGCAAAAATGCGATGATATAACTAACATAGATTTAGGTGATTGCATGGTTAGCTCTATTAATGGGCGTAAAGTTTTGGTAGGGTATTCAGGTGGAAATATTTATTCAAGTGGAACAAAAGATTTCGTCTTTTATCTCAATGGTTATAATTATACGGCTTCCCTTGGGTTCTTTGAGGGTAAATTTGATTTTAAAGACGATCCAGGTTTGGAAGTATTGAATAATATTGTTCAAAGTATTAATTTCAGCCTTTCAAAATAGAACCATAATTTGATTATGAAACGAATTTTCATTACTGAAGCAGTTGGTAAAGTTGGTGAGCAGGTTTTGCTCCAAGGTTGGGTGCAGGCGCGCTAGAACCATTATCTCTTTCTAATTCGCGCGAATAAGAAAGTATGATACAATGAATGGTATCAGGTATAACCTATGAAACAGTTAGAACGACTATTGAAGGGATTGGCGAATCGGCGCCGGTTGGCGATTATTAAGCTACTCACTCGCCACAAGGAGCTACCGGTTGCCAGCATTGCCGATCGCATCCGTTTGTCATTCACCTCGACATCTAAACATCTTAGCTTGTTGCGCAATCTTGATATAGTTGACCGCCGCCAAGAGAATTTAACTGTCTACTACCGCCTTGCCGAACCTCCTCCTTTAGTGCTCAAATTATTACTCTCAGCTATTTCTAATTCGCGCGAATAAGAAAATATGAAACGTAGCTTTATTGCGGAATCAGTTAGTAAGGTCGGGGAAGAAGTGTTGCTCCAAGGCTGGGTGCACGTGCGGAGGAACCTGGGCAAGATGGTCTTTATTGATTTGCGTGACCGCACGGGGTTGATACAAATTGTCATCCCGCCGAACGTGGCCGCGGCTTCACAGGCCGCAGCCAAGTCCATGCGGCCCGAGTTTGTAGTGTCTATTGCTGGTACGGTGCAGCAGCGTAAAGCGGGGAACGAGAATTCAAAGCTCGCCACTGGTAGTGTTGAGATATTGGCTGCGAAGGTTGAAATCATAAGCGAAGCTAAAACCCCGCCGTTTGAAATTGAGAACGAGGAGCGGCGGGCGGCCGAAGAGCTCCGATTAAAATATCGCTACCTTGACCTGCGCCACGAGCGCATGGCTAAAAACCTCACCGTGCGCAGTAACGTAATTCGTTACGTAATTGATTACCTAACCGACCGCGGCTTTACCTATGTGCAAACGCCTATGCTCTCCAAATCCACCCCCGAGGGCGCGCGCGACTACCTGGTACCCTCGCGTGTGCACCAAGGAAAATTCTTTGCGCTGCCGCAATCCCCGCAGCAGTACAAGCAGCTCCTTATGGTAGCTGGCCTGGAGCGCTACTTCCAGATAGCGCCGTGCTTTAGGGACGAGGACGCTCGCGCCGACCGTTCCCCGGGTGAGTTCTACCAGATAGATATGGAAATGTCGTTCATGTCGCAGGACGAGATACTCGACCTTACGGAGGCTATGTTCACCTCCATGGTCACCACGCTGTTCCCTGACAAGCACTTCACCACCTTACCTTGGCCCAGGCTCAAGCATGCTGACGCCCTAGCCCAGTACGGCACTGACAAGCCAGACCTCAGGAAAGATAAGAACGATGTGAATGAGCTGGCCTTTGCTTGGGTTACCGATTTTCCGCTCTTCACTAAGCAAACGAAAGAAGATTTTTTCCACGGTTCAGGCAAGAGCCAGTGGGCGCCCTCGCACCACATGTTCACCAGACCCAAAGAGGAAGATTTGCCCTTGCTCGATACTGACCCTGGTAAGGTTAAAGCTTACCAGCATGACCTGGTTTTGAACGGTGTGGAGGTTGGTGGCGGTAGTTTGCGTATTTACAACCCAGCGGTGCAGGAGAAAATTTGGGAACTCATTGGGTTTACAACTGAGCAAAAGCAGCAGTTTGCACACCTCATTGAGGCTTTTCAGTACGGCGTGCCGCCGCACGGTGGCATTGCCCCTGGGCTCGACCGTTTGGTCTCCTTGCTCTGCGGTGAAAAGAACATACGTGAGGTTATTGCTTTCCCGCTCACGGGCGACGTGCGTGACCCGATGATGGGCGCACCGTCGGAGGTGACAAAAGAGCAACTTGATGAGTTGGGCATCCAAATCAAGAAAAAATAGTTTATGGTTACCTTGAAAGACGTTACGAGCAACCCACTCATCCAGGAGTACACCCACCAAACCGGGGAGTACATGAAGTTTGTAGGTTACACTGACCACGGCTTGGCGCACGCGGAAATTGTGGCTCAAAGGGCGCGCGCCGTAGCCAAAGCCGCCAAGCTTCAGCCCCGCGAGCAGGAGCTGGCTGCCATAGCCGGCTACTGCCACGACATGGGAAATTTTTTAGGGCGCACGCAGCACCACTACTGGGGCGGCCTGCTTTTTGGGCAAACGTTCCAGAGCCGAATGGAGCCGAAAGAATTAACCACCGTTATGCAGGCTATAGTCGCCCACGATAAAGACGAAATTAAAATCCCTTCATTAGTCGCAGCCTGCCTTATTCTGGCCGACAAATCAGACGTGCGCCGCTCGCGCGTATTCGACGGCAGCCCCCAGAACCGCGCCGCCGACATTCACGACCGACTCAACTACGCTACCACCGGCAACGAGTTTGTGGTGGACTCTAAAAAGAAAACCGTCACCCTCAAGGTGAAGATAGACACAGCCCTGGCGCCGGTGATGGAGTACTTTGAAATTTTTACTGAGCGTATGGAGTACAGCCGCAAGGCCGGGGAGCGGCTCGGGTTTAAGTTCGGCCTGGTGATTAATCATTTCAAGTTACTCTAAGCACCCTATTATCCAATTTAACCTTTCGTACGAAAGGTTAAATAAAGGTTTACACCATGATTATGGACACCTATCGTATAGAAAAAATATTTAAGGCGGTTGCCAATAAACGCCGGCTGACGGCTTTGCATTTACTTACCAAACGTAAGTCTATTTCTGTCAACGACTTAGCTGATTACTTGAAGCTGAGCTTTCGTTCGACCTCGAAACATTTGCAGGTATTGATGCATGAAGGATTTATTGAGGCCGAGCGGGCAGGGATGTTTATGGAATATCGCTTGGCCAGTACCTTGTCGGCCGAGCACAAGCACATCTTGCAGCTTATTCGTTAGCTGTTGTCATCAGTTGTTAGAGGACTATTAAACCATTCGTACGAAACGTTCAAGGTCTTATGCCGATGCGCTTGTCGCCGCTACAAAAATTTATCCTTCGCCACTGCTACTCGCGTGAGCCCCGCATAAGTCGAGTTGGCTTTGAACGATTTTATGAACACCAAAAATACGTCCCCCAGCGCAGCGGTAAGGTGAATATCATTACTAAAAGCTTGGAAGCACTTATTGATCGTGGATTTCTGGTGGGCTATGGCGTACGTACACCGCAAAAGTGGTACATTAAAGAGGTCAAGCTCACGCCCCTGGGCCGTAAACTAGCCCGCAAGCTCCTGGGGGAGCAAGCTACGCTGCCCTTTAGGGTAGGGAAAGGGAAATAACCTATGCTAGACCAAATTACGCAGTGGCTAACCTGGCTTGGCAGCTTAGTACTCAGCCTTATTAAGCTGCCGGCCTCCTGGGCGCCGTTCACGCAAGCTTTGCCGGTGTGGGCGTTTGGGCTGGCGGCGGTGATCGTGGTTCTGCTCGTTTTTAAGGTAATCACGCACGCGGTGTTCAAGCTTCTGATGTGGGCGGCCCTTATTATTGCCATACTTATCTTAGCCTCCTCCTTAGGCCTGCCGCTGTTTCAAGGCTGGGGGAGCATAGCTATTTAAAACCGCTAATCATTAACCGGACGCACGTATGAAAATACCAGCCAAGGTTGTGAATTTTTTAAAGAAAAATAAAATTAAGCACGTCGTAATTTCGCACCGCACCGTGTTTACGGCCTATGACTTGGCACAAACCTTAAAGAAAAAACTTGGTGAGGTGGCTAAGACACTGGTGGTTAAGATGGACAAGGCGCACGCGCTGGTGGTGGTGCCGGCCTCACACCAGGTGGATTTTAAGGCTCTAAAGAAAGCCATGGGTGCCAAGAAAGTGGACATTGATAAGGAGAACATGATGACCAAACTGTTCAAGGTAAAGCCCGGTGCCATTTCGCCGTTCCATGGGCCGTTGCACAAACTGCCGGTGTACGTTGACCGCGGCGTTATGCGGGCGCAGAAAGCAGTGGTGCAAGCGGGGAGCTTTGAACACTCGGTGCACATGAAGACCAAAGACCTGCTCAAAGCGGTGGAGGGGAAGCTCGGCAATTTTGCGAAGAAGAGAAAATAGTTGCTCGCCACTTCTCTAGAGAAGTGGCGTAAGAGTCGCCGCACCGGTCTACAGGCTCGACAATCTTACCCTCGCTCACTGGTAGCCGCTATGCGCCACCAACCACAGCACGCGGCCACCGGACGTTCGCTCGGGTTCCAGATTGTTACCGAGCCTTCCGACAGGGCGGCAGAGTATTAATACCTATGTACGAAATCAAGATAGAAAAGTTCCAAGGCCCCCTGAACCTCCTGCTCCAGCTCATAGAGCAGGAGGAGCTTGATATTTCCCAAGTGTCCTTAGCTCAGGTAACGGACCAGTACATCAAGTACCTGGCCCAAGTGGAGGAGCTAAACCCCGAGGAGGTGGCAGACTTTTTGGTAGTGGCGGCTAAGCTCTTGCTGATAAAGTCGCGCTTGCTGCTACCTAACCTGAACTTGGGCGGCGAGGAGGAGGCTCATGACTTAGAGGAGCAGCTCAAGATTTACAAGCAGTACTTGGAGGCTGGCCGCGCCTTGGCTAGGATGTGGCGGCAGGGGAAGGTGGCCTGGGTACGCCCCAAACCGTTGGTCTTTAAGAGTGAGGCGGCTTTTACGCCGCCCCTGGGCCTCACGCGCGACATACTAACTAGCGCGTTTGAGCGGGTGCTAAAGATGATAGAGCCTATCATCAAGCTGCCCGAGGTAACGCTCCAGCGCGCCATTTCCATTCAGGAGAAAATAGCCTCCCTGAAAGAGCTCATTGTGAACAAGGTACGCCTGAGCTGGCACACCTTAGTGAGCAGTGCTCAGGATAGGACCGAAGTAGTAGTTTCATTTTTGGCGCTGTTAGAGCTCATTAAGCAACGCCACGTGGTAGCGGAACAGTCGGCGCTGTTCCAAGATATTTCAATTAGCAAAGTAACCTAAAGTTCCTATGTCTGAAACGGTAGCCCAACTGGTTGGTAAGCTAGAGAGCGTGCTGTTTGCGGCCGGTAAGCCGCTGCCGCTTAAGAAGCTGGCTGAGCTCGGGCAGGTAACGGTAGGAGACGTGGAGCAAGCTTTAGCGGAATTGCAGCAGCTCTATAAAATTTCTGGCCACGGCTTGGAGATTATCATTCACCAGGGCGAAGCTGTACTGGCCACTCACCCTGACCACAGCGAGCTGGTACGCCAGTTTTTGAAAAAAGAGGAACTAGGGGAGCTCACGCGGCCACAGCTCGAAACGCTGTCGGTGGTCGCTTACCGCGGCCCGGTGACTAAGCCGGAGCTGGAGCAGATTCGGGGTGTAAACTGCAGCCTGATTTTACGGAACTTGCAGATTCGCGGGTTGGTGCAAGCGGTGGATGACGAGGCACCCCTACCACGGTACAAGGTGACCGTTGATTTTTTAAGGTTCCTGGGACTTACCTCGGCTCACGAACTGCCACACTTTGACAGCCTCTCTACCCATGTTAACTTGGAACAAATCCTTAATGCTCCAGCCAACCCGGACGTTCAGTAAGCTGGCCTCGGTCCTTATCCTGGTAGCCACGTTGAGCGGCTGGCCGGGACTTTTGAGTTCGGCGGCGGCTCTACTACCGCTGCCGCCACGCCTGCCGCCCCTGGGTGCAGTGCTGGCGCCGCCGGAAGTTGATTGGGCCCGGGTGCCATACTTGGAAGGGTTGAACCTTTCGGCGCGCTCGGCGCTGCTGGTGCACCTACCCGATGGGGAGCTGGTGGGTGCCCTGAACCCAGACACTCAGCTGCCGCTCGCCTCGCTCACCAAGGTGATGACGGCCGTGGTGAGTTTAGAGATAAATGCCAAGCTCGATCGGCTGGTGGCTATAACAGGAGACGACAACACCGGCGCTCTGACGCCGTACATAGCGGCGGGGGATAGCATTAGTTACCTGGCGGTTCGTGACGGTGAAACCATGCGCTTTGGCGACGTGCTGAGCGCCGCACTGGTGGCCTCCGCCAACAACGCGGCGGCGGCACTGGCGCGCCTCACCGGGCTTACGACCGCCGATTTCGTTACGCGTATGAACCTGCGGGCTCAGGTGTTAGGCATGACTGCCACCACCTTCACCGAGCCCACCGGGCTGGACGTGGGCAACACCAGTACCGCTTTTGACTACGCCATTCTGGCGCGCTACGCCTGGACCAACAAGACCCTCCGTACCGTCTCGGGCCAGCGCGAGCTCTGGCTTACCACCACAGCAGGTAAGCGCCACCACCTGCGCAACACCAACAGCCTGGTGCGGACTCCGCCCCGCGGCGTGAGGGTTACGGCCAGTAAGACCGGCTTCCTGAACGAAGCGGGCTATAACGAGGCGATTTCCTTTCGGGTGAGCGGTCAGCAGTACCTGCTGGTGCTCTTGCACGCAGAAAGCCTCGCCGCCCGCACGGCTGACACACTCAAAATAATCAACTGGCTTCAAGCCCAGAGCTAAGGTATGCTAGTGCTATATGGCTAAAGCGTTCACCCCGCTCGTGATTGCTAACTGGAAAATGAACCTCTCGCTTAAGGAGAGCGTCGGTTTAACGCGTGCGGTGCTTACCGGTTTAGCGCGGCGTCGTCCTGGCTCTCACCCCGAGTTGGTGCTGTGCCCTAGCTTTCCGGCCCTGGCGCCCGTCGCGACGCTCCTCAAGGGCAAGGCTAAGCTGGCGCGCTTAGGCGCGCAAGACGTTTTCTGGAAAACGAGCGGGCCCTACACCGGCGAGGTATCGCCGCAGGTGCTTAAAGAGCTTGGTGTGGCCTACGTTATAGTTGGTCACTCGGAGCGTCGGCAGTACCTCAGAGAGTCTGACGCCATGGTGCGCCAGAAAGTGGCTGCCGCTCTGCACGCCGGCCTTACCCCCGTGCTCTGCGTAGGCGAGACCTTTGCCGAGCGACAGCTTCACCAAAAGGACGTGGTGGTCGCGCGCCAAGTGGCCGCCGCGCTCACGGGCTTGCAGCTCACACCCTCCGATCAGCTGGTGGTGGCCTATGAGCCGGTGTGGGTCATAGGTTCAGGCCAGGCTGTAGAGCCCGAAGAGGCCTTCCACACCGCGCGGGTTATCAAACAAGCGCTTGTTGACCTTTTCCCCGCGCGCCAGATTTCCAACCAGGTGCGCGTAATCTACGGCGGCAGCGTGGACCCCACCAACATCGCGGCGTTTGTGGGCCGAGAGCTCAGGGGTGTGCTGGTGGGCGGCGCTAGCCTGGCCGCCAAGCGCTTGCTCGCAATTATTAAGGCGCTCTAGTGCTATGTTCGTACACGCCCGTAAAATTATTTTGCCTGCCTACCGCGCCGGCCGTACCGTGGTGGCGTTCAACACCATTAACGCCGAGACCACCTGGGCCATCGCTCGCGCCGCCAGCGCCGTCGGCGCGCCGACACTGTTTGAGATTAGCGAGAAAACCATCACCTACCTAGGCCTGGAAACAGTCGTGGCGCTGACGCGAGCCATTTCGAATGACCACAGTATTCGCGTGCCGCTGGCCATACACCTTGACCATGGCCACAGCTACGAGGTGTGCGTGGCGGCGGTTGATGCGGGTTTTTCCTCGGTGATGATTGACGCTTCGGCCGAAGCTTACGCTGCCAACGTTAAGCTGACGCGGCGCGTGGTAGCCTACGCTCACCGCCATGGCGTACTCGTACAAGGTGAGCTGGGCGCGCTCAAGCCGGTAACTGGTAAACACCTCCGCGCCGCTCAAGATTTGATGACAGACCCGCTACAGGCCCGAGCCTACGTGGCTGCCACTAAGGTTGATACCTTAGGTGTGGCGGTGGGAACGCTCCACGGTCCGGCTAAGATTTTTCAAAAATTACCGAAGATCGATTTTAAACGCCTGGCTGCTATCCACAGCCTGGTTAAGGTGCCGCTCGTACTGCACGGCGCGTCCGGGGTGCCGCCGGCTGACCTCCGGCGCGCGCGGTCTCTCGGCGTAGCGGTCGTCAACATTGATACCGACCTGCGCCTAGCCTACCTCCAGAGCTTGCGCCGCGAACTGGCCGCCCAATCCAAAGAGTACGACCCGCGTGTTATCTTTGCGCCAGTGGTTAGAGCCATGCAGGTTACTGCCGAGCGCAAGCTCCGCAGCTTGGCCCGCCACCTATGGTAGCCGAGGCCCTGCTGTGGGCGCTCCTCGTTTTAGGTTTGCTGGCGCTCCTGGGTTTGGTCGTTCGGAAACTACCAGTGCTCCGGGTAATAGACACTTCTAAAGTAGAGGGGCTTAGCCAGCGCTTGGTTAAGCTAAAACTGGTGGAGCTCAGGCTCCGGCGTAAGCTCCAGGTGGCGGCTCAGTTCTTGGGGCGGAAGTTTGGCCTCAGCCAAGAGCTGGCGCAGGGCGGGTTTCAGGGCGTGCGTGGGTTGTTCCACCAAGCCGCTGCTAAGCTCGAGCGACGCCTTGACCGCCATACTAACCAAGCCAAAACACCGGCTGAGCTCTTGGCTGAGGCTGAAGGCGCCCTCAAGGCTGGCCATAGCGCCGAGGCCGAGCGCGCTTACCTCGAGGTTATCCGTCACGAGCCCCACAGCTTGCCGGCCTACGTGGGGCTAGGGGAGGTGTACCTCGGCAGCCGCGAGTACGAACAGGCTAAGGAGGTGTTTGAGTACCTGGTCGGCCGAGGGCTGCCCTCAGCTCACCTGGGGTTAGCGCGCTCAGCCGCTGGGCAGGGTCAGCTCGAGCTGGCTAGGAGCGAGTACCAGCTCGCCTTAGCTCAGGGTAATGCCCTGCAGCCGCAGCTGGAGCTCGCCCGTGTGCTCCAGGCGCTAGGGGACCCCGCCGAGGCTTTTCAGCACCTGCGCGAGGCCTACGTGCTTGAGCCCAGGAACCCTAAGCTACTTGACTTTTATATCGAACTCAGTATAGTAAATGGGCAACCGATTGAGGCTCAGGCCGCGCTCGACACCATGCGCGAGGTAAACCCTGATAACCAGAAGATTCCTGAGCTGGCTTTGGCGGTGCGGCAGTTGGCGGATAAGCTGAAGGTCAAGCGGCCTCGGGCGGGCACTCGCGCCACGACCCTTGGTTTGTCCACTAGGCGCAAAACCTGAACGCCTCCTCGCGTCTCTGGCTCCAGGTAGAACAGACGTGCCGTTGTAGCTCCCGCCTACGCCGAGGCTTCGGCGGGCA
>ORMF011087076.1_pt1 | contig 15722 bp, 13 predicted proteins | sample 1779871 | NCBI WGS metagenome assembly ORMF01 (sample SAMEA104232316, study PRJEB22302) | groundwater metagenome | biome: forest; feature: aquifer; material: groundwater | place: USA | collected 2011-08-07 | depth 5.4 m
GAGTGCTCAGCTACCCCCACGCTAGCAAAGGTTCACGGACAAAACGATGTTTTTTTAACTGCAATGTTTGGGCTTAATAATGGTTGCAGGTTCCGGGGCCGACCCACTCCTCACCATCCGTCCAGACCTCCTTCTTCCAGATCGGTACAACCTCTTTAAGGCGATCGATCGCGTAGGCGCAGGCGGCGAGCGCTTCGTGGCGGTGAGGGGCAGATACGGCGATGGCCACGCTCGCCTCCCCGACCTGTAGATGGCCGATCCGGTGCATCATGGCGATCTCATCCACCCTCCATTTCTGGTGGATCTCTTCGACGATCTCGCGCATCTTAGGGATCGCCATCTCCCGGTAGGCTTCATACTCCAGGTAGCGGACCTGTCGGCCTCGCGTCTGCTCTCGCACCACGCCGAGGAAGGTCGCGACGGCCCCAGAGCTCGACCGTTTCACGGCATTCACAAGCGGCTCAAGCGAAAGCGGCTGATCGGTGATTTCAAGCATCGGCTCCCCCGCTCACAGGGGGGATCAAGGCAACTTCATCCCCCGCTGCCAACCTCTTATCAGTAGAGGCATACTCTCGGTTGACTGAAAATAGGAGCGATCCAGTCAGCGCCTGCAACCGCGGGAACTGGCATCGAAGCTGGCTGATGAGCTGAATCAGCGTACTCCCCTCAGGCAGGTCAACGACCAGTTCGCCGACCCCGACAATCTCACGAACGGTCGCGAAACATCGCACTCGGATCTTCATCGCAGTTTCTCCACGATCCGGTAGCATCGCTCCACATTAAAATAAGCAGGCGCTCCGGCGACTTCCCAGGCGTCGTCCCGTTCCCATGCTAATAGTAACTTATTAACGGTATCCAAATTGAATTGACATCGATGAAGAAAATCTCCCCTCTACCCCTCTTTTTCAAAGAGGGGTACACATCCTCCCTTTGGCAAAGGGAGGTCAGGAGGGATTCTTCGATACCGTAAAGTTCTTATTGTGAGAACAGTTAGTAATGGTATTCACGATACATTCTTTACAACGCCATTGTTTCCGCATGATACGAAATATCCCTCATGTATTATCTAGGCATTCTTACTTCTCTCAACTTCTCTTACCAATACCATGATCCCTCCGAAATTGTCAACCTAAGACGCTTCTAAGCCAGTATTTACCAAGAAAACAACTTCTCGCTTGACCTTTGAGGCTCCTTATGTTAAAAGACTAAAAATAGGTTAGCCGCTAGGGACTCGTTATTTAAGGAGGGTTAGCGAGAGTGGTACGAAAACAGCCTAGGATTATAGTGAAATCGCCTTCTGAGGCGATCGGCATGAAGATCCTGGCTGGATCGAATAAAGAGAAGGCACTCGCCTTAGCGCAGCTCATAGAAGACCTCCTCGACGAACTCGGCTATACCGATTTTCACCCTAAGCTCTCCTCAATCCGTCTCACCATCGATCTGAAGGCCCGCCACCGTTCCAGCGCTCACCGTCTGCACTGCTATGGGTGCACAATCCCTCACGAGGTTCGCCTGGAGGAACTGCAGGGAGTCCATAGACGCTATATGCAGGCGCGGCGCCGGGATAAGCACCTTATCGGCATCTTCTTCTCCGTTTCCGGCTTCCACCCAACCGCCCGAAACTGGTTTTCACGTCTTGATGCCGCGGCGAGGGGTGACTATCACCTGTTCGGGGTTGATAAGATATGTGTCCTGCTTCGGCGTGCAAAGCTAGTCGCTTCCCCCGATCACATCGTCCACACGATCGAGGGCCGGGTTATGGCAAGGCTTGGGGCAGGGGACCTCGTCTTTATGGCGGGAAGGTTCTACTGGGTTTTTCGAATCGAGGCCAAAAGAGGGGCTGCATACGCGGCCCTTGATGCCTACGGATCATCGGTCTCCTCTCGCCTAGCCATTTCTATCAAACGGCTGAATGGCTCCTTGAAGGGAAAGCGCGCTCTGAACCTGCAAGCCAGGGAAAAGGTCCTCCTTGCCCTGGCAGAGTCCGGGCAAAAGAACATCGAGTTCCTGTCGCGGGAGACCAAAGAACCCCTAAGCGATCTTCGGGAGGTGATGCAGGAGCTTCTCGATGAAGGGTTCCTCATCACAGAACCTGCCGGTCTGCCACGGTGGCGATTTAACCGCTATTCCATCAAGCCCGAATTCGATGTCTTCCTCAGCCTTGCCCGCCAGCTCCTCGATGGCTCTCAGCGGTTCAAGTTCCTCCGCTCGAACTTTACGGTCCAAATGCTGGTTACTGGCCTACGTTCCTATTTGGAAGGACGCTTTCACCTGAAGCTCTCCGAGGAGGAGAGGTCCTGGCTTCCGAGGTTCCTGGCGGTCTCCCCCTCAGCCCTTTCCTACGCCCTATTTGCCCCCATCGATGAGTTTATCTCTACCTCGGAGGAGCTAGAACGCCGCCCTCTGTCAAGCCTAGAGAAGGAGCGGCTCCGGAGCCAACACCTCAGCAAGCTCTACTCCACCCTACTTCTCCGATACGTAAGCGACGTGCAGGATGGCCGATTCGATGAGGTGCTCCGCCACAAAGGGGTGCGAGGCCACCTCTATCGGATTACGGCTAAGGCGGCAAGCGATGAGGAGCTGTTTTTCTCCATAAAGGGTGAATCGTATCTCACCCTCGCCGTGCCACCTGCCACAGGGATCGCTGCCCAAAAGGGGGTTGGGTCCCCCAGTTCCCTCAACAGCGATACCCTTCTAAGTGACGCAAGGGCCCTGATGCACATACAAGAGTTCGACTGTGCGGTTGAGCTGTTCGACCTCGCGATCAAAGAGCTGAAGGACCCGAGCAAGCTCCTGAAGGCATGGCACTGCAAGGGGTCCTGCCTCTTGAGCCAGAAACGTTACTCTGCCGCAATCACCTGCTTCAATGAGGCGATCCGATACGACAGTAATTACAAGGAGGCGTGGCTCCATAAGGCTGCCTGCCTGAGGGGATCAGGCGATAGCAGCGGGGCCGTTCATTGCGCCAGGCGAGCCCTGGAGATCGATCCTGCCTACAAAGAAGCGCGAGACTTCTTGAAGAATACGTAAGGCACCCCGCACCCGACCCATTCTGCGAACACCATCACGTGCTAACTTATTAGCCTAAAGAGATTGATGGGCTTACTGTGATCGGTATTCTTAATTGCGCGATTTTACTAACCCCTATCTTCTAAGTGAGGAGATCAAATGCAAGGACATCCGCAGATCATTGAGCTATTGAACAGCGTGCTCCGGATGGAGCTGACGGGGATCAACCAGTATTTCCTGCACTCCAGAATGTGTGAGAGTTGGGGTTATCAGGTCCTGGCCAAGGCGATCTTCGATGAATCGATAGACGAGATGAAACATGCCGACAAGATCATTGAGCGCATCCTATTCCTTGACGGGGCCCCACACATGTCCGGCTCTGACCGGCTTACGATCGGCCGCAACGTCCGGCAGCAGTTGGAGAACGATCTCGCGCTGGAGATGGCCGCGCTCCAGGTTCTGAATCCTGGTGTGAAGCTATGCATCGAGCTTCAAGACAACGGAAGCCGAGAGTTGCTGGAGCGCATCACTGTCGATGAAGAACGTCATGTAGGTTGGCTCGAGGAGCAGCTCCACAAGATCAGCGAACTGGGGTATGAGAACTATCTAGCGGGGCAGGTGTACGAGAAGAGCTAAGGAGAGTTCGTCGAAGGGGAGGAATACCGAGCCACTTTGGCTCGCCAGGATTGAGCCCGACAAGTTTCAAAAATTGATACGCAGCGTGACGAGGCCTGCGTGGTGCAGAGTGGTATATGTGCCATTCACGACTGCCGGAAGAGTCAAGGGAGGCCTATTGTCGGCGATGTACCGCGTATCGTAGATGGCTGCTTGATACGCTAAATCGAGGCTGATAGCCGACGGGCGATGCCAGCTACCTTGCTCCCCGCAAGGGATGAGACCTGCGAAACGGCCGCCCGGCCTGCAAAGAAAGCCCATACCGACGGACAGTATATTTTTGTCACTATCAGGAACCGCGGGATCAAAGGTCTGGCTGGGGACTGGCGTGGCGGAATGTTGCCACCCTGCTCGGGCTGTCACGTCCCAATGCGGAAGCGTGGCAGGATCGATCCATTTGTACTCTGTTCCTACCATGAACGTGAGGGTGTTCGACCAGTTCCGCGGAACGGGAATCACGGTCCCAGTACCCAAATGAACGTCGGTGTTGCGGAAGGCGCTCCAGTCTGTCTTGTCCAGATCCACCTCAACCTTCCACTCATGGTCCCTGGCCAGGAGGGGCCAGACCGCAACACCGAAGGTAAACGATTGGGGGAGGACAAGCGTCGTTCGAGCTGTTGTGAGCGCCGTTCCCGCCTCGAGAAACTGCCCATTCAAGTGGAGGGTCGCGCGGCTTCGATACTGGAGGCCGAAGCTACACCACGGGTGCTTGCCCTCCAGAAGGCAGGGTGTGTAGCGGAGGCTCAGATTGAACCCAGGAGTGGTGTCATTGCCGTTGACTTCAAGGGGCGTCCCACGTGGAGGCAACCCTGGAGCCCCGGAAGACCTAAACTTCGACACGTTGCCCCCCTCCCCCACGAAGCTTGCAAAGGTGTAGACATCGACGCCTGCCGCGAGCGAGAGCTGCTCAGTCACCTTGTATGCGATCACGGGCCTGATATCGAGCAACGGCAGTGCTGCGAGCGTCAAGGACGTATTCAGGGGACCATCCTCTGGCCATCGGTGTCTAAGACCAAACGGCGAGAAGACGCCGACGCCCACTGTTATCCGCGCCAAGGCAGAGAGGTCTAGAGCTTTGGCAAGTGGTCTGAGATTCGCGGTCAGGTAGAAGTGGACGGGTGGAGGGCTCGAGACAGGCCCGCCAAGGTCTCCAAAACTCTTTGCGCCGGTCGCGCGATTGCTGAAGTCGGTACCGCCACCAACCAGAAGGGCCCCCATCATCAATTGGACCCCAGGAAGCTGAGTCACTCCGGCGGGATTGTAAAAGAGCGCGGAAGGGTCATCACTCTGGGCCACAAACGCGTCGCTCTGGCCGGCTCCCGACGCACTTTGGGGAAACATCCGAAAGCCGGTCGCCTGCGCGACGGACGGCACGATCAAGGTAAGCCAGAAGACAGCGATCTGAAGTCGACGCTGTGACAGCATGCCGTTATTGCAGTCGAAACGCTTGAATCTCGCTTCTCTTGCCCAATCCCAATCTTCCGCTCTTCACAACGAGCGCGAGGAGACGGCGCCCAAGCCCTTCCCCAAGATCTGCAACAGCGTAGTCGGCCAGCGCTCCATCAGATATGGGCATCTCCCGCACCTCATGAAATTTGGCTCCATCCCATTTCAGAACGGTCAAGCTTACCGCCGTGCTTCCAGTCCAATAGCGTCGCGTCCAGACTCCAGCCTCTTGTTCTCGCCCCAACATGATTTGCGGCCTCTCTCCGACTCTTTCCTTTTCAAACAGAATCCGATGCCCGGCTCGGTTCTGTGGAGCCATCTCCTCTCCACTCACTTCATAGGTACCAATACGATCCCCGGTTTGGGAGCGGACTTCAAGGGTTGTCCCCCCCTTGAAAGTTACGAGCCGCACTGCTCCATCCCCAGCAAGATCGGCCATCATGAGTTCCAGCAGCAAGAGACCCGCCGGAACATCGAGGGCAGGTCCCGGGTGGAAGTTCCGTCCATCCCACGTGTACTGGTGAATCGATTTCGCGGTCTGATCCCCTGGTACCACCGACTGGCCAAAGAGTTGAGGTGTTTTCCCGTTGGATGACAGAGGCCGGAGAACAAGGTCGGGTATCTCCAAGATCGGTCTGAGCTTGCCGTCTGCCCATTGAAAAACCAGGGCGTGAAAACGACCCTTGTGCGACAGGGTCATGATGACCTCGGCCCCTCCATCGCCAGTAACGTCATTTGCCTCCAGCGTCACTACAGTTCCTTTGCCGCTCAACGAGTACTCTGCAAGAGGCCTGAGGTGGGGACCATCGATTCGAAAGGCGAGAAGCCGATCGGCCCCTGCCAAAAGAAGCTCGCTCTTGCCGTCGCCTTCCAGGTCAGCGACCGCCATGGCCATCATGGAGCCGTCAAATGCTGGCTCAAGCACAATATGCTCTGAAGGTATGGAAGCGACCGGCGGTCTACTGGATGATGGGGGGAGTGCGATGACTGGCTTGCTAGTATCCGCAGGCGTCAGCACGACCGGTCGAGCAGCCACAGCCGGCTGGGGTCTACGGGACGGCTGATCGTGAGTGATGGTACCAGGCTGTACCTGTGCACTGGCGAGAACGATCGGGTTACCGGTCAACGTTGAATAGGCCTGCACATCGAGAGACATGCCGTCCGCTATGGGCGTCAGGCGGCTCAGCAAAAGCGTTTGGACCTTACCTTTGTCAGAGAGTTGTTTGAGGATTAGAGGGTCCGCTAACTCTCCTGTTCTTAGGTTCTTATCAGCCAACAACATCGATCGCAACTGTCGTTCCTCAATCAGCTCGAAACGCCCTGTCCGAACCAGGGCGGCGGCCAGTTCCTTGGTCATCGATCGCGCGCCCACTCCGCTGACCCCTTCAACATCGACATTGGGAAATGCTACAATCATCCGCGCCATGGAGACCCTCACCCGATCACCTTTACGAAAGTCGGCCTTCTCGGCCTTTTTAATCACGGTGGCCTCGGCATAGCGCTCGTGAACGTGAAGGACGCGGACCATCCCAAGGCCCTTATCCAACCTTCCCAGGATCTCTCCTGTGAGCGGGTGTTTAAACTCTTCCCCTTCACGGAACACGTCGAGTTCCATTCCCTGGAAAACACCTTCTGCTGTCCCACGATCAATCAGGACCTGACCGCCCTCGAAACCGATGACAAGACCCTCGACGCGGGGAAAGGAAGCGGCGAGTCGTTCGGCCACAACCCTGGCGGATTCAGCAAATCCGCTCTGCGGCTCTCTGACGGAAGGGGGGCTTCCGCCACGAACAGGCGTTCGCTCCTGAGTCAGCGCCATCCCGCTGGGTGAGGCGATGAGCGATATGGAAGATAGAAGGACAAAAAGAAGCGCAATGCGAGGAATTGGAACCGGCGGAACAAATCGTCTGCAACCCATAGCGACCCTCCAGTGACTACGCTTCACTGGGTTGCTCAACCAGCTCTATGAGCACACCATTGCATCCCTTTGGGTGCAAGAAGGCTACTCTCGTACCGCTGGACCCCGGTTTGGGAGCTCTGTCGATGAGGGGGAAGCCGGCCGCATGGAGGAGCCTCAGTGTCTCAGGAAGGTCTTCGACCTCAAGGCAGATATGATGGAGACCCTCGCCCCGCCTCTCGATGAATTTGCTCGTCGGGTTATCCGAGCCGATTCCCTCCACCAACTCGATTCGACCCCCCTCAAGCTCGAAGAATGCCACCTTCACACGCTCATCGGGAAGCGTCTCGATGTAACCATAACCCTTCCCCAGAAGCGTTTCGAATAGCCTCGCCGAGGTCTCAACGTCTTTTACAGCAATGGCAATATGCTCGATCCGATGCACCATGGATTTTCGACACCCTAACCCTTAGCTTCTCTTTAAATGGCCACCGATTCGCGATGCTCTCCGAAGACGCGCCGCAACACGGCGCAGATCTCCCCAATGGTGGCGTAGGCCTCGACCGCCTCGATCAAGAACGGCATCACGTTCTCGCTCCCTCTCGCCGCCTCACCCACCGCATGGAGGACCCGCTCCACACTGCTGTTATCTCGACTGCGACGGAGCCGATCAAGCTTCGCCCGCTGTTCCATCTCAACCTTGGGATCGACAGCAAAGACGGGGATGTGGACAGGCTCGGCGGTAGTAAACTCGTTTACCCCAACCACGATGCGCTGCCGTTCCTCCGTAGCCCGCTGCTCCCGGTACGCAGCCTCCTGGATTTCCCGTTGGATGAATCCGACCTCGATCGCCCGCAGCATCCCTCCCATAGCGTCGATTTTTTCAACGTAGGCTGCCGCCTCTCGCTCGATCCGATCGGTCAGGGCTTCCAGATAGTAGGAGCCGCCGAGCGGATCGATGGTGTTCGTCACCCCACTCTCATAGGCGATGATCTGCTGGGTCCTGAGTGCGAGGCTGGCCGCGTCTTCGGTAGGAAGTCCCAGCGCCTCATCGCGCGAGTTGGTGTGCAGCGACTGAACTCCACCAAGGACCGCAGCAAGAGCCTGCAATGCCACGCGGACCACATTGTTCTCAGCCTGTTGCGCCGTGAGCCTCACGCCGGAAGTCTGCGCATGAAAGCGCATCATCCACGACCTCGGGTCGCGCGCCTCCCACCGCCGCCGCATAACCCCAGCCCAGAGGCGCCGAGCCGCCCGGAACTTGGCTACCTCCTCCAGGAGATCGTTATGGGCGTTGAAGAAGAAGGAGAGCTGCGAGGCCACGCGATCTACATCCAGCCCAGCAGCGATCGCCGCCTCCACATAGGCGATACCGTCGGCCAGTGTGAAGGCCACCTCCTGGACTGCCGTCGAGCCTGCCTCCCGAATATGGTACCCACTGACGCTGATCGCGTTCCAGCGCGGAAGATGCGCTGCACAGTAGGCGACCGTATCGGTCACCAGACGCATCGAAGGTCCGGGCGGGAAGATATAGGTCCCACGGGCAATATATTCCTTGAGGATATCGTTCTGAATGGTCCCCGCAAGCTGTTCGGGCGCGACACCCTGTCGACCGGCAACGGCCACATACATCGCCAGTAGGATGGTCGCGGTGGCATTGATGGTCATGGAGACACTCACCCGATCGAGGGGAATGCCTCGCAGCAGCGTCTCCATATCGGCCAGGGAATCAATGGCGACACCCACCTTGCCCACCTCACCGGCCGCCATCGGATCATCCGCGTCATACCCAAGCTGGGTAGGAAGATCAAAGGCTACCGACAGCCCCGTCTCCCCTTGCTCAAGCAGAAAGTGAAACCGCCGATTGGTCTCCTCCGCAACTCCGTAGCCAGCGTACTGCCGCATGGTCCAGGGGCGGCTTCGATACATCGTCGGCCTCACCCCGCGGGTATACGGGTAGCTACCCGGAAATCCAAGCCGCTCCAGATAGTCATGGTCGGCGAGATCCAATGGGGTGTAGAGGCGCTTCACCTCGATGCAGGAACTTGTCCGGAACTCTTTCTTCCGCTCCGGGGTGCGCGTAAGGGCAGGCTCAAGGACGTTCGCCTGCCAGCCATCGAACTCGCGCTTAAGCTTTTTTATTCGCTCTTCGTCGTCCATATCGCTTACTCAATCACAACCAGGACATCGCCTCCGCTGACACCGTCCCCTTCTCGCACCTTGATCTCCTTGATTACCCCGGGCCCCGAAGCTTTCAACTCGTTTTCCATCTTCATCGCCTCGATGACAATCACCCCTTGACCCGCACTCACCTCTTGTTCTGGTGAGACGAGTAATGCCACAACCTTTCCCGGCATCGGGGCCACAATCATCTGGCGGCCTCTCATGCCCTGGCCGGTAACGCTGGCACTTCTTCGGGGACGACGCCCCTCCTCCTGGTACTCGATTCGGTGCAGCTCACTCTCCACCCAGACCGTAAGGACCCCCTCCGCTTCTTCGACCACATCGGCCTCGTACGAGCGGCCCATCACGAGAAGCGAGAGAAGGCTGCCGTCACCAGCGCTGAAATCGACCTCATAGATCTTCCCGTCAATTTGAACCGGCGCTGGCGATCCCATACCCTTCACCGCAAGCCTGTAAATTCTGCCCTGCAGATCAGCGGAGTAGGTCATCGTCGTCGCAGCCCGTCCTGACGGGCGGCCAGCTTCCATGCACTTTCGACCTGGCCGCCCTGCCAGATGGGCGAGGGGGCTGCGCGCTTCCTGGTATGGAGATAGAGCGCTCCAGCAATCAGCGCGATCTCAGCGAAGGCCCCATTCTCGGGCTTCAGTCCGTTGGCCAACCAGCTCTCCAGAAATTCTGTGTGGATCTGGCCCGCAGCGAACTGCGAAAGGTTGAGGACCTGTTGGTGGAACTGGATGTTCGTCTTCACGCCAAGCACGACATACTCAGCCAGGGCGCGCCGCATCCGCCCCATCGCCTCGCCCCGGTCCCGTCCCCAGACGATCAATTTCGAGATCAGGGGATCATAGTAGATCGGAACATCGCATCCTTCGTAGATCGCGCTCTCGATCCGGATGCCAGGCCCACCGGGCGTACGCAGCGCCCGAATTCGTCCGGGCGACGGCATGAAGTTATTGAAGGGATCCTCGGCGTAGATGCGACACTCGATCGCGTGACCGTGCAACTGGATCTCATCCTGCCGCACTGAGAGCGGCTCCCCAGCGGCAATCCGGATCTGCTCTTTCACCAGGTCAAGCCCGGTTACCATCTCGGTGACCGAATGCTCCACCTGTAGCCGCGTGTTCATCTCCAGGAAATAGAAATTCTTGGACGAATCGACCAAGAACTCCATCGTCCCGGCATTCGTGTAGCCTGCGGCCCTGGCTAACCTCACCGCCGCCTCTCCCATCCGGCGCCTCAGTTCGAGGTCCACAAAGGGTGACGGCGACTCCTCAATGACCTTCTGGTGACGCCGCTGCAGCGAGCATTCGCGCTCCCCAAGGTACACCACGTTGCCCCGTGTATCGGCCATGATCTGCATCTCGATGTGGCGAGCGGCGCCCAGATACCGCTCCACATAGATGGCCGCGCTGCCGAACGCAGAGGAGGCTTCAGAGCGAGCGGCGCGGATGGCGCTCGATAGCATCGCCTCGGTTGAGACGATTCGCATCCCTTTCCCGCCCCCACCGGCGGAGGCCTTAATGACCACAGGCAGACCGAGCTCTCGGACAGCCTCGATCACCTCCCGGTCGGTGAGGTCTCGGGTCGTCCCGGGGACGATAGGGACACCGGCCTTGCTCGCCAGGCTCCGGCCGGCAGTCTTGCCGCCCACCGCGCGGATCGCGTGAGAGGAAGGGCCGATAAACACAAGTCCTTCTTCCTCACACCGCATGGCGAACTCCGCATTCTCCGACAGGAAGCCGTATCCTGGATGGATGGCCTTCGCGCCTGACAGCTTCGCGGTCTCGATGATCCGGTCAATCCTGAGATAGCTCTGGGGGGAAGGGGCTGGACCGATCAGGTACGCCTCGTCTGCTAACCTGACGTGCAGCGCAGCTCGGTCGGCCTCCGAGTAGACCGCCACCGTGCCGATGCCCATCTCGCGGCAGGCACGGATCACCCGAACGGCAATTTCTCCACGATTCGCAATCAGGATCTTGTCAAACATGGTAAACACCAGGGTATAGGGTTTAGGGTGTAGGGTATAGGGTCTGGGGAAAGTGCAAAGAGAAAGTGTGCTGCTCGGTCTTTTGCCTATACCCTCTACCCTGCCTTCTCCCTGGCCTACAAGGGGATGTTCCCGTGTTTCTTTGGAGGGTTCGTCTCGCGCTTTGTCTTGAGTGACCTGAGCGCCCTGATCAGCTTTGGACGAGTCTCTTTCGGCTCGATCACTTCGTCGATGTAGCCCCGCTCTGCGGCGATGTACGGATTGGCAAACTTATCGCGGAACTCCGCCACCTTTTCCGCGCGGAAAGAGGCGGCATCAACCTCCTCAGCAATCTTCCGCTTATGCAGGATGTTGACCGCCCCCTCGGGTCCCATGACGGCAATCTCCGCCGTCGGATAGGCAAAGTTGATATCAGCCCGCATGTGCTTGCTGCCCATCACACAATAGGCGCCCCCGTAGGCCTTCCGCACGATGATGGTGATTTTCGGCACCGTGGCCTCCCCATAGGCGTACAGCAGCTTCGCGCCGTGCTTGATGATGCCGCCATGTTCCTGGGCTGTGCCCGGGAGGTAGCCCGGGACATCCGCCAGAGTAATGATGGGGATGTTGAAGGCATCGCAAAAGCGGATAAAGCGGGCCGCCTTGACGGAAGAGCTGACGTCGAGGCAGCCGGCCAGCGCTATGGGCTGGTTGGCGACAAACCCGACCGACTGTCCCCCCAAGCGCCCAAAGCCAACCACCATATTCTGGGCAAAGTGTTCCTGAACCTCGAGAAACTCGCCGTCGTCCACCACCATACGGATTAGCTCCTTCATATCGTACGGTCTGTTGGGGCTGTCGGGGACAAGGGCGTTCAGGGCATCCTCTTGCCGCTCCGGATCGTCTCTGGACTCGCAGCGAGGCGCCTCTTCCAGGTTGTTCTGAGGCAGGTAAGAGAGGAGTTCCCTGATCGAGGCCAGGCACTCCTGCTCTGAATCGGTAGCAAAGTGGGCAACGCCCGACGTGGCATTATGGGTCATCGCGCCACCCAGATCCTCGAAGCTCACCTCCTCGTGTAAGACAGTCTTGATCACATCAGGTCCTGTGACGAACATGTGGCTGGTATGGCGGACCATGAGGACGAAGGCCATCAGGGCCGGCGAATAGACCGCGCCGCCGGCGCATGGCCCCATGATGGCCGCGATCTGCGGGATCCCCCCTGAGGCCAAAACGTTGCGGAGGAAGAGATCGGCATACCCCGCCAGCGAGACGACCCCCTCCTGGATTCTGGCCCCGCCCGAATCGCTCAGGCCGATGATTGGAGCTCCCATCTTCATGGCCAGATCTATCACCTTGCAGATCTTGGCGGCGTGGGCCCCACTCAGGCTGCCGCCGAACACGGTGAAATCCTGGGCGAAGATGTAGACCTGTCGCCCGTCGATCGTCCCGTATCCGATGACAACCCCGTCGCCAGGGATCCGTTGCTGATCCATGTCAAAGTCGTGGCACTGATGGGTGACGAAGGCGTCCAACTCGGTGAAACTCCCCGGATCAAGAAGTAAGTCGATCCGTTCGCGCGCTGTCAGCTTCCCCGACTGGTGATGCCGATCGATGCGCTCTTGCCCGCCCCCTTGCAGGGCGGCTTCGCGTCGACGGCGCAGCTCTTCTAGCTTGTCCTTATGGCGCTCATTCGCCATCCTGTTCTCCCCTTCAGCCTAAAGGTCTTCAAACTGCGTGAGACGTTTGAACGCCTTGTACCTCGCCTCGATTTCAGGATAGGTAAGCCGTCGTAAGCGATCGAGCGAAAATGCCTCGACGTTAAAAGAGGCCATTACCGACCCCATCACGATCGCCTTCCGGATGTTAGCCTCCTCGAAATTCATCGTGTTGGCAAGATACCCAATGAAGCCGCCGGCAAAGCAATCACCCGCTCCCGTCGGGTCAAACACCGAATCGAGCGGGAGCGCGGGCGCGGCAAACCACCCGCCCTTTCGGATCATCAGCGCGCCGTACTCCCCCCGCTTGATGACCAGCGAGGTGGGTCCCCAACTCAAAATCTTTTGCGCCGCCAGGACCAGGTTCGGCTCTCCGGCAAGCTGGCGGGTCTCGGCGTCGTTAATCAGCAAGATATCTACCAGCTTCAGGGTCTCCCGGAGCGCCTCAGGCTTCCCGTTAATCCAGTAGTTCATCGTGTCGGCCGCCACCAGCCTCGGCAAGCTCACCTGGCCAAGAACTTTCCGCTGCAGATCGGGGTCGATGTTGGCCAGGAAGACCAGCTCGCTCTCTTTGTACGCCTTCGGGATCTCCGGCTGAAACGCTGCAAAGACGTTGAGCTGCGTCTCCAGCGTCTTCGCCTCATTCAGATCGAACCCATACTCTCCAGCCCACCGGAAGGTCCGCCCCGGGACCCGCACCAGCCCTTCAAGATCAATCGACCGGCTCTTCAGAAACGCCAGGTGCTCTTCAGGAAAGTCCTCCCCCACTACTGCCACAACCCGAACATCGGCAAAGAAGCTGGCCGCCACCGAGAAGTACGTCGCCGATCCCCCCAGCGCCTCTTTCGCATTGCCGAATGGCGTCTGAACGGAGTCAAGCGCGACCGATCCGACAACAAGGATACCGCTCATGGTGTGCCTCGCACTCCGCGCATTATTTGACGTACTTCCCAATGATCGGCCGCAGCCGCTCCCGAACATCGGGCGGGATGGCATCGCGAGCGGTGATGATCGCATCCTGCATCGCGCTCCCGCACGAGCAGCCTTCCCTGCCGGCCGGAAACGACGTTACCGTGGCCTTAATGATGGCCTTGGCGGTCTCGGCGTTTTGCTTCAGGATCGCCACTACCGCCTCCACCGACACATCCTGCTCTGTCTCGTGCCAGACATCATAATCGGTCACCAGGGCCAGCGTCGCATAGCAGATCTCGGCCTCGCGGCAGAGCTTCGCCTCTTGCAGATTCGTCATCCCGATGACATCCACTCCCCAGCTTCGATAGATCCGCGACTCGGCCCTGGTCGAGAACTGCGGCCCCTCGATGCACAGGTATGTGCCACCCCGATGCATTCGAGCCCCCACCGACTGCCCGGCGGCGAACAGCGACTTTCCCAGAACCGGACACGTCGGATCGGCGAAGCTCACATGCGCAACGAGGCCGCCCCCAAAGAAGGTGCTGACCCGCCCCTTCGTTCGATCAAAGAACTGATCTGGAATGACAATGTCCAGAGGCGGGAGATCCTCACGCATGCTGCCCACCGCAGAGGCGGAGATCACCCACTCCGCGCCCAGGAGCTTGAATCCGAAGATATTCGCGCGGAAATTCAGCTCGGACGGCATCAGGCGATGGCTGCGCCCGTGCCGCGCGAGAAACGCCACCCGTCGCCCTGCCATGGACCCGATGATGTAGGCATCTGACGGTGCCCCAAAGGGGGTTTCGATGCGCCGCTCCTCAACCCGCTCGAGTCCCTCCATTTCGTACAACCCGCTTCCGCCGATGATACCGATCAGCCCCTGGCTCATTTTCCCTCCGGCGTGGGTATGAAGTCATCGGCACATCGCGCGCGCAGGCGACCAACGGTCTCCCGTTCGGTCACCGCCTCGATGCTCAGATCGACCGTGCGGCCGATGCACCCCTCAGCGTCCTGGATTCCCACCGTGATATAATTATCAGTCAGCGCCTTGAGCCGTCCGGTCCGCGCATCCCGCCCGTCCAGGACGACAGCCGTGAACGACTGTCCCACCTGTGTCTGTCGAAACTTCTGCCACTTCGCTTCGCTCAGCGCCCGGAGGGCAGCACTCCTGGCCGCCCTCACACCCTTGGGGACCTGGTCCGGCATTGAGGCCGCGACGGTTCCCTTCCGCTGTGAGTAGCTGAACACGTGCAGATATGCAATCGGCAGACGGTCGAGCAGCCGGTAGGTGTTCTCAAATTCTGCGTCCCCCTCGCCAGGAAAGCCGACAATGATATCGGTTCCGACGGCGATCCCGGGGACCGCCTCCGCAAGCCGCTCCACCAGCCGGCGAAAATCGTCGGCCGTGTGCGGGCGTCGCATGCGCTTCAGGACAGCCTCATCGCCGCTCTGCAGTGGCAGATGCAGGTGGCGGCAAAAGTTTCCGAAGCGACCAAAGAGGGCGGATAGATCCTCCCCCACCTCATGCGGATCGAGCGAGCTCAGGCGCAACCTCGCGGGCGCCGCCACCTCCAGCATCCGGGCGACTAATCCGGCAATTGAACTGTCGATCGGCAGATCGCGCCCGTACGTGCCCAGGTGAGTCCCGGTCAGGACCACCTCCGGATACCCAGCATCCACGAGGGCCCGCAGGTCGCGCAATGCGGCATCGTTCGGCTGACTCCGGCTCGGCCCGCGGGTCTCTGGCACGATACAGAAGGTGCAGCGATAGCTGCACCCATCCTGGATCTTGAGCAGCGCCCGGCTCCGTGCTGCACCGACCGGCGGCGGAAGCGCGGTAAATCGGCTTGCCCGCTGTATGTCGCCGACGGCAATGAACGGCAGCCTCCGGTCGCGCAGGCCCGAGATCAGCGCAGGC
>ORMF012659525.1_pt1 | contig 15709 bp, 18 predicted proteins | sample 1779871 | NCBI WGS metagenome assembly ORMF01 (sample SAMEA104232316, study PRJEB22302) | groundwater metagenome | biome: forest; feature: aquifer; material: groundwater | place: USA | collected 2011-08-07 | depth 5.4 m
TAAGGATTGAAGATACGGATGCGGCAAGGTCAACGGAAGAGTCTGTTCAGGCAATCATTGACGGGATGCAGTGGCTGGGCTTGGACTGGGATGAAGGCCCTTATTTCCAGAGCAAGCAGTTTGATCTTTACAGAGAACATGCATATAAACTTATTGAAATGGACAAGGCATATAAATGCTTTTGCACACCTGAAGAGCTGGAACAAAGACGAAAGGATGCCCTTGCCCATGGAAGGCCTCCTAAGTATGACGGCAGGTGCAGAAACAAAAAAGACGAACAGGATAGACCATTTACAATAAGATTCAGGATTCCCTCAGGAACAACATTGGTCAAAGATATTGTTAAGGGAAATATTGCATTTGACAATAACGAGATAGAGGATTTAATCATCCTTAGAAGCGATAGAACGCCTACCTATAATCTCTGCGTAGTTGTTGATGATGCAACTATGGAGATAACTCATGTTATAAGGGGTGACGACCACCTGAACAATACGCCAAAGCAGATGCTTTTATGCGAGGCATTTAAATACGCAATCCCGGCATTTGCCCATCTCCCGATGATACTCGGCTCTGATAAGACAAGGCTTAGCAAGCGTCACGGCGCCACATCTGTCATGGCATACAAAGAAATGGGTTACCTGCCCCATGCCCTGGTAAATTATCTTGCACGGCTTGGATGGTCTTATAGAGACCAGGAGATATTTACAATTGAAGAACTTACAGAAAAATTCTCCCTTGAAAATGTGGGCAAATCATCAGGTATATTCAATCCTGAAAAACTTTTGTGGGTAAATCATCATTACATAAAAGAGTCGGCGCCGGATGAACTGGCAAAACTGCTAAGTCCGTTTCTGGAGACAAAAGGATATAAGGTTCCGATAGATAAAAGACTTGCAAATATTATAAAAACCGTTCAGGAAAGAAGCAAGACCTTTGTAGAGATGGCCGATGCCGCTGAATTTTATTTTAAGGAAGATATTGTGTATGAAGAAAAGGCTGCACAAAAATTTTTAACTCAAGATATGACTCCGATATTTGAAACTCTTATATCAGGGCTTGAGAGCCTGCCGTATTTTACACATGAGACTGTTGAGGCTGTATTCAATAATATAATCAATGAAAGAGGCATACAGCTCGGCAAAATCGCCCAGCCTGCAAGGGTTGCCTTAACAGGCGGAACAGTAAGCCCGGGCATATTTGAGGTGATAGAAAATTTGGGGAGAGAAAAAACTATAAAAAGACTTAAAAATGTGATTGCGTTTATAGAACAAAAAACCAAATAAACTCACTCTCTATCATTATATATATTTAAACCAATATTTCTATCATCGGCTACTACCTCCGGTCCTGTGCCATCACATGGGATTACGGCAATCTTGTAGTTCTTTTGCATATCCTATATCTCCTTAATTAAGACCTTTCTTATCATATGGTTGAATGTATCGGCTATATAGATATTATCAGCTTGATCTATTGTAATACCGAATGGATAATTGAGGCTGGCCTTATTAGCCGGTGTCTCGTCAGGAGAAAAACCGGTCTTTCCGTTTCCTGCCACAGTAATGATTTCACCTGTTTTCCTGTAGATCTTTCTGACCATATGGTTGTCAGAGTCTGTTGTGTATATATCCCCCTTTGAGTCTAATGCAATTGAATAGGGTCGGGAGAGGCTTTTTTCTGACGATTTTTTATCTCCGACCCGGAATGAGCTATCATCCCCGGCTATTGTACTTATAAATCCTGTATCTTTATCTATCATCCTGATGCGATTATTAAAGGTGTCAGCTATAAATATATTTCCCTCATTATCCAAGGCTACGCCGCTTGGGCCTGCAATGCCCGCATGTATTGCAGGGCCGTTATCTCCGCTGAAGGAGCCAGAGCCATTGGCGCTTCCAGCCACAGTTGTTATCACCCCGGTTGCCACGTCTACCTTCCTGATTTTATGGTTCATAAGGTCGGCAATAAATATATTCCCATTCCGGTCTATTGCTATACTTGAGGGCTCAGATAGGCTTGCTTCGGTTGCCTGTCCTTCATCACCGCCAAAGCCATCCTGGCCATTGCCGGCTATGGTTGTGATGATACCGGAGATTATATCTAACATCCTTACTCTGTGATTATATGTATCCGTGATGTAGATATTTCCTGCATCATCTACGGCAAGGGCGGATGGAAACCTGAGTCTGGCAGATATTGCATGGCCATTGTCCCCGATAGAATCGGCGGGAAGCCCTTCTTTGCGAGGTACTTTTCCAAGCTGCCTTTGAAACATTATTTCTTCGGCCTCACCCCCGCTCTCGCGATGAGGAAGGAAGTATCCCGCGATAGTACTTATGTATCCCTTTGTATCTACGGACCTTATCAGGCAGTTTTCTGTGTCGGCGATATATATATTTCCCTTCCTGTCTACTGCTACACCCTTTGGCTCATTAAGCGTTGCTGATCTTGCATCTCCCCCATCACCGCCAAACCCGGCTTCTCCAGTCCCTGCTATTGTATAAATCAATCCTATTTTCATAGTCTCCTGTCCTTTAACGATAAAAAATATATGTCATATTATAAGATATTAAGATCTTAAGTCAATCATCATCACAATAGAACCGCAACTGCTGTCCGTAAAATAGAACGGATCTACTTCTCCGGCTCGAGCCGCGCCAGCATGCCGTTCGACCAGCATCACCAAGTTGAAAGCATGTTTTTCCGAACACATTGACCTGGAGGAATCGGCGGCCGCAGCAAGCTGCAATATCACCGCAAGCCATGTGGAGACACATGCTATGCCCTTCATCATCACATGCGCTTTCATATCTGTGTACCCCCTATATTTTACGCTTTTAAAACAACATGCTATAATTATTTATCAGATTTTTTCAATCCACGCCCCCGCGCGGGGGGCGACCAAAGGTGATTACCATTCTCCGCAACCGAATTCTAAGGCAAACGATGCTGTACCGCTGTCCACCGGGGACAGTTCCGATTCTACGACGCCGCTTCGCTCCGTCCGTAAATCTGGGACAGTCCCCTCGTGTTCAGAGATGCTCCTCAAGCCCCTGCCATTCGCTGGTCTGCTTGCCTTCCACGCTATGCGCATAAAATTCTTTTATTATAATTCTACCCCCTCAACTCCACACCCCTCATTCTCCCTTCTCCTAAAAACCTATTTTTCTTTTTGTCTTTTGTGGAGGTTCTATCATTTGTTTTATAGCATCAAAAACCACCTTGAACTGATAATCATACTTCTTTTCCATCTCCTCAATCTTCCGTCTTAGATTTTCATGGGTCGCCAGCATTTCCCTGATTTTTGTGAAAGTTCTCATTATCTGGATGTTGACAGATATCGCTCTTTTGCTGTTTAAGACGCTTGACAACATTGCAACGCCGTTCTCAGTAAACGCATAAGGTAGTTTATGTGTACCGCCCCAACTTGATATTTCAAAATGGAACTTCAAGTTTTCAAACTCTTCTTTCGCAAGTTGAAACATGAAATCTTCAGGAAAACCAAATTACGTTCACCGGGGACAGTCCCCTCGTGTTATCTACTCATTGCGTCCGTCCTTGTTATTTTTTTCTATACACTTCATCGTGACTCCCTATATCAAGAAGGATAATTTCTTTTTCTTTAATGATAATTGTCAGCGTAACACAGTAGCTATGGGTTAGACTCACTGCCTGTACGCCCTCAAGTTTTCCACCGAGGTGATGGAATTCAAGATGCGGCTGAAATGGATCACGCCGCAAATTTTCAACGAGTTCCTCAAAAGCCCGTTTCAAATCAGGGTGCTTTTTAAAAAACTTCTTTGCACGGCGCAAAAAATATTTGGTGGTTGTTAAGCTGAACACTATTCTTCCAGTTCAAGTGCCTTTATCAACTCTTTGGCATTTTTAAATTTAGTTACCCTTCCTGCCTTTACATCCTCAAGCGATGCCCGGATGCGGGCATTATACGCATCATCCTCAGCCTCGACCAGTTCTTGATACCGTTCTTCTGAGAGGACTACATACTGAGGCTGATTGTTTTTGATAATGTGGACAGGTCCCTCTTTCAAAACTTCATCTACGGCTGAAATCCCCTTTCTCTTAATTTCCTGTGCAGCTAATGTATTCATTTTAATACTCCTTTCAGTATCTATTTTAGTGTTTATTTTATCTCAAAATTACTTTCTCGTCAATCTAAAATCTTTAAATCGCAAATCAATACTCACAACAGCCCCGCCGCGCCCACATCCTGCCATGTTCCGCTCACAACCTTCCAGCCTTTGTTTTCCTTTTTGAATATCATCTCAAACCTGTAGCCTGCGGCAGATTCAGGGATTATATCTTTAATGCTTTTTACTTCCTTGCCCCTGACAAGAATCACATTGGCCTTTACAAGGGCTGTGTCGCCCTTTACCTCTGCGTCTACGCTTCTCACAAAGATAGAAACAGTCTCTGCCCTAATGAAATGGTAAAGGAGTAGCCTTCTAACAGCGTCATAATCATTCCCTTCTTGATCTCTGTACGATTTGGAGATATACTTTCTTACTCCGTCTATATCCTTTTTCTGTCCTGCCTCTGCCACCTCATTTACAATTTTCTTCAGCCTGTCTTCTTCTGAAACTCCATTTGCGCAGCCTGAGAAAATAAGAAGGCTAAGAAGAATAATTGCTGATCTCATAACCACCTGCTCTAATTTTTTATTTCCATTCCTTTCCAATCCTTGCGCCTATGAGCTGGCCTGCAAGAAGGGCAATAACGCTTACAGGGATAATGGCATAGCTGAAACCAAAGAGCCTTCGCAGTATAATGTTTGCAAGTATGGGTATATATATGCACCTCGCCCATGGCCTTGAAAATCTTGTAAATTTTTTCCGGTAGAAACCAATCGGAATATTACCAAGCAGTATCAGCGACAGAAATGCAATAATGGCAGTATAGTGTGTAACGTTAATAATACCCATTTATTTCCTCCTCAATGAAACAAAGCTCAAAATTAAGTGTCAAAGGTTCAAAGTGTCTGAAACTCAGAGAGAAAAGCAGGAAAGAGGTTGTTTGAATCTTATTTAGAATATTCCCGCCTGCTTCTGGAGCCAACGGATATATTGAATAATCTGCTCTACCTTATCCCTGCTTATATTGGGAAGAGGCTGCATATTTCCAAATGTCCAATGGTGTGCTATTACACCATTCTGAACCGCACGATAGAATGACTCATCAGTATGATGATTTGGTTCATAAATTTTGTGCACCAACGGCGGCCCATTATTAGTGCCTATTCCAGCCTGACCGTGGCATAAAACACAGTTTTTGTTGAACAAGGTTTCCCCGCCTGTCAACTCCTTGGGAAGCTTTGCCTGCGCTAAAACAAGCGCAAGATAAAGAGTTATGCTCAACAAAAATCCGCATATTGCCACAAAAAAGATATTTTTTATCGCCATAAATTTATTCCTCCTTATAATGTAATCATAATCTCACCCAAAAAACACCTCTGCCACTTTGTATATATCCATATCAACTGTCTTTGTCTGCTTAACGCCTTCTTCAAGCGGGATGGCTACGATCTTATTTCCCTGAAGCGCAACCATCATGCCGAACTTGCATTCATTTATAAGCTCCACTGCCCTGACGCCGTATCTTGTTGCCAAAATCCTGTCATGGGCTGTTGGGCTTCCGCCTCTCTGTAGATGGCCCAGGACAACATGCCGGCTCTCCACGCCTGTTACCTTTTCAATCTCTTTTGCAAGGAATTCGCCGATGCCGCCAAGTATAGCATGGCCGAAGGCGTCTTTTTTTGCGTCCTTTGTAATATAGCCCTCAATCCCCTTTGGCACCGCGCCCTCTGCCACAACAATTATACTGAATCCCCCTCCCTGCCTTGACCTTTTCCTGACAATATCCGCAACATCCTTAACCTCAAAGGGCTTTTCAGGAATGAGTATCATATCCGCGCCGCCTGCAAGGCCGCCGTAAACGGCAATCCATCCTGCGTGTCTTCCCATCACCTCAACAACCATTGCCCTGTGATGCGCCTCTGTTGTTGTGTGGAGCCTGTCAAGCGCCTCTGTTACGATGCTTATTGCCGTGTCAAAACCGAAAGTAAAATCCGTGCCTGAAAGGTCGTTGTCTATGGTCTTTGGCACGCCTATTGTTTTTATTCCTTGCTTGTATAATTTTGCAGCAACACCAAGCGTATCATCGCCGCCAACGGCTATAAGCGCATCCAGTCCAAGCTTCTTTATATTATTTACAACCTTCTCTGCCATTTCAGGAGACTTGAAGGGGTTTGTCCTGGATGTGCCGAGGATCGTCCCACCCCGGGGAAGTATGCCCGATGCTGCTTTGGTATCCAGCGGCACAGTGTCAATCTCCACCAGACCTTTCCATCCGTCCTTGATGCCGAGAACTTCATAACCGTAATTTGCAGCCTTTTTTACAACCGCCCTTATTACGGCATTAAGACCCGGGCAGTCGCCGCCGCCTGTAAGAATTCCTATTTTCATAATCTCACCTCCTGTTAAAACAATTACGAATTATAAATTACGAATTGCGAATTAAAAACAAAAAATCTAAAATATCAGTATCAGTGTTTTTCCAGTTCACTCAAAAGCTCGTCCATCCTGTCTTTAACAGGCAGATACACCTTAAACACGCTTCCCTTACCGGCCTCGCTTTCCACCTCTATTTTACCGCCGTGCGCCTCTGCAATCTCTTTGCATATGCTTAAGCCAAGACCCACGCCACCCGCGCCTGTTGTCCTTGCCTTATCCACTCTGTAAAAGCGGTCAAATATATAAGGAAGGTCTTCCTCTGCAATGCCTATGCCTGTGTCGATTACTTTAATTATAGCCCAATTATCCGACTGTTCCAGCGAAATCTCTATCCTGCCGTCCTTTGCCGTATACTTAATGGCATTATATATCAGATTAAACAAAAGCTGGCCTATCCCAATCTTGTCCCCCATTATAATAACACTTTCTTTCTTAGCCATAACCATATCAATGCCTTTATCTTTTGCCAGGGGCATGGTTTGATTAAACCTCTCTTCAACAATCCCATCCAGCTTTATATTATCCTTAGGCAGTCTAACCCTGCTGTCAAGTTTTGCAAGATTAAGGAGGCTCTTTACAAGGGCGCTCATCTTATCTATCTCTTCAAGGCTGCTCTTAATAACCTCCTTCAAACCCTCTACAGTCTTTTCTGTCCTGAGCGCAATCTCCATCTCACCTTTCAGAACAGTCAGGGGTGTCTTTAGTTCATGAGAAGCATCTGCTGTAAATTGCTTCATCTGTTTAAAAGAAAGCTCAAGCCTTGCAATCATGTCATTAAATGTCTTTGCCAATCTCCCGAGTTCGTCTTTAGGGCCGGAGACATCTAATCTCTCGTTTAAGCTCCCTGCCTCTATCTTTCTGGCAAGGCCTGTAACCATGTCTACAGGACTAAGCGCCTTTTTTGCAAGGAACCAACCCACACCGCTTGCCAGTATCACAGCGAGAGGGATTCCAAATATCAGGATATAAAACAAAGCATTCAATGCCGTAGTGGACTCCTGCAGCGGCGCGCCGACCTGCAATATGCTTATTAACTGGCCCTCTTCCATTAAAGGAAATGTAACAATCCTGACCGGATACTGGCCTATGTTTTTTATGGTCTCATATGTGGCATTGCCGGCAATAGAATGATGATACGCCTGGCCTGACAAAGGAAGATGGGTTTTCCCGAGGGTTGAAGATGTAAATACTATCTTGCCATATTTATCCATCAGTTGAATAAAATTGCCTGATGTCTTTATTCCAAAGAAATGTTCAAGAAAGATATCGAAGTTTTGAGGCAAATTTACGGTGCCGGGCCTGAATACTGCCCTGGAAACCATATCGGCCATAGAGAGTAACCGCGCATCAATTGAGCTTATAATGTTTCTTGAGAGCGCAACATACAGGATAGAGCCGAATGTGATAAGGCTGGCAGCAAGAAGCGTTGTATACCAGATTGTCAGTTTAGCCCGGATGGGAAGGGTCATAATAAGTAGGGATTAGAGGTTGTTTTCAAAACTTTATCAGAGAAAATACCGGATAGTCTTTGAGTTTGCTTCTGCCGTTGAGCGCCTCAATCTCAGAAAGGAATGCGCATCCTACAATCTGTCCGCCCATTTTTTCTATAAGATGTATAACTGCCGACATTGTTCCGCCTGTTGCCAGCACATCGTCTGCTATAAGCACCTTTTGCCCAGGGCTTACGGCATCCTGATGTATCTCAAGGCTGTCTTCGCCATATTCTAATTTATAAGATGCCTTATGGGTTTTGTGCGGCAGCTTGCCGGGCTTTCTCACGAGTATAACACCTGCGCCAAGCTTATATGCCAACGCCGCTCCCACAATAAACCCCCTTGCCTCAATACCCACAACCAGATCAATGTGCTTCCCGACGTAACGGTGGCTCATCAGGTCCACTGTTGTCTGGAATGAGACAGGGTCTTTTAATAACGTTGTTATGTCCTTAAAGAGTATCCCCTTTTTGGGAAAGTCAGGAACATCTCTTATAATCTTTTTTAATGCCTCTACCATAATCATCCTCCCTGTAAAAGAAAATTTTATCTTACAAATTTAAGTTTTGAGTTTATACTATAAACTATTTTAAGGCAAGAAAAAAAGAGGGTTTCTTGGCTTCTTGTCCTTTCTTACTTCAAAGTGCAGATGCGGACCGGATGAATGGCCGGTATTCCCCAATCTGGCGATAAGATTCCCCTTCTTCACCATCTCCCCGCCCTTTACAAGGTTTTCCCTATTATGGGCATAAATCGTGATGAAGCCGTCGTTGTGCTTTAACATCACCATATTGCCGTAGCCTCTTACGCCGTCGTCGCTGTATATAACCTCGCCGTCAGCAGCGGCAAATACAGAACTGCCTGTCGGAGCGGCTATATCTATTCCATCATGTTTTTTTCCATTCCTTACGCCAAATAAAGAAATCATCTCGCCCTTTACAGGCCATGAAAATCTCCATTTTTCCACAACTATCTTCCCTTCCGGTCCTTCTTTTGATTCTTCCCGGGAGGGGGATTGATGGTTTGCAGGATTGCGTCTATCTTGAGTCTTCGGTTCACTGCTTAAAACTTGCGGGGACAAGCTTGAGTCTTGCAACTGATATGGTTCAACCTTTAAAACCTGCCATGCGCCCGGTATAAATAGTTTCTGCCCTTCTTTTATCTGCGTTATATCTGTAATGTCATTAAATTCAGCCACATCCTGAATATCAACATTATAAGTCTTTGCTATCCTCCACAGAGTCTGGCCTTTTTCTATTTTATGATAAACTCCGTATGAAATAGCGCAGCCAACCAAAACAAGACAGACCACAGACCAAAGACTCCGGAACATGGTCTTTAGTCTTGAGTCTTGGGTCTTAAGTCTTAATGAATTTTGCCTATCCACCTTTGATGGTTTTTCTGCTAATGAGTTTCTTTGCGATATGTTTGTAAAAAAATATGGCTAACGCAATGCTTAAAAGCAGGAAAACAACAATGCTGACAGGTCTCATATAATGGTGCAAAATCTCCCAGTTTTCACGCAGAAGATAACCGATGCAGGCAAGGATTGCATTCCACATAGTTGCCCCAACAACGGTATATAGACAAAATCTCTTAATATTCATGCCGGCTACACCTGCCGGGATAGAAATCAGATGACGCACAACGGGAACAAACCGACAAATAAATATCGTTCTCTCTCCGTATTTTGAAAACCACCGCTCACTGGTCTCTAAATCTTCTTCATCCAGCAGAACATATTTACCCAGCTTCCTGACCAGCGGAATACCACCTAATTTACCTATATAGTAAGACACCAACGACCCTGCGAGACTTCCTGTGCTGCTAAAAAAGATTACCAGCCCAATATTAAGACTGCCTTCTGCGGCTAAAAAACCGGCAAACGGCATAACAAGTTCGCTCGGCAGGGGAACCATGGTGCTTTCCAAAGCCATCAAAAAGGCAATACCGGCATAACCTGTCGCGCCAATAACTGATGAAACCGTTTTACTCATGTGCAGAACTAATTGAAAAATTGTCTCCATTATAGTCATCTCCATGTAAATTAATAATTACAAATTCTTAATACCCCTAATTGTTATTAAATGGCTCTTCCGCCTTCCATCCATACCTCCCTACAAGTTTTACAAATCTGCATCCGCCCATTTCCTGTCTTATTATTCCTTTCTTGGTTTTCATTATCTTTACAAGGGTTTGAGAGTATTCATCTCCTACCGGTATCACCAGCCTCCCGCCTATATTAAGCTGTTCAACATAACACTTTGGTATATCCGGAGCAGCCGCTGTAGTAAGTATTGCGTCAAACGGCGCCTCTTCAGACCAGCCAAGGGTTCCATCCCCGATATTTATCACCACATTGGAGCATCCAAGAGAATCAAGCACCTTTCTTGCTCCGGCTGCGAGGCTTGATATCCTCTCTACGGAATAAATCTTTTCTGCCAGCATCGAAAGAATAGCGGTCTGATAACCTGAGCCTGTCCCTATCTCAAGAACCTTTTCAGTTCCTTTCAGTTCAAGGGCCTCTGTCATAAAGGCAACAATATATGGCTGGGATATTGTCTGCCTTTCACCGATAGGAAGCGGATAGTCGCTGTATGCCTGGCTCCACAGAGCCTCTTCAGGAACAAACAGATGCCTCGGTATGGTCAGCATTGCCTCAATAACCCTCTTATCCTTTATACCCCTCGGGATAATCTGGGTCTCAACCATCCTCTGGCGGCTCCTCAGATAATCATCTTTCTCTTTTATTTTTAACGGCGGCATAAATTATAGTTTCCAATTCTTAAGCTCCTCAAGCGATGCATAATTGGTCAAATCCAGATGAACCGGAGTAACTGATATAAATTTACTATCAATAGCCGCAAAATCACTATCCTTGCCGCCTTCGCACCTCAGAACATCTCCGCCTATCCAGTAATATTTCTTGCCTCTCGGATCAATCTTTTCTATAACGGCGTCGCCGTAAACCCTTTTCCCCTGCCTTGTTATCCTATAGCCTTTGATATTGCTCCCTTCAGGCACATTGACATTCAAAAGGGTATCCTTTGGAAGCTTGTTTCTTAATATAAATCTGGCAAGCCTTGTCGCAAATCCCGCGGCGCTCTTAAAATCAAAATTATCTCTTGATACAAGGGATATGGCAAAGGATGGAATTCCGAGGAGGGTCCCTTCCATGGCAGCGGAGACAGTGCCCGAATATGTAACATCATCACCGAGATTGCCGCCCTTATTTATGCCTGACACCACAAGGTCAGGCCTTTTTTTAAGTATGCCGTTTACTGCAATGTTTATGCAGTCCGTGGGGGTTCCGTCAACAGCGTATGCATTTGGACTATGCCTCTCAACACGCAAAGGCCTGTGAAGCGTTAAAGAATGGCTTACCGCGCTCTGCTCCCTGTCAGGCGCAACAACAATGACATCGCCTACCCTTTTAAGCGCCCTTGCCAAAGCCTTTATGCCTTTAGAATCAATGCCGTCGTCATTCGAAATAAGGATTATCTTTTTCAAACAAATCACCTTCAATTGGCAAGATAGCTTAAAGTTTAACGGATTGTCAATCCGAAAAATTATAAATATCATTGCAACTATGCCTTAAAGTTGCTATGTTTACCTGCGTAGAGGAAAATAATTGGAGGAACAGTCCCATGAAGATTACCACCTTAATAGGTTTATTGGCAGCCACTTTTACAACACTCTCCTTTGTTCCGCAAGTCGTTAAAACATGGAAAATGAAAGAAACAAGGGATATATCTTTATCAATGTTTGTGATCTTGGGTATCGGTATAATTCTATGGACGGTTTATGGATTTATTATTCAGGATTTACCTGTAATTCTTGCCAACTGCGTATCGTTTATTTTTACTGCAATAATAATATTTTTCAAGGTCAGGTATAAATAGCGGGCCTTAAAAAAGTTTTTACTGTGTCATTGCAGACCTCCAATAATCAACTGCCCCAGGCTTATCCCGCTGTCATTAGGCGACAGTCTGTTGTGTGTAAAGACATTAAAACTGCTATCTTTCAGAAGACAAACTGCCCGTTCTGTTAAAACTTTATTCTGGAAAACCCCGCCGGACAGGCATACGGTATTTAAGCCCTTTTCCTGCCTTGCCATCTTTGCCACATGCAAAATCAACTGCGCAAGGGTTTCATGAAAATTTTGTGAAATCGTCGTTATACCAACGTCTTTCCACACATCTTCAGCCATAGACTTGAATATAGGCTCCCAATTAAAAATATTCATATTGCCATGGCTTTTAACCTCTATTGGATATGCTGAACCTGTCCTCCCGTCTGCATTAGCTTCCAACATCATTGCGCCCTGCCCTTCATAACTTGCCTTATGGCAGATACCAAGCAAAGAGGCAATTGCATCAAAAATCCTGCCGGATGAGGTAGTAAATGGCGAATTAAAACCTTTTTTCAGCATTTGCAGAAATATAGCCAGTTCCGTTTCTGTAAAAATGTCTTTTAAATTTGCAATTTGTAATTTGCAATTTACAATTTTTTCTGATCCCTGTTTTACAATATCCTCTCCATATATCTCATAAAGGATAGAAAAGAGCGCCCTCCCCGGTTCTTTTACAGCCTGCTCCCCGCCTAAAAGCCTGAATTTCCTGAATGTGCAGAATCTTTCAATCCCTTTATAATCTGCAATCAAAAACTCTCCGCCCCATATTGTGCCGTCAACTCCATATCCTGAGCCATCCCATGAAACACCCAAAACCTTACCGGTCAGGTTGTTATCCAGCATACATGCTGCAATGTGCGCATGATGATGCTGAACCTGAATATGTTTTACGCCATTTTGTGAAAACGCCCATTTTGTAGAAATATAATCAGGATGCATATCAGAGACAATCCTTGCAGGTTTTATATTATAAAAACCGGTCAAATCATCAATTGCGTTTTCAAATGCCTCTTTGCCCTCCTCTGTTGTTAAATCGCCGAGATGCTGACTCATCACCGCCTTATCTTCCCAGCCAAGAGCTATCGTAACCTTCTGATTTCCGCCTACTGCCAGAACAGGTTCATTCAGTTTATATGGAAGGTAAAATACATGCGGCGTATAGCCCCTTGAGCGTCTGATAAATAGCGGCTTCCCGGCAATGACACGGATAACAGAGTCATCGCATCTTCTGACAATATCCCTATTGTGGAGAAGAAAACCGTCTGCTGTTTCTTTAAGCCTCTCCATAGCATCTTCATTGTCTTTTATAATAGGGCTGTCGCTGAAATTTGCGCTCGTTGCAACAATGGCAGTCTTTAAATCTTTTAGCAATATATAGTGCAAAGGAGAATACGGCAGAAAGGCGCCAACTGTATCAATCCCCGGGGAAATATATCCTGACAGCCGTGAGTCATCTCTTCTTCTCAGGACAACTATCGGCCTTTCCCTGCTAATCATTGCCATTTCTTCATCTTCACTTAAAAAGGCCTCTTTCTTCACATACGAAAGCATGTCGTCTTTGTCTGCCGGAAAGAGCACGGCAAACGGTTTCTCATATCTATCTTTCCTATTCCTCAAAAGACTGACCGCATTATCATCTGAGGCGTCTGCCATAAGATGAAAGCCCCCTATGCCCTTAACCGCTGCTATGCGGCCGCTTTTTATTGCCTCTTCGCACAGTTTGATTGCATCGCCATCTTTTGCGGCAATCCTTCCATCCGGCAGAGCCCACCACACATGAGGCCCGCAAAGAGGACAGGCATTCGGCTCTGCATGAAAGCGGCGGTCAAAAGGGCCGGTATATTCCTTTAAACATTCGGGGCACATTTTAAATGAGGCCATTGATGTAAGGGGGCGGTCATAGGGAAGCCCTTTGATTATGGTAAACCTCGGGCCGCAGCCAGTGCAGTTAATGAACGGGTATCTGTACCGCCTGTTGGATGGATCAAAAAGTTCTTTAAGACAGTCGTCGCATACAGAAAAATCAGGCGGAAATAAAGGCCCTTTGCCATGAGACTTCCTGCTTTCTTTAATTACAAAATCAGCATCATCTGCAAGAGATACCTCTTTTATCCTGATATCTGATATGCGGGCTAATGATGGGTGGCCGGCAAGTATATAATTCACAAAATCCTTTAAATCATGTCCGTTTCCCTGAACCTCTATAATAACCCCGTCTGATATATTCTCTACAAAACCGGCAAACCCTCTTTCCTTTGCGCATCTATAGATAAACGGACGGAATCCGACCCCCTGAACTATGCCGTTTAAAAAAATTCTTATGCGGCTTAAAGCCTGCCCCCGATTGAAACTATCGGGGGCAGGCGAAATTGGCAATACCATATCGTGTCCCTTCAGACTACACCGCTTTTATCCTCCATATTGTTCCTTTGGAGGTATCTTCTAAAACAATACCCTTTTTATCCAGTTCATTCCTTATGTCATCGGCTTTCTTAAAATCTTTTTTCTTCTTTGCCTCATCCCTTTTCAGGAGAAGATTTTTAATCTCCTCTTCCGATATGACAAGGCGCGCCTTTTTCTCTCCAAAATATTCTTCCGGCCTCCTGTTAAACACTCCAAGAATTTCCCCCACTTCTTTAAAAAATGCCCTGATAACAGGCAAAACCTCCTGAACCTCTTTATCCACTCCTGTTGTTTTAGCCGAGTCCAACAAACGATTTACCCTGCTTACTTCTTTAAAGACAAAGCCTACGGCAGAGGCGGTATTGAAGTCATCATCCATAGCATTGATAATGGATTGAAGAACCAACTTTTTCCGTTCTTCATTTACCTCTGCATTTACAACATCCGGCCAATCCCTTTCCATTCTCTCCATGGTTTCATAGAATCTATCCAACTCTGCCTCAGCATTCCGAAGCGACTCCTGAGAATAATCTATCGGCGACCTGTAATGACTTGATAAAAGGAAAAGCCTTACAGCCTCTGCTGAATAATTATTCAAAGAATCCCTTATTGTCAGGATATTTCCAAGGGACTTGCTCATCTTTTCCTTTTCAATATTCACAAAGCCATTGTGAAGCCAGTATCTTACAAACGGCTTTCCAGTCGCAGCCTCTGATTGCGCAATCTCGTTTTCATGGTGAGGGAATATCAAATCCTTACCGCCGCCGTGAATGTCAATTGTCTCGCCAAGAAATTTCTGGCTCATTGCAGAGCATTCTATGTGCCAGCCCGGCCTTCCTTTGCCCCAAGGGCTTTCCCACCATGGTTCGCCTGGCTTGCTCGACTTCCAGAGGGCAAAATCCAGCGGATCTTCTTTTCTCTCATCCACTTCAACCCTTGCGCCTGACTCAAGCTCTTCTATATTTTTCCCTGACAATTTGCCATAGCCCTTGAATTTCCTTACAGAATAATAAACATCTCCATCAAGCGCATAGGCAAAACCCTTATCAAACAATGTTTGAATTACATCTATCATCTCTTTTATCGTCTCTGTTGCCTTCGGGCAATAAGTGGGAAGCTCCACACCAAGCGCAGCCATATCTTCATCAAACGCCTTTACATACCTTTCAGCAATTTCCTTCCAACTCACACCGTCCTTATTTGCCCTGTTTATTATCTTGTCATCTATGTCTGTATAGTTTCGTGTATATTTGACATTAAAACCTTTGTATTTCAGATAACGATAGATTACATCAAAGGCCACAGCGCTTCTGGCATGGCCTATGTGGCTCAAATCATAAACAGTAGGCCCGCAGACATACATAGTAACA
>ORMF012596537.1_pt1 | contig 15698 bp, 13 predicted proteins | sample 1779871 | NCBI WGS metagenome assembly ORMF01 (sample SAMEA104232316, study PRJEB22302) | groundwater metagenome | biome: forest; feature: aquifer; material: groundwater | place: USA | collected 2011-08-07 | depth 5.4 m
ACCCCGGACGACGGTACTACGGGGGGCAGGAGTTTACGGATCAGGTGGAGATCATTGCCATCGACCGCGCGAAGACGATTTTCCGGTGCGACCACGCGAACGTGCAGCCAAGCTCCGGCGCGGGGGCGAATATTGCCGCGTACATGGCATGGATGGAGCCGGGGGACACGATCCTCGGGATGGATCTCTCGCATGGCGGCCACCTGACGCATGGCTCGCCGGTGACCCACATGGCCAAGCTGTTTAAGTTTGTCCGTTACAAAATGAAGGACATCGAAACCGGAGAAATCGACTACGACCAGATGCGTGAGGTCGCGAAGGCAGAGAAACCGAAGATCATTCTTGCGGGCTTCACCGCGTACCCGCGCGAGCTCGACTACACAAAATTCAAATCGATCGCCGATGATGTCGGTGCACTCGCGATGGCCGACATGGCGCACATCGCCGGACTCATCGCGGGCGGGGTCCTCAAAAATCCCTTCGACGCCGGCTTCCAGATGATGACGACAACGACGCATAAAACGCTCCGCGGCCCGCGCGGCGCGATGATCCTGACAAAAGGCACCGTCGGGAATCCCCTGAAAGCGCCGGAGAAGACGATCGACAACCTCCCGACCCTCGTCGACCGCAGCGTCTTCCCCGGACTGCAGGGTGGCCCCCACATGCACCAGACCGCGGCGATCGCCGTGGCGCTGGGAGAAGCGATGAAGCCGGAGTTTAAGCAGTACGCGAAGCAGGTGCTCCTCAACGCAAAACGCATGGCAGAAACGCTGATGAAGGCGGGGGTGAAGCTCGTGACCAACGGCACCGACAATCACCTGATGGTCATCGACTGCGTGAAGTCGTGGGACCTGCCGGGGAAAGACGTCGAGCAACTGCTGGACCGCATCGGCATCACTGCAAGCAAGTCGCCGGTTCCCGATGACACCCGCCCGCCGTATTCCCCCAGCGGACTGCGTCTCGGCAGCCCCGCGATGACAACGCGCGGGATGAAGGAAGCGGATACGGAGCAGCTCGTCGGCTTCATGCTCAGAGCGATTGCAAAACGGGCGGATGAATCAGCATTGAAGAGTCTGCACGATGAAGTGATTGAGTTCTGCAGAAGGTTTCCGGTGCCGGGGATTGCGGCTGAAACGCAAAAATAAGAGCGTCGAAGCCACATATTGACGCTCCTGCAAAAAGTAGTATCGTTTTCATATGCCACCCATCCGTGAAGCGTATATTGCACAGTGCGAGCAGAGCGGGAAATTGCCATACGCACGGCACCTGCAATCTATTCCGAAACACACGGAAGGCCTTCGCGGCCTGATCGCATCCCTGTGCCTCTACCCGGGCAAAGCGCTTGGAGGATTGGCGGTCCCGAGTGCGCGCGTGACGAACGACGGAATCGAGACGGAGGATGGTCTTCTCCGTGACCGGTCGTTCATGCTGGGGCAAATCCCTCCTGTCATGGACAAAGCAATGTTCACCCGCTTCAGTCAGCGGAATCAGGCGAAACTCGCACTCGTGCAGCCACACTTCGACGGGAAGAAACTCGTCTACGAGGCACCGGGCGTGGGGCAGCTGAAGATCGATCCCGAGCAGCTCCAGCCGCAGGACGGGGACGTGGTCACGGTTGAAGTGATTCCCGGAACCGTCGTCCGTGCGGTCCGGGAGAACGGTCCGATCAACGCCTTCATCAAAAATTACCTTGCAGCCATTGGGGATGATCCAAACAAAGTTGAGGTTCTGCTCCCTGCGAAAAACTATGTGCGACGGGTGGAGGACAGGCATCGACGCGGAGAGGCAGCGGACACACTCTTCGGCGACGGAGGGCAGCAGTTATTGGCATCGTATTCTTCTCTCGGAAAGGAAGCATCGATGAAGGCCGTCCGGCAGAACATCGGGGTAAGCGGATGGACAAGCTTTCTCGAGGACATCCTGAATGACGCACAGATCAAAGGAAAGGTCCACGGCACGCGCTGGCCGATCCGGATGCTCTTCGGCGATCTCTCGGTCCGCTGCGCCGTCACGATGATCGACCCCGAAACAGGCATCATGCGTACCGATGGTGACCCTCTGAAAACGTGGAAAAATCCCCGCCCCTTCCGCGTCGACGGCAGTGCAAACGGAAAGCCGACCTTCGGAGTGAACACCGTTTTTCCAAAAGAGATGACGACCGACAAAGCAGCCGTCATCAGCGTCAACGATGAGATTATCGCCGGCAGTGAGAAGACGTTCGGGCCGCGGGAGGTGATGTAATGTTTGCCTGCGGTAAGATTCCATTGTCCCGAGGGCTGAGACGCCCTCTCAGGGCGTCTCTACAGGCTATTTTGATTTCTTCGGCGCTGGCTTCTTCGGCTCCGCAGGAGCGGGCGCGGGTTCTGCTGTCATGAACTCCGTCACGTCTTTCCCTGCGTTAATTGCGGCCTGTATCAGCGCTTTGCTGGGCGGCGGCACTCCCCCGCTTTCAGTGAGTCGCTTCTCGAGCTCGGTGTATTTCGTCTGCTCCAGCACACTCATATCCTCGCCGGTCATTTTCTTTTTCCGGAGTCCATTGAATTCATTCGTCCACATTTCGCGGTCGCGCCATTTGCGGTATTCCTCGATACTCATCCCTTTCGCCCGCGCTTTCTTCTTCTCTTCATCTTCTTTTTCCTTCGCTTTTTCGACAGTCTTCGCCTGCACCTTCCCTTCAGCGGCGCTGGCTGCCCACCGGCTGATTTTTTCCTCGACGACGTTTCGTTTTTCGGCGTAGCGTTCACGGGAGAGATCACGCAACACCTGCACACGTCCCTCATCCTGCTTGTACTTCGGCGGCGGGAGCGTGCCGACGGAGAAGGGTTTACTCGGGATGCCGTCGATCATCAGACGCATGTAGGCGTGGTACTTCGGGAGGCTGAGAATGTCTTTTGGCAGAGCCATTTCCTCGAACTGCAGACTGAGGTCCTCCGCGTCGTCGGAGCCGACCTGGAAGCTGATGAGCGTACCGACGTTGCCGAAGACCGCGTCGCGCAGGCTGGAGTCCCGGTCGCCGATCATCAGCTGCCCGACGTACTGGTTGGCCATCGTGAGCGAGAGGCGGTACTTGCGGGCTTCCGAAAGGATCGTCGCAAACGATTGCGTCGCGAAGTTCTGGAACTCATCGACGTAGAGGAAGAAATCTTTTCGGTCCTTCTCCGGAATGTCCGCGCGGCTCATCGCGTCGATCTGAAATTTCGTAACCAGCATCGAGCCGAGGAACGCGGACGTGTCCTCGCCGATGCGGCCTTTACTGAGGTTCACGAGAACGATTTTTCCGCTGTCCATCGCGTGACGAACGTCGAGTGTGGAGCTGACCTGCCCGACGATATTGCGGATGAGAGGTGTCGTGAGCAGCTGCCCGACCTTGTTTTGAATTGCAGCAATAGCCTCCGTCCGGTACTTGTCGCTCCAGCCTGCATATTCGGACACCCAGAAATTTTTGACCATCGGGTCCGTGACTTTCTCGACGACTTTCGCGCGATACGCATCATCTGAAAAGATCCGCAGAATTCCGAGCATCGACGACCCTTCAAATTCCAGCAGCGCGAGAAGATTGTTCCGGAGAATGTGCTCCATGCGTCCGCTGAAAGCCTCGGGCCAGAGCTTCGTGAAGACACTCATGAGGCCGGAAGCGACGAGTGGACGCTGGTCGGGGTTCGGGCACTCGAGAATGTTGAAGGAGAGCGGAAAATCGCGGTCCGCGGGGTCGAAGAGGATGACATCATTGCTGCGGCTTTTGGGGATGAACTGGAGGATCGCTTCGATGAGATCGCCGTGAGGGTCGATGACGCCCACACCCTTCCCCGCATGAATATCGCTGAAGATCATGTTCTCGAGAATGGTCGACTTTCCCATACCCGTCTTTCCGATGATGTAGACGTGGCGGCGGCGGTCATCGCGTCGGATGCCGAAGGGGGTCCTGCGGCCGTGGAAGACGGCTTCACCCAGCACCGTGAGATCCTCAGGCTTATCGGTGACATCCGGCACGGGGAGGTTCACCGGCGGTTCCAGTTTTTTGCTGAACACGCGGTCGAGTCCCGGACTCTGGACGAGGATCGTGGGCACATGCCAGAGCGTCGCAATTTCCTCGACCGAGAGGACGTAGGATGTGCTGTCCAGTTCGTGGGAAATCTGCTCCGCAACCACGGGTTTTTCGGTGACGAAGGTGTTGCTGTGCGGGAGGGAGAACTGCTGGAACGCGCCGGCGATCTCAATGGCTTTGCGCAGGGCATCCTTCTTTTTTCCCTTCGGTGCGATCACGTTGATGCGGATATTCGTGCGGAAGAGCAGACGATTCATTTTATCCCGTGCGCCTGCAACAGCATCTTCACGATCGTGCGACCGGGCACTGCTGGGCATGTGCTCCCCTTCCTCCTCCTCAAGGGAAGGGCCGATCCGCTCGCCGGAAAACTTCGGAATCTTGTTGATGAGCGGCCACGCGCGGAACCCTCCGAGGAGAATGGAGAGCGGAAAGAGAAGCAGTCTCTTCCAGCCGCGCGCCAGCTGTACGCGGGCGAAGAAGGCGGCGTAGCGGGGGGACATGCTCGCGAGCCCCTTCCGGAGGAGCGGCAAAAACCGCAGAGCACGGCGGCGGAAACTGTTGCTGAGCGGCGACAGAACAATCTGCACGTGCCCGCGCATGCCGGGGAGAGCGTAGCGCGCGAGGGAGGATGTAATGCCCGAAATGGGATCCATGTTCGCGCGCGTCAGCATGTCGTCGAACTGCGGGTGGCGTTTGATAGGGAAAATCTCGGGGTCCTCCAGTTCCAGCTCGAGCGTCGTCACTTCCTCCGTCTCGCGCGCAATGAACGGATCTTCGTTCACCAGTTCGATGTCCGTATCAGGGTACTGCGCGTAGATCTGACTCTCGATCAGCGGAGACGCATTCTCGTTCGTACGGACGTAGAGCGCCACGAGTCCCTCGTGCATGCCGATCTCCAGACCGATGGGAGTATCCTCAGCATCCAGCGAATGGATAGCCGCAACAGCCGACTCCATGTAGAGCGGACCTCTCTCGTTTTCCTGGCCGGGACGGACGCGGAGGATGACGGACATCAGGCAGAGCGAAGCAGATCAGCAACCAATTCAAGCGCAGCAGTGTTATACGCATAATCCATCCGCATCGGTCCGATGATACCGATGACACCGGACTCTCCGCGAAGTTTGTAGGACGTGAGAAGCGCGCCGCAGCTCTGCATCTGCGGAAGGATGTGCTCATCGCCGATGTAGTAGCGCACCTGCTCATCCACCTCCGTCTGCGCGAGGAAATCGGTGATGCGGCCCTCCAGCACCTCGACCACACCGGTCGCCATCAGCGGGTTACTCTGAAATTCCGGCTGACGGAGGACATTCGCGAGACCGAGATAGTAGACCTGATCCTTGTGCGGGACGGTTGCGAAGGCGATATCGGGGATCATCTGCGAAAGCAGTGAGACTGACTCGTACACGCGCTCCTGATCCTTCCGGCGGAAGTACTGTTCCTTGAGCGTGTCGAATTTGCGCTTCACTTTGAGCTCCAGCGTCGAGGGCTGGATGAACTCCCGCACGTACACGCGGTAGCCTTTCGCCGTCGGAATGCGCCCTGCGGAGACGTGCGGCTGCTCCAAAAATCCTTCTTCCCCAAGTAGGCGCATCTCATTACGGATCGTCGCGCCGGAAAGCCGGAACGTATGACTGTGTCGCAGAAGTTCCGTCGAACCAACCGGCACCGCCGTCTCAATGAACTGATCAATGATGGCCGCAAGCAGCTTCGCCTGTCTCTCGTTCATAGATGTAATTATAGCAGTCTTGGCTTCAGACTGCTACCAAGCAAAAATGGAATAGAACTCAATCAAATACAATGAATGCGCTGTTCCGAGTAAACAGTGTAGGATCTAAATTCACTTTTTGATTAGCAATGATGCAATTCGAGCAGCGCATTCATCAATTTTCTCCTTCATATCTTCAGGCAATGTTTCCGGAAAATGATCATCTCTAAACTCACTGGCACCTACAATAACCGCTCCCTCCACAATCCTCATATGATGACCATTGAACCAATGTTCCAAACATCCGAGAGTGTGCTTTGCCCTGTCAACAGTGCTTCCCGCCGTCACTATGCCTATAGCTTTTTTATCGGCAAATCCGCCTTTCGCATCTCTTCCAAAATATGGATCGCTGCGATTAATGAGGATATTCCCCAGTGGAGTGGTACTTCCGTAGCGCGTTGGAGATGCTGCGACCAGTAAATCAGATTCCAGGATTCTTGAATACAATCGGGGAAATTCATCATTGTGAGCAGTAACATCCCGATAACATTCCGCACAACCTCTGCAACTAGTAGAGCTCATTTCTTCGCGAAGATTCATCCGGTCAAAAATCAAATGAAGATCTTTGACTGTCAGCTCAAGAGCATGCTGAAGGTACGTTAAGACACGACCTGAGTTACTCTCAGGCCTATCGCTCATATTTACCAAAACCAGCTTTCTATCAGCTCCATTGCTCATATACTATATTTTATACATAAATTTATATTTTGTCAATCTTGCAACCATGTTTTAACGCTTACGCTTTGGTCTTTCCCGCCTCCAGACGCTTCTTGAACCGATCAATCCGTCCGCCGCGGGTTGTGGTCTGCTTCTTGCCCGTGTAGATCGGGTGGCACATTTTGCAGGCTTCCACGGACTGCTCCTTCACCGTCGAAGGAATCACGAACACGGCCCCACACGTCGTGCAGGTCGTTTTGCCTTCCGGATACATCGTCGGGTGCGTTTCCTTCTTCATAGGGCAGAGAGATTTTACAGAGTTTTTGGGTGGGTGCAAGCGTTTTTACGCCCTATGTATGACCCAATCCTTCTTCGTCAGCACTGGTGCCAGGACTGGATTTGCGCTATGATGTAACGATACCCAATCGACAATGCAGATAACACCAGATGCACTTCCGGCCGAAAAACCCGATCGGGAATCTCCCGAGGGCCAGGCAAATAAGACAGCCTTCACGATGACACCCGCCGAGGCGAAAGCATACGAGGAAAAAACTCACAAAGAGCGGATGGCGCAATGGGAAAAAACATGTCAGGAAATGACCGTTAAAGAGCTGCGCCAGATCGTGGATGAGTATCAAAGATCAATCGAACAAATGCGCGTCCGGCTTCGAGATGGTGAGTTCGATCCGCACCGCGACCCCGAGGGCTACGCTAAGTTTGAACGTGGAATATTTCGGCAAGAGGAACGCCGCAACATTGCAAGGAGAATTCTTGAACAAAAAACGAAAGTGCCTCCTGAAACCCCAGCCAGCGTGATCAACCGTCTCGCCGGAGATGCTAATGGACAAGGTCTCATTAAGGCGCTGAATGCCGCGGGATTTCGAGACATCACTGATCCCAGACGCGAAGATGATGGCACGGGAGGCTATTTCCCAATGACAGGCACTGAAAGAGGATACCTCTTAGCTCAGGCTCCCGGGGGTCGCGAGGGTGTCTATATTATCGTCGACCCAACCGCTGCAACCGTCAGCATTTCTATCGATGGTGGGCGCACCAGGTTCGCCACCTACAGCTCTCTTGAGCAGATGACAAAAGCGCTCCCGACACTGCAAATCCCTCCAATGTAGCATCTTGCTAATCGAAATGTACGTGAATGGTTACAAGAAATAATCGGAGAGTTCTTTCAAGGTGTAGTCAACGTGTTATCCATCATTCTCATCACGGACAGCTTGTGTATGCCCTATAAGTACTTCTCAACGATGAACCGTACCCGCTCAGAAAGCGTTAGTCGCAGCAGTTCCCCCTTGCTAAAAAACGCACACCCCGCCCCTTCCAGCACTGTAAATTCTCCCCATTCGAGAGTCCGGCTGCACCGGATGAGCGTGTCATCGCGGTCATCGAATGCCTGTTCCGTGAGCACCGTCAGTTCGTCCTGTCTGAATTCGACACCGAGTTCTTCATGAAGCTCCCGGACGGCCGCCTCAATATGCGACTCTCCCGCTTCATCGGCGCCACCGAAGAAATCCCATGTCAGCGGATCGTGGATATCCGGATTTCCGTCGCGAAACTGCATCAGATATTCCCCTGCTCTGTTCGTGATGATGACGCTGTGGCCGGGGGAGAGACGCATGGATAAAATTGTAGCAGAGAGATTGCTGGAATCAGCGAAACATCAAACATCAAAGAAATGACCAATTATCAAAATTCAATTGATCATTGGTTATTGGTCATTGATGATTTTTTTGATGTTTGAAGGTTCGGTTATTTCGTAGAAATCACGCCTTCCCCGTTTCAGCAGTCTTCTTCCTGCTCCTCTTCGCCGCCCTGTTCACTGCCTCCATTTCTTCCGTGAGCACTTCCATTTCCTCGGCACGCTCTTCTTCGGCGGCCGCGGCGATGGCTTCCTCCGCTTCTTTGTCGAACATCACGACACTCATCGTCGCGACTTTATCGGGCGGCGTTAAGCGCATGACGATGACGCCCTGCGTTGCGCGGCCCAGCGACGGGATGTCCTTGAGTCCCATGCGGATCGTCTGGCCCTGCTTCGAGATACAGAGAAGATCGCCTTCCGCACCTTCTTCGAGAATCACGGCACCGATGATATCGCCGGTCTTTGCCGTCAGCTTCGCCGCGAGTACGCCGCTCCCGCCGCGGCCCTGGAAACGGTACTCGGTGACGGGACTCATCTTCCCGAGTCCGTTCTCCATGACGACGAGGAGCTTGCTCTTCGCCGCGTCCTTCACGGCACTCGCTTCGACGACACGATCTTTGTCCGCGAGGCGGATGCCGTAGACACCGGCGGCGGCACGCCCCATCGGACGGACGTCGTCCTCGGGGAAGCGGATGGCCTTGCCCTTCTTGCTCACAATCAGAATTTCATTCTTCCCGCTCGTCGCCACAACCCACTTGAGTTCTTCTCCCGGCGGCAGCTTCTGCGCGATGAGACCGGAACGGCGGATGTTGTCGAATTCCGCAACTTCGGTGCGCTTCACCGTGCCGAGGTCTGTGACCATGAAGAGATGCGACGCCTGACTGAGGTCCGCTTTGAGGATCGCCGTGACACGCTCCTCGGGCTTGAGTTGCAGAATGTTCACGATCGCCTGTCCGCGCGCGACACGTCCCGCCTGCGGGAGTTCGTATGCGGGAAGCACGAACACGCGGCCAGTGTTCGTGAAGAAGAGCAATTCGTCGTGGTTCATGACGTGAAGGAGCGAGAGCACCTCGTCGTCGTCGCGCATGTCGACCCCCTTCACACCCTTGCCGCCGCGGTTCTGTGCGCGGAACTGGAGCGGCGATAAACGCTTCACGTAGCCACTTCTTGTGAGTGTCACGATCATCGGCGCATTCGGGATTGTATCCTTCGCGCTGAATTCGCCTGGCGCACTCGGCACGATCGCGGTGCGACGCGCATCGCCGTACAGCCTCTTCAGCTCCGTGAGTTCGTCTTTGAAGATGCCATCGATCCTCTTCTTGTCCTTCAGGATCGCTTCGCACTCGGCGATGAATTTCTTCTTCTCCTTCAGTTCATCCTCGATTTTCTTCCGCTCGAGACCCGCGAGCGTCTGGAGGCGCATTTCGAGAATCGCCGTCGCCTGCAAATCGCTCAGCTTAAATTTCTTCATGAGTTTGTCTTTCGCCTCCTCCTTCGTCTCACTCTCCTTGATCGTCTTGATGACGGCATCGATGTGGTCGAGTGCGATGGAGAGTCCTTCGAGGATGTGTGCGCGGGCCTTCGCCTGATCGCGGTCGAAGATGATGCGGCGGGTGATGATCACGCGGCGGTGATCGATGAAAATCTGCAGGAATTCCTGCAGGTTCATCAGGCGCGGCTGGAGCCCGTCGGCGAGTGCGATGCAGTTGTAGCCGAAACTCGACTGCAGATCGGTGTGCTTGTAGAGGAGGTTCAGGACCTTCTGCGGATACGCGTCCTTCTTGAGTTCAATGATGATGCGGATGCCCTCGCGGTCCGATTCGTCACGAATATCACTGATGCCGACAATGATTTTGTCGTTCACCAGCTGCGCCATCTTTTCGATCATCGTGCTCTTGTTCACCTGATACGGGATTTCATTGATGCGGATCTGGAAGCGGTTCCCGACCTCTTCGATCTCCGCCTTGCCGCGCATGATCACAGAACCACGCCCCGTGAGGTACGCCTGCTTGATCGCTTCCTTATCGTAGACAATGCCGCCTGTCGGGAAATCAGGGCCCTGCACAAACTTCAGCAGATCCTCGACGGTCGCCTTCGGCTCGTCGAGCAGATGCATCGTCGCGGAAATGAGTTCATTCAGGTTGTGCGGCGGGATGTTGGTCGCCATACCGACCGCGATGCCGACGGTGCCGTTTAGGAGGAGGTTGGGAATTTTTGCCGGAAGCACCGATGGTTCCTTGCGGGAGGCATCGTAGTTCGGGTGGAATTCGACCGTATTCTTATCGATGTCCTGCAGCAGTTCGTCGCTGATCTTCGCCATTTTTGCCTCGGTGTACCGCATGTGAGCGGCATTGTCGCCGTCGATGGACCCGAAGTTTCCCTGACCATGGACCAGCGGGTAGCGCATCGAAAAATGCTGCGCCATGCGGACCATCGCCTCGTACACCGGCGCGTCGCCGTGGGGATGATATTTACCGAGAACTTCTCCTACCACCATCGCGGACTTGCGGAATTTCGCGGAGCTGCGCAGGCCGAGTTCGCTCATCGCGTAGAGGATGCGGCGATGCACGGGTTTGAGTCCGTCGCGGGCATCGGGCAGCGCGCGGCTGACGATGACGCTCATTGCGTAGTCAAGGTAGCTCTCCTCCATTTCCGTCACGATCGCCCGCGGCTTGATGCGTCCGATACTGGAAAGCGTCTCACCACCCGTGTTTTCAGAAGACCCCCCCTCCTTCTTCTTCGGAGCGGGCTCGGGTACCGGCGAAACGTCGTCCTTCTTGGGGGGCATAGGAAAGACTCACGAAAAGTCGTGGGAGATGATAGCGGAGATTTTTGAAGAGGGAAGGGGTGTCTGTGCATCGTTGAGGCAATTCAAAAGCTCTCTCACTTCTTAAATAAGGACATTACTTTTAGAAGTACTGGTGCAGGAACCGCCGGAGGAGTGCGCCTGCAAGACTAATAAACAGTAGAAGAGGAAAACCGTATACCAACAGTTCCTTTAGTCCGACACTGATTACCGATGCGATATTCTTATTCCTCACATCAGTTGAGAGCCTGTCAAACGTCGCTTTTGGGCATTTTTTAGCGATAGTTTTGAGTGTGTGAGAGAGATCATATACCCCAAATGGTTTCATATTTACCATGATACCCCCCTCGTCATTAGGATTCCTATTGATAATCAGCTGATACCACGCATTTCTAGGCTGATTGACTTGTCTCCCGATTCGTATTTCAACGTTGCCAATGTCTTTGTACTCAATCTCTGCTCTGGAGAACATTGATCGATATTGAATGCGATCATTCAGTAATCTGATGCGAAAAAAACTCAACCAAAGCAGGAACAGTCCCGGAAAGAGAAGAATGAGGATCGTTACGTTTCTCAGGAGCGCAGGGTCGGTGTTTGATATTCCATTTTGGAAAATGGATTGAAAAAGGCCACAGAGACCAAGAAATCCTAGGGCACTGAACAATAAAACTGCAATCCAATTATCTCGCCATCGTGCTTTGATTGTATATGGGAGTTGAATGATGGTTGAGTTATCACTCATGATGCTGTCATCATACCACATAATTGGCCGCGCTTTGATCGCTTTGCGGGCGGGGCTACTCACGATTCTGTGCCGGCCATACCGGACATCCCCCGGCAATTCCCCGTAGCGCAGATTCCGGAATCTGCGCTACGGTATGGGGGATGCTTTCCGTCATTTCTACACCAATCGGCAACCTCGGCGACATCACACTACGTGCCATCGAAACGCTCACGAAGTGCGATGCCGTCGTCTGCGAGGACACGCGGGTGACGGGCGGTCTGCTCCACCACCTGAATCTCCCGAAGAAAGAACTTATAAGCTTGCACGGCTACAGCGATCCGGGAAAAGTCGAGTACGTGCTCCAGAAATTAAAAGACGGAGCGCACCTCGCGGTTGTGAGTGATGCGGGGACGCCCGGAATTTCGGACCCCGGTTATCTTTTGATTTCCAAAGCGCGCGAGGCGGGAATTTCCATCGAAGCGATCCCCGGCCCTGCGGCATTCCTTGCCGCACTGAGCATCAGCGGACTCCCGATGCACAACTTTGTGTATCTTGGCTTCCTGCCGATGAAAAAAGGACGGCAGACGCTTCTGAAATCCTTCATCGAAGAGGAACGCACGATTGTGTTTTACGAATCGGTGCATCGGATCGAGCGCACACTCGGGGAGCTTGCGGAAGTACTTAGCAGCCAACCGGACCGCGCGATCGTCGTCGCGCGGGAGCTGACAAAAATGCATGAAGAAATAATTCGTACGACCGTCGCGGAGCTTCCAAATATCGCAAAAAAGATCACGCAGAAGGGAGAGTTTGTGGTGATTGTGGGGGCAATGTAAAGAAGCCGCCCACGCGGGCGGCTTCTTTCCGGACAAAGACAATCGCTTATTGATTATCCGCCGCCTCCCCGCTCGCTTCGACACTGACCTCGGCAGCGGCACCTCTGCATGCCTTCGCTTCACTGCGGAAAGTCCTCCATGCGTTCTTCTTTGCATCGTTATGCGTCTTCCGTGCAGTCTTCGAAGACGTTTTGAATGCATCCCATGCGGCCTTCACAGCGGCTTTGCGGGCGGCGGCATCGCTCATGCCCCATGCCGTGTGGAGAGCGGATGCGCGCGCTGAGTACGCTGCGGTCATGCTCGTATTGAACGCGGTCCATGCACCCGCAATGGCCTGCTCACGTTTGTCGACGGCGGTTTGGACGCACACAATGTCGACAGTCTTCTTCGCTTTCACGCTGGCATTGGCACCTGCGGAAGCAGACATTCCCTCGGCAAAGACAGGCATCGCGACGGTCGCGGCGATAACAGTTGCTGCAGCTGCAGCGGTCAGACGTTTCATGTTCATAAAAATGTTTGGGTAAAGAGATACTGGTGTGTACCACGGATTATGGAGCGGAAGGTGACGGAAAGGAGTTGACGAATGGGAGGAAAATGATGCAACCGAAGAAACCGAAGCAACCAAGGATACTATCGTCGGTTCCCTCGGTTGCATCGGTTGCCCCGCAATTTTTGTGAAAATTCCGGATACAAAAACATGATTACTTTCCCACCCTCCTGCTACACTCCAGTCCTATGATCGCGCACCTCCGCGGAGTCGTCACCAAAGGACACACCGGAGAAGTCACGGTGGATGTCATCGGAGTGGGCTATCGCGTACTCATGCCCGCGAGTGACTGGGAGGAAGTACGGGACGGGAGCACGAGACTCGTATGGATTTCCACCTACGTCCGCGAGGATCGCCTCGATCTTTTCGGCTTTCTGGAGCAGTCCACACGCATCCTCTTCCAGCGCCTGATTGACCGTCCGGGCATCGGACCGAAGCTCGGTCTTGAATTGTGCGCCGTCCCCCGTTCACTCCTGCTGCAGGCAATCAATGAACAGGACCCCGCATTGCTCGCGACTGTGAAAGGCATCGGAAAAAAGACTGCGGAGAAACTTCTGCTTGAACTGAAGGATCTGTGTGAGAAACAGCCCGACATCTTCCTGGGCATCACCCAAGGAAAAGAGGGAGGCTACGATCAGGACACCATCGCAGCGCTGACACAGCTCGGGTACCGCGCACCCGATATCCTGCGCATCCTCCCGACGCTTCCCAAAGATCTGAAGACAACCGAAGAGCGCGTCACCGCCGCCTTACGCAGTTTATAGTTTGTTAGTTTTTAGTTATTAGTTTTTTTGACTGCCATAAGAAGCAAATAACTATAAACTAATAACTAAGTAACTAATAACTTCATCTATGCTCCACCTCGACATCTCCTCCTCCTTCGCAAAAATCCTGACGCCGAGTTTCGGCATCACGGATCAGGACTGGACAGCATTGCGCACGAGCATGAAGCGCTACGTGCAGGAGTGGCTCTCAGAGCGCAAAAGCGGCGGCCACGCTTGGTCGATGGATCCATACAACGAGCGGATGAGCAAGCGCGTCGGGGAGATTGCACTACGTGTGAAGAAGGAAAAAATTCAGACGGTGGTGTGGGTGGGTATCGGGGGGTCAGGGCTGGGACCGAAAGTGATGCAGGACGTCTTCGAGGGGCCGGGCACCCTCGAGTTCGTTCTCGTCGACACCATCGATCCGTCCCAGCTCGCACTCTACCGCGACATGATCGACTGGAAACACGCGCTGGTTGTCGTTGTCAGCAAGTCCGGCAATACCCTCGAAACGATGAGCGCCTTCTTCCTCTTCTGGGAACATCTCAAAAGTGCATGCGGAAAATCCGCGCACACGCGTGTCGTCGGGATCACCGACCCCTCCGACGGACCGCTGCATGATTTCTGCATCGACAATGACATCGAAATGCTGCCGATCCCGCGCGACGTGGGCGGGCGGTACTGCATCTTCACGCCCGTCGGCCTCCTGCCGCTTGCGCTCCTCGGCGGGAGCATCGAACAGTTTCTGCGCGGCGCGAAGGAGATGGACGAGCAGACGCAGCAGACGACGCTCGAGGAAAACCCCGCCGCGATGCTGGCTGCGACGCAGTATCTGCTGGAAACGAAGCGCGGCTATCTGATGCGCGTCATCATGCCCTACAGCCAGCGTCTGCGGTCGCTCGCACAGTGGAACCAGCAACTCATCGCCGAGAGTCTCGGGAAAAATGAAGTGAGAAATCCTTTCCCCGTCGCCGCCATCGGCACGCAGGACCAGCACTCGCTCCTTCAGCAGTGGCTCGCGGGGCCGCGGAAAGCGTGGCACCTCTTCATCCGTGAGGTAGAGAAACCGAAAGTCTTCGTGCCGCAGGATGTCCCTGATAACTTTGCAAACATCGCCGGACGCACCTTCGGGCAGCTCCTCGACGCATGTGAAGAAGGCACCGGCCGCGCGCTCACCGCGGCAAAGCGTGCGCACGCGACCCTCTCGCTGACCCGACTCGACGCGCATCACCTCGGCATGATTTTCTTCTGTCTCCTCACGGAGGTCGTGCTCCTCGGCAAGCTCTACCGCATCGACCCCTACGGACAACCGGCGGTGGAGACGGGGAAGAAATTTACGAAGGAATTGCTCTCGAGGGCGAATCAGGAATGAAGACCTGAGAAACTCATAAAATGAACATACTGACGCTAATGCCTGATTTGAGCGTTTCCTTAATTTGACATAATAGTAAAAAGGCGTATATTGCTAAAGCACTTACAGACAGGAAACTGTCTTAGAAGTGCGTTCTGGCCGCGTTGGCCAGAAAAGCGTGTCGATTTTTCACATCAAGGTTTCAATTGAAAGGGAACCAAAATGAAACGAATCTTTTATTGGGCCGCCCTCGCTACTTCTGGCGCCGCAGCACTGCTTTTCCTCTTCCTCTGGCTCAACCAGCAATCCGCCACCGAAATGAAGGAAAAGGAAGTGGCAGTGCTCGAAAGCGAGAAGGAAGAACTCAAAAGCAGAGTCGCAGAACTGGAAGTGGCCAAGGAGAAGGCCGAAAAGGACGCAGCGCACAAGGACGCGATGCAAAAGGACTTCCGCCTGCTCGCCACGATGGATCGTGACTTCGAACCCGCAATTCGCTGTAGCTATCAGGAGCGATTACGCGTCATGATTAAATGGAATCACCTCAAGACGCAGGAA
>ORMF012142276.1_pt1 | contig 15695 bp, 20 predicted proteins | sample 1779871 | NCBI WGS metagenome assembly ORMF01 (sample SAMEA104232316, study PRJEB22302) | groundwater metagenome | biome: forest; feature: aquifer; material: groundwater | place: USA | collected 2011-08-07 | depth 5.4 m
CAAGCGCATTTTCATGGTTTGTGGTGAGTATGCGAATACTCATGAGGGATTCCGAGCAGGACAGTAACCGATCGAGGTCAGCTTGCAGCGACGTACTCGCTCCCACACTACCCTGTGCCTTTTCGGTGGGCCATTTGCAGGCTGAGCCCTTGAACTCAATTGCACAAAAGAGCGTCGCGTTCCAGCTTGGGGGTGACTACCTGGGTGAGTGAGGAATGCCCGGGAGATGGGGAAGGCAGCCAACGATCTTAAAGACCCTCAATGGAGCCTTCCATTTTTATAGAAACTCGCTGGAGGTCCCCCATCACGGTTTGCCGACCGCCATGGACGGGATGGTCAAAAAGTGGACTCGGCGGGCACACGGCCACTTGTTGAGGGTAGGCCTGCCGTCAGACTGGCTCGAGATGTTGGTGGAGTTAGCCAAAGGTTGGCCGATAGGCAGACGTAGGTGGGTCAGACTACCTGTGGCGCTGGTGCTGGGCCTTTGACGGTTCGGGCGAAGGCCATCGCGGAAATGACCATGATGGCTGCAATTACAACGAATGAGGGCAGGTAGGCGTTAGCGTTGGCCGCGAAGGCGCCAATAAGAGCGCCAGCCAGTATGGGCCCGAGGGCCTCGCCAACATCCCAGATCGTGCCAAAGACACCCAGGGCTGCCCCGTACCCCCCTGCCTTGCTGAGGTCAGTGACCAATGCCGTCGTGGAGGGCGTCACCACGGCCATGCCAAGACCGAATAGGATGCTCTCTACCATCAAAAGCCCGAAGATTCGGGTGAGCGGAACCAGCGGCAGCATGAGGGCGCACAGGAGAAGCCCAGCCAGGATCATTGGCTTGCGACCCAGACGGTCGGAGAGCCGGCCGGTGAGAGGTTTGCCCACCATGGCGGTGAAGAGTTGTCCGCCGAGAATCATGCCTACCTGGGCGTCCGTGAGCCCCGCCACCCGCGTGGCGTAGAGGGGAAGGAACCCGACGAGTGCCCCCACGCCAAGGAACATGGACGCCTCCGCGCTCGATGCAACCAGGATCGCCCGGTTTCCCACCACCTGCGCGATTCCCTGGCGGAAGCGGACCCAACGGCCCTCTGTTGTTGGGGCAGTTGACGCCACCAACCCGGGGCGGCCGACGGGCAGCCTCAGCACCAGGAGGAAGGTCAAAACACCCAGCCCCGCTACGGTCCAGTACACCAACTTGAAATTACTGTCCGTAGCTGTTAGCAAGAAGCCACCGACGAGTGGCGCTACGGCTGTTCCCACCTCGTTGGCCGAGGCAAACCAGCCCAGCCGCTCTCCACGGCCCTCGTCGAAGAGGTCGGCAACGGCGGCGCTAGCTACCGGGCTGAGAATGGCGGTGGCGAAGCCATGAAGGAACCTGAGTGCAAGCAGGGCGTAGACGTTGTTGATGAACACGTAAAGGAGCGGCGGAATAGTATAGAAGGCACCTCCAAGAAGGAGCATACGGCGGCGCCCCAGGATGTCGGAGAGTGCCCCGGCTGGCAGCTTGAAGAACACGCCGGTGATGGTCGAAGCGGCCAGGATAATTCCCAGGATCTCTGGGCCGGCACCCAGGTCTTTTGCAAACTGGGGGAGAACGGGGCTTCGAGCCATCGGTAGCCCATGCGGGCAGTGAGGCCCACGAAGCAGAGCATCGTGAATGGCGTGAGGAACTGGCGGAGCCACTCCGAGCGATGCATCAGCACTCCTCCGGGAGCCTCTTACCCCGTGCCTGCCTGGTGACTGGCTCCTGCTTGTGCCGCCTCGCTCCCTGTCTCTTTGCGGGCGTCACCAGCGGCAGATCCTGCGGTTTAGGAATCCTCATCCTAGTATATGCTTCGGAACAGCCAGAAGCCGGCGGGATCTGCGGTTTAGGGGTCTTCAGCCTTGTCAGGGGGCGACATCTTCAACCTTTCGACTGCTGCGCCGTGCCCGGAGTACGCCCCGATCCGTGGGGGGCCCCTACACGATGCCTCTCCTATATCCGTGATAGCATCTCTTGTCAACCTGAATGGGCGCTCCGCATATCGCTCTGTGCGCCGCAGAGGGGCGAGCACAAGGCCAGCCTTTCCGGGACCCGTGTGGGGCTGCAGACCGGGGCTTGGCAGCAGTATTGGGCCGAGTGCTAGCGGTCCACGGCGGTGCTGCCGGGACAGGAGGTCTACACAGCGAAGTCGACGTTGCGGTGGGTTGCAGGTGTGCGCTGGGCCGGGGTTCCCGGGCCGACCACGAGATTCATTGCCTCAGGCTGTCCGGCGGACCACCAGTCGTGCTGGCTACATAGACAACAATCGAGGATCAGAGCGGCAGCGCGTTGACCATTTCGGTGGATTGTCTGCGTCGCAAGCCCGCCTATGGCACGGCACGTGGAACGAAAGGGAGGAGTGTGCTCCGGTGGACTACCAAAGGGATGGCGATGGAAGCCACGGGGTGCCAAGGCCGCAAAGGAGCGTTCCGGTGCTTCTTCGTGCACACGTGAGGGGTACCCAGTCGTTCCGCACTATGGCGAAGGCCCTGCTCGAAGAACTCGCGGCGGGACAATAGGACAACCCACTCCCCTGGAGCCACGATGCCCGCAGTGCTTGCCCATCACCGTCTCTAAGACGGGGAGACGTGCTTCCTTCCGAGGGTGTCACTTCCTTACTTACCGAATGGTGTGAAGGAGGCTTATCATGGAGCTTCAGGTACTGGAAAGGGAGAACAAATGAGCGTGTCTCTAAACCCGCGGGCTTGCTCGGTGGCACTGCTGCAAGGCCCTTTCCTTAGCCACGCTGACCCCCTGGCTCACGTCCGCCCGGTCAAGGCTTCCCCGGCAGGCCATCTACCCTCCTCAGTTCCACCGGACCTTGGCCCATCCCCAAGGCGCTTGGCCACTCCGCCATGACTTGTGCAAGTTGTGGGTCATGCCTACGACAGACCAATCACTCTGGGCAACCCCAAGTCACCGTCTCATGAACCGCCGGAACCCTTGACCCTCCTTGACCTAACCCAGCACCGGCTCTACCAGCACACCCCGCATCCTGTACACGGCTCGCCCATGCATTGTCAGCAGCTTGCGCTCCATCTTGTCTCTTGGACTCAGCCCCTTGGGAATACGCCGTCGGGGGCACCCCCGCTCCCAATCCCACGACATTCTGAAGCAACGTTCACCCTGTACCCGCGACCCCAGACAGTGACGATAAGGTTGTGCTCTCCTGGGCCCTCGCCCAGTCTGCGCCGCAGATTGCGCATGTGCATCTTGATCAGGTAGCGGGCAGGGGGCACGTCGGTGTCCCATACCGCGTGAGAGATGGCATCGTTCGAGACCAGCCTGCCCCCGGCAGTGACCAGCAGGGACAGTACCTTGAACTGGGCTGGCGAGAGATGCACTGCGCGGTCGTGGACGAAAACTTCTACCGTCTCTGGATTGAGCCTGACTGGCCCGGCCCACATCTCAGCCTGGCCAATAGGGTCGAGCGCAGAACCGTCTTGTCGGGGGGCTCTCGCGGAGGTGTCCATCCGCTCGGCAAGCGACCCGGAAAGGGGCACCAACCCATCGTGGCCGAGGCCCGGGTCATCCTCACGGTCCTCCCCGCCGAGGGCCGATCTCAGCAGGTCCAGCACCTTCACTGCGGCAAGCAGCTTGGCCCTGGCCGTGTCTCTAGGTATCCGTTCATCCGTTCCACTCCCAACCCGACCCACCCCAAAGGGGACTGAGTCAAGGAACTCCTCAAAGGCCTGGAGTGAAGGAATGGAGGATACCAATTCTTCGTTTCTTACCACTGCCATACTGTGCTCCTCTTTTGCTTGAAGCGATCGCGGTAGGCCAGCCGGTGGCGGGAGCCTCACCCGACCCCCGCCACCGTGCCACCTTCACAACCGGCTTCCTCCTCGCAGTCCTAGCTAGTTGGCAACCTGGATGATGCGGCCGGTGATGGTGTAGAAGCCCGGGGACGCGTCGTCCTTGGGCTCGACCAGGATTTTCACATCTGGGTTGGCGTCGCTGGTCACGGGCACAAGAACACCCAACCACGTGTTCTTGTTCAACTGGGACATGTTGCTGGCATTGTCCATACCATCTGCGTCCACGTCTATCCCTGCCGGGGCATTCAACTCCAGGATAAAGTTGGCGTTCTTGCCACTACCGTTGAGCAGGGTTAGGGAGACGATCGCCAGTTGCCCCACCTGGGTCTCCAGGGCTACCGTGAAGGCGGTGCCCTCATCGTTCATAGTGGCAGCAAAGTCGTCTTGGGTGGCCGCGGTGTATGCGACGCTGCTGATGGTCGCATCGGGCGAGTTCTCTGGGGCCTTTGCCAGCACCACGGTCTGGGAGACCACCAGGCCTGCGCTGCCCTGGACCGAGCCGGAGAGCACTGGCCCTACGGCCTGACCGGCTACGGCGGCTACCATCACGCCCGCCAGTCCTATGGTCCACATGGGGACCCCGAACCGGCCCAGGTGGAACTTCTTGCCGAGTAGATTCTTCATGTTGCTCTCCTTCTTTCTTCTTGTCGGGGCATGGCGCGCCATGCCCCTACGGTGTGCTACGCTAGTGCGATACCTGGATGATGCGTCCGGTGATGGTGTAGAAGCCCGGGGCCGCGTCGTCCTTGGGCTCGAGCAGGACGTACAGAGACCCAGCGCTTTGCGTCACCTTGAACAACCACGTGTTCCTGTTTAGCTGTGCCTCAGGAGTGTTGGCTGCGCTGTCGGAGTCAAGCTGGACGTCCACACCCGCGGGAACCGAAAGCTCCAGGATTCCATTGGCGGGCTTCCCGCTACCGTTGGCCAGGGCCAGCACGATAGTCTGGCTGCGGCCCACCTGAGTCTCGATAGCCACGGTGAAGGCGGTGCCCTCATCGTTCACGGTCCCTACGGAGTCTACGGGGCCAGTAACGGTCCCAAAACTGTCAACTGTCTGTGTGCCCACGCTGGGCGCCGCGGAAAGGACTAGAGTCTGCCCCACCACCAGGCCGGCGCTGCCCTGGACGGAGCCGGAGAGCACTGGCCCCACGGCCTGCCCAGCCACCGTCGCCACCAGCACAGCCCCCAAGGCCATGGTCCACACGGGGACCATAAACCGCCCCAGGCGCACCCTCCACCCCACCGCCTTGATAAGCCTCCTACGCATGTTTCCCTCCTGAATCATTACTTCCTGATGTCCAAAGCCCCAAACAGCCCGTGGCTGTAGTTTCCGTTTGCCCTCCTGCCTCCTTTCCCTGGGGACCCAAGCAGCCGAGCGCGCCAGCGGCCTCTGACGTGCCCGTCACGATGAGGTTTGTTTCCGCATCTATACGCCATATAGCCCCGCTCTATACCTGAAGTTTCTAACATAATTCTCATATTGGCGCTAGCTTTTGTCCTCTAGAGAGGTCTTACTGACCGAAATACGGTGCTTTTGTTACGTACTCAGGTTACTGACATTTGTTTTGCAGACCGTCCCCCCGAGACCACGGCTCTGGTCGTTATCAAGGACCACGGACGTCGTTCAGACTCGCTACCAGCTCGTTGCGGTGGGACTGAAAGAACAACGGGACGGGCTGGGCTGGCCCGAAGGTAGAGGTCGTTCACGTGCTACCTGAGGTTCCCTTACGGTGTACCGCACAGGGGGTGGCATGCCTCCGGTAACTTCTTGACCTAACTATGTGACTTTACGGTCTGTTCGGGTTATGACAAGGTAAGACCGGTTCTTGTTCGGTATCCCCCAAGAGTGGTTTGCAGTTGTGGTTGGTGTTCTGGCCTGTCGCAGAGCAAGACCAATGTAGTTTGTCAGAGCCACACCAGTGGTCACAAACGTACTGCACGGCGCACCGTCGGACGGCAGCCAATGGGTACGCGGCGCAAGGCAGTGGCTGGTGGACTGGCAAAAGTGCACATATGGCCTAGCCCCGACACATTGAAACCTGTTTGATCCAGGCCAATGCATTTAGGACCAGTTGCTGGAGCAGACCAAATGAACGAAGACCGAAGGCGATCAGAGTTCTTCTATGAGGGTGTGTTGAATGCGAGCGGTGTTTTGGTCATCCGAATGGACCAAGCCGGGCGCTGCACGGTGATCGCTGACCCAAACCACCAATTTGCGCATAGCGCACCCCAGTTAGCATCCGCTCCAGAAGACGAAACGACGGACTTGGCCGATTGGCGTCCCGTGCTCTCTTTGGCTCGCGAGGTGCTTCAAACCGGAGATCCGGCCCACAGCATCATTCTCACCACTGACGAAGGCGCCAACACTCATACTTTCCTCTGCAACCTGGTGCCGTTAAGAGACAGGGCCGGCGAGTTGCACGAGGTCCAGATCACGTGTTTCGATGTCACGGAGTTGCGACGCACCGAGAAACTCGCGCTTCAGGAGCGACTAGCGGACCAAACGGGAAGACTGGCGAGCGGCATCGCCCACCACTTCAACAACCTTCTAACGATCGTGCTGGGGTACACTGAGCTTGCGCTGGGTGCCTTGCCGGACGACGGCTCAGCCCACCTTTATCTGCACGAGGTCAAGGGCGCGGGAATTCGCGCGGCATCTCTCACCAGCCAACTTCTGTCGTTTGCCAGACGCAGGCGGATTCAACTCAAGGTGATAGATCTTGCAGACGTGACCGCTGGCGCATTCGAGTTGCTGCGCAACCTGGTAGACCCAGGTATCCACTTGTCCTGGAAGGCTAGCCCTGACCTGTGGCCAGTCAGTGCTGATCCAGCCCAAATCAGGCAACTGCTGGTAAATTTGGTGACGAATGCTCGCGATGCCATGCCCAACGGTGGAAAACTGACGATTGATCTCTCCAATGTGACTATCGGGCCTGAGGCCGATACGGAACCCAGGGTCCTTCCGGGGCACTATGTGGTTGTGGCCGTCACAGATGACGGCATCGGGATGACAGATGACATAAAGGCCCATCTGTTCGAACCCTTCTTCACCACCGGGAACATGAGGACCGGATTGGGGCTGGCGGTGTGCCATGGCATCGCCCGACAGAGCGGCGGCCACTTTTCTGTCTCGAGCAAACTCGGAGTGGGTACAACGGTCAAGTTCTTCCTACCGCGGGTGTCGCAGCAGCAGACTCCCGCGGTAGCAACCCACAGCGTCACAAGCCTACAAGGTCAGGAGAGCGTACTTCTTGTCGAGGCCGATCCCTCGTTGAGGGCACTGGTCGCCTACAGCTTGCGGCGGCTGGGCTATACTGTCCTCGAAGCCAGCGATGGGCTCAGAGCACTTGATCTCTTCAGCCAAATAGGCTGCCACATAGACCTCATGTTGGCCGATGTTGACATACCATTCGTCGGCGGCAAGGACTTGGCCCGTCGCGCGCGAACAATGCGCCCCAGTATCAGAGTCCTGTTGATGTCCGGTCACGGTCAAGACGTGGCGAGCAGTGCGAAAGCCCCAGGTGACGATGCCCCCGTTCTGCCCAAGCCCTTTACACAGGCTTCATTGGCAGAAGAGGTCCGAGCGACACTCGACAGTTGAAGTGTGCTTTGCGGGAATGCATGCTTGGAGCGGACAAGCATCAATCTGAGGGGTGTCATGCCACCGGTAGTGGTGAGCTTGTGCCCAAGGCCAACTCGTTGGGAGAGCGGACAAACCGGCCATTGCGCCACTCGCCAGAAGCCACGCTGTGACACAATGGACATTGCAGGCCGAAAGTAGGCTCTCGCTTGCGTCCCTCTAGCGGTCCGCCAAACTCAGTGCCCAACCGGCAGCGAAGGGACCTCTTGGCTACCGCAGCCAGCCTTGGCTTCGGACTGCTATTGGGCGCACGGCTACCGGCGCCCGCATCAGCCTTCGACAGGAACGGGCTAACCGGGACAGTGATGAGCGTGGCCGCGGTGGACGCCGTGAACCCCGGCAAATACGATGTGCAACTTGACGGCAAGAACGACTCTGACACCCTCCAAAAGGTGTTGGACGGCATGCCTCAGACTGGGAAACACTCCCAACGGGTGGGCACTGTCTTCCTCAGCGAGGGCCATTTCTACCTGCGGCGGCAGCTAACACTAAAGGGCGCTGTCAACGTGGTCGGCATGGGTTCCGGCTACACGGGAGGCACCGTACTGGTGCCCATGGAGGGCTGGTCAGACCCGTATGTATTGCACCTGGCTGGGGACATCATGGGCAGACGTATCTGCGACCTGGGCATAGACAACTCTCCCCGCTGGGCCAATCTGGCGGGGGTTACGATGATCAACTTGGACCAGGAGAACCGCCGCGCGGTGCTGGAGCGCCTGTACCTCAAGGGTGACATAGGTCTTCCCGATGGCATTAGACTGAAGGGCCAGCACGTCATGATTCGGGACACGGAGATCCTCGGCTGCGGTAAGGGAATCTGGATAGAGTATCGGCTCAACCAGGCCGCCAATATCCGCACTGCCAGATGCACGTACGGCCTATGTTTCGAGATATCTCGCGACCACACCAACGCGGATTTAGATGATGCCAGCTACAACCTGGTGTGGGGCTTCGAGAACGTGGCCGAGAACGGGGCAAAGGCAGGCATCTACATCAACGGACACGGCAACCAGGTTGACGGATTCTGGGACGAGAATGAACCACTCGGATACGCTTCGGTCCTCGAAAAGGAGGGTTCTGTAGGCAACCGCGTCTCATTCCTCAAGATACCAGGGCACGGATGAAGAGACCACAGCACTTCCGCCTCCCGGGTGTCTTGGTTCTGAGGATGCGGGAAATCACACGAGCCGTCGCGCTGATAGAGTTCGCGACATGCTGAACTGAGCCCAGATCGGAATGCGCCCCGGTATGATTCCGCCGTCAGGAGCAGACCGTCCATTAGGCCCGTGCTGCAAGTCCTGCGGCGCGACGCACGTAGTCAAGTATGGGACCTACAAGAGCGTACAGGTCTACCGGTGCAAGAGGTGTGGGAAGAAGTTCCGTGCTACGGACGCTATGCCGGGGCGTCGAGCGCCCCCGCAGATCGTTGGCGCTGCCCTATCCTTGTTCTATGACTGTGGACAGCCCCTTGGCGAGATACGGCGAAACCTGGAGCGAGACTGTGGTGTCTACCCTTCCACAGCGACCATCTACGAATGGGTCTTGGACTACACCAGACTCGCAAAGCATTACCTCTCCGACCTCCCAGCCACCACGGGCACCACCTGGGTCGCCAGCGAAGTCGTCCTCCTCATGGAAGACCGCCCCTATTCGCTGTGGGACGTCATGGACGCCAGATCGCGCTTCATGCTCGCCTCTTGCCTGTCACCCACCAATACCGCCATAGACCCCGACGCTGCGTTGCGTAAGGCCCTGCTTGTGTCAGGCCAGCCACCCAAGCGGATCATCACGGACCAGATAGGACTTCTTGGCGATGCAATAGGTCGGCTAGACATGAATGGCTCCGGCCGGGTCACCGCCGTCCCACCCCTTGGACGCGCCCATTTGAGCCTGTTCGAGCGATTGCATCAGCCTGTCCTACAGCGTCAGAAGCTCCTTCGCAGGCTTCGACACGCCGATGTGACCACACTCGTCATAGATGGCTATGCCCTCGCGCATAACCACTTCTGGCCCCAATCGGCCCTGGGCGGCCACACACCTGCGATCGCCGCGGGTATCCGGACTAGCTTGCGCGACTGGCAGGACATCGCCCGCCTGGACGTGAGGTTGTGCTCCCACGCTTGGCCCCCAGGCGCCAGCGAAGGGCTTGCCCCAAGAAAGCTCTCTCTCTGGCCGGAACACGGAGTCGTAGCTACACGAGCGGTCAATGACCAGTCGTCCACCTGAAGTGAACGAGTGGATAATACCCTATAGTATCATGGGATTGTGTACCACCATTTCGCTTTGCCCCCCCCCCACACAACACCATAATAGTTCGGGATTTATACTTGTCAGAGCCGCATATTACACACCGCATGCGCAGAACAATAGGGGATGAACCCTACCTACGGTCGGAGCTATCTGGCTATCACGCAGGTCAGCAGAACCTTACTCTAAACAGATCGCGGTAACACAGTGACTTTACAACGTTACATATACATGATACAAAACAGATACTATCGCGATACGCGCCAGAGGGAGGTGTTCTTTGTCTCAACAGACAATTGGTTCCAAGCGCTCTTCCGGCTCTATAGACATGGACATGGAGATAACCCGGCGCACACCCACCGCGATAAACCTCGTGATCTTGCGACACCTGTCCAGCCACCCCGGGTGCTCAAAGACGGACCTCGCCATGTGCGCCTCGCTTAACGGCTTGCAGGCCTCACGCTATGTTGGGTTCCTTGAGGCAACCGAGGTGGTTGTTCGAGAGGGTTCCAAATACGTCATCACGGACAAGGGGCGTGATGCTATGGACTATTTGGACAAGTATTACACCTTGCTCGGAATAACAGTGGGGTCTCCGGGTGGGGCATCCAAAGTAACAGTTGCGTTGCCTCCCGATTACTCCAACTGGCGACACCCGAGGAAACTAGTACCAGCCGCGAGCCCGCGCAGCGCCCCCGACACACGCAACCCCAAGTAGCCGTTAGGCGCATCCTCCGGGACAGTCACGCCACACCAACCACACATCCGGGACGTCCGCCGTCACGACATTCCGGACTTGCCGTTGCACGAACATGAAGCGACGCAGCGCGAGCCCGCTCCAGTTCCGGATACGTTTCGTCGCCACTACCCGTCTCCCCCTGTTGTGTCCCACGGCTAGGCACTAACCTCACAGCCTACGTGCGTGCCGGAGCCAGAATCCCACGGCTATCGCCACAGGCACCCAGATGACCGTTAGCTCGATCTCGAAGTTGCGGATCATGTTGGGATAGGTCGGCCACGCGTTCAGGTAGATGAGGATCATCCGGCTCAGCTCGACGGGGCTGTACAGCAGGACCGCCACCAGGAGCCACTCCAGCACCAACCGGACCCGTTTGCCACGCAGGGCCTTTGGAGGCCAGCGTCTCCCCCGTCTCACCGTCGCCGGCAGCCGCTGCGTGAGCAAACTAGACTTGTCGCCCATTGGACGGCGTCAGCTCAGGGGCTGGGACCCGCGGCGCCCTGAGCGCCGCAGGGCGAATGCGCCGTCGCCTGACCAGGGGCTTGGCTGAGCGCTCCTCGGCTTTCCCATTGCCGTGGGAGGAGGTTGCGCCCTCGATGCCCTGGGGAAGCGTGCATATCTGGGATATTCTCAGGATCAATACCCCGTCACGCTTCTCGGTGGGTGGGTCCATTACCACCCCGTAGTGCGCGACGACCTGCTTCAGGGCGTCCTGGAACGCTACGTTGACCTGCGACACCAGCCTGGCCCCTTCCACCAGGTTTCCCAGGTCAGAGAAGGCCTCGCGGTCATTCGCCTTGCCCTCCTCCACCCGTCTCGCCAGACTATCGGCAGCAGCCCACGTCTTAACGAGGTGCCGTATCACCGTGTAGGGCGACATGTCCAGCCTCTTGGCAAAGGACTTGAACATGTCGTATTCCCTGGTCTCAAGCTTGAACGCTATCTGTTGGTAGGCGGTCCTCATGGCACTTCCCCCAGCCCGGCGGACCGGGCGTTGATCTGCTTACCTACTGCTGTGAAGATTAGCCAGCGTCACCCTCACCCAGACCTCTCCCATCGAGGGAGAGGGGTAACGCAACATCTGCTGTAACGCCCATGCCCCCAGGACCACCGTGGGCGCCGGCCTCATACTCGGCTATCGCTCGTTCGATCTCTTCGGACTCCGGCGAATGTTCAAAGCGCGCCACGCAAACCGCTCCCTGGGACTCCACGGCCCACAGCGCGGCGAACGTAGTCTCTGCCATCAGCATGTACTGAACGCGACCTCGCCCACCATCCCCCGTCGTCACCGGAGCACCTCCACCCATGGCGAGCGGCCTACGTCCGTCCCCACTCCTCTTATCGGAACATTGCCGTGAAGCTTCGTTAGCGGCTTCATATCACGCGCCTCCTCTCATTTCCTGAGAGTGCTCTCGGGGCACGCCGCCCGAGCGCGGTGCCTTTCCTTGTCCGCGTGCCCTATACCTGCCCGCCAGGCCAAACCCCGCAGCCAACACTATCGTCGCCCCCATGGCGGCAAGAGCCAACGCAGGTCCAGCCGGCACGCCACTCCCCGCCCTCAGGGCCGCCGTCGGCGTTGGCAAGGCCAGCGCCGTAGGAGTGATCTGAGGCGCTGGCGAACGGACCACGACTGCGAGCGCGGTGGCTACCGGCGTCACCTCAGCCAGGAGCGAGACCAGGGGAGAGGCGGTTGGGGGTGCAGGAGCGGACGTTGGCGTAGCCGTGGGTGCCGGCGTCAGAGTAGACGTGGGTAGCGGCGCCGGCCCAGACGTCGGACTTGGCTTGGGCGTGGGAGTCCCCGTCGGCGCCGGCGTGGCCGTGGGCTGCGGCGTCAGCGTCGGACTAGGCGTGGACGTCGGAGTCGGTTTGGGTGTAGGACTCGGCGTGGGCGACGGTGTGCGTGTGGGCGTCGGCGTAGGCGCCAGCGAGCCGACGAGGTCCAACTTAGCTACCGCGCCATACTGGAAGGTGACGCTCGTAGACAGGACACCTGCTACATACAGTTGCAGGATGTCTCCGGCAACGCCCCCTTCTTTGCCCGGCGTATCCGGGTCGTCGGCAGGCGCCTTGAACTGGGGATACCACCCGTATCTAGCCGAAGAGTCGGTAACCGTGGATGCAAACTCCGTACCGGCAATCCTTGCCGACACGACGGTCTCCGCCGGCGCTGCACTGCTGCCCAGAGTAACCCTCCCATAGAGCTGGTGCGGCTTTGGGGCGGCGGCGGCGACCGGCAGTGCTCCTGCTACACCGAGGGACACGAAGGCGAGCATGACCACTACCGCTCCCGCAGCTCGACGCCCGATATGCTTCCGCAAGGCTGCTCCTCTGCGCCCTCTCTCCCTGCCTCTCCCCGACACGGGGAGAGGAGTTCCCTTCCCCTTCAACTTCCCCTTCCCGCTTCGGGCCTGCCCTCGAGCGAAGCGAAGGGAAGGGGCCAGGGGTTAGGTCGGGATGGCCCTAGGGGAGGGCGCTGGACCAGCACCCTCCCCTAGGGGCGAGAACACTCGACCGAATCTATCGGTTGATGTCTACAGGTGCCTTCGATGTGCGTAGAAGGCGAAACCCAACGAGCAAAACCAACGCTGTCCCAAGAAGCGCAATCACCAGCACAGAGCTGGACGGGACGCTACCCCCTGTTGGCAGTGCCGCAGTAGGTGTGGGTGTCCCAGCCGCCTGACCGACAGGGGCAAGTACCACAATAGCGAATAGAGAGAGGTGTCGCACTCGTGCTCGAACGACCTTCTCGACCAGGTCAACGTCCGCAGCCAACTGTACCCAGATCTTCATGTCCGGGTCGTAGCGGTAAAGCTCGGCGTTGTTGGGGTTGCTGCCGATGGCGTCAATGTCCGCCTGGCTGAGGGGCACAGCTATGGTTATCGCGCTAGCCAGCGAAGTCGGCCCGAGAGGAGCCCCATTAGCATCAAAGAGCGTGATCTCTACCGCTTTCCTCAACTGGCCCATGCTTGCCGGTGGCACCTGGGCGGCAGGCATGGTGCGCGCCCTCATTTGGACAACAGCAGGGAAGGCCCCTGGCGGGACCACAATAGTGGTCTTGTCTTCCAGTTCCACTGTAGTCTCTTTGATTGGGTTGACGATTGCCCATGCTGTCCCCACGACCGTAGCTACGGGTGTGACTTCAACTTGCGGCACGGCCGTCGCTGTCGGCGCAGGCACTGGAGTGGGTGCCGGCGTCACTGGAGCAACATACACCGGCGCCGTCGTTGGCACGGGCGTATTTGCGGCCGGGACTGGCGTATTGGTCGCCGGGACCGGCGTATTTGTCGCGGGCACCGGTGTGTTCGTTGCCGGCACTGGCGTATTGGTCGCCGGAACAGGCGTGTTAGTTGCCGGGACAGGTGTGTTCGTCGGTGGCACCGGCGTGTTGGTCGCCGGAACGGGTGTATTCGTGGGCGGCACCGGTGTCGCCGTCGGAATCGTCGCCGTCAGGTTGAGCTGCGTGGTGTCGCCGCTATGCCAGATCGCCGTCTGCGGAGCAAGCGCGCCGTTTACGTAGAAGCTTATCGTCGCTCCGTCGGTTATGTTCCCCTGCACCACCAGCTTCTTGCCCAGAGCATCGGCGCTTCCATACTGGCCTGCTTGCTCGGTCACGATGGGATTACCTTGAACCCCGGTGCTCACGCCCTGCCCCCGGGCCTCCACCGTAGAGCCGACAGGGGCCGCGCTACCGTTTATGGTCAGCGTGCCATAGAAGGCGTGGGGCACGGGAGGAAACTGCGCATACACCGTGGCCACGAACGTCATGAAGAACGAGACTACACTTATCAGGGCTAGCGATTTGAGTTTCATGGCTCATCTTCCCCGGGGGGCCCCCCGACAGGTCGGGGGCCCCCCCATTCTCTTTGTACCTAGTTCAGGGTCATTGGGGTGAAGGCAAACCCGCCCAGGGTTGTCCCGGCAGGCGCGTTCACCATGAATACCCAGTACCCCTTGGTCGGCTCCATCGTGGGGTCTGAGCTGCCATCCCGCACGCAGACCCACGGGGTCTGGCCGCCCATGGATGGGCTGACTACCTGGCTGTAGCCCGTAAGGTCACCAGGGACCTTGTAGGCGGTGGTCAGAGCAGTCTTGGCCGACATGGAGTCCACGCTGGCCAACCCGACCAGGTTCCAGCCCGCGTAGAGTTGCCTGGATGGCACCGAGACGTTGGGACTGTACAGGATGGGCGCTGTGTCCGCCTGGGCCATGCGCACATAGATAGCATCGCCCGGTGTGAGCACGTAGCTGCTGGTCAACGCGACCCATGCCTGCGTCTGAGCGTCGAAGCGGTAGGCCGGAGTGGAGGCATCTATTGCCAGCCCATCGCCCAGGGCGACATACTCGCCCCAGGTATCAGCCGCGGGGTCCAACGCCACCGGTGTTGACATGATGTTCCAGCCGGCGTTCAGGTGCACCGAGGCATACCCGTAGTAGGCTATGTTGTGGCTCACCGCCGTCTGGAACTGCCTGGTCAGCCACGGCTGGTAGGTCACCGTGCCGCTGATCGTCCCACCCGTGCCGCCCGGGTTGCTGGTGGACTGCTTGGGGCCGCTGATGTTGCCCCACCAGTTCTTGGCCGCGTTGGCCGTCCCGCCGGTCACTACCTGTAGTCCGGCGGTGCTGCTGCTGGTGACGTCGTTGAGCTGGATGGTAGCACCCGTTACGGCGGCCAGGAGTTTGATCCCCACCTGGTTGCCGGAGATGGTGTTCTTCTCGATGGTTATGACACCACCGGCTTCCACCGCATCCACCTGGATACCGACGACGCTCCCCGCGACACCTTGGAAGGTGTTGTTGCGGATGGTGAAGATATCGCCGGCCTTGACGTTGACGATCCTGACGCCGAAGTCGGTGTAGTCGGTGATGGTCAGCCCCTCGACGGTCACCACCGTGTTCGGAACGTTGATGGTCAGGCCGCCCTTGATGGTCGTCCCCGCGCCGCCCGAGATGGTTATTGACTGGGTGATGGTGGTGTTGCCGCTATAGGACGTGCCCGCGTCCAGTTGCAGGGTGCCGCCAGCGGGCGTCTCTGCGATCTTCTCCGCTACGGCGGGCAGCACCGTGGTGAAGCTCCAGGAGTAGGCTGCCGCCAGTGCATTGCCCAGGCTGTCCTTGACCGCCGTGCTCAGGGTGGCGGTGTAGGTCTTGCCCTTTTCCAGGGCGGCAGTCGGAGTGAACGTAGCCACCCGCGTGGTCGCGTTGTAGGACACCGTGCCCGCCACGACGCTTCCAGTC
>ORMF010945150.1_pt1 | contig 15689 bp, 15 predicted proteins | sample 1779871 | NCBI WGS metagenome assembly ORMF01 (sample SAMEA104232316, study PRJEB22302) | groundwater metagenome | biome: forest; feature: aquifer; material: groundwater | place: USA | collected 2011-08-07 | depth 5.4 m
ATCGCATTCTTCATTTAAATCCGGAAGGCCATTACCGCAATTAGGCTGCGTATGTTCCTGTTGGCAGTTCGAATCGCAGCCGTCCCCATTATCAATATTGCCATCATCGCATTCTTCACCTGTTTCGGTTCTTCCATTACCGCAGACACCTTCGCCCTCAGCCTCAGCTTCCGCCTCTGCCTCTGCCTCTGCCTCTGCTTCCGCCTCTGCCTCTGCTTCCGCCTCTGCTTCCGCCTCTGCCTCTGCTTCTGCCTCTGCTTCCGCCTCGCCTTCGCCTTCGCCAATACCGCCACAACAAACGCCGTCTTCGGAAAGATCTGTGCGGCCGTCGCCATTAGCATCGTAAATACACATTGTCCCGGGAGTCCCGCCTAGATTACGGCACTCAACTACGGACATGCAAGACGTGCATTCACCTTCACCCTCACCTTCACCGCCTTCAATTTTGCAAAGGGCAGAGCACCCGTCACCATTGACTAAATTTCCGTCATCGCATTCTTCATTTAAATCCGGAAGGCCATTACCGCAATTAGGCTGCGTATGTTCCTGTTGGCAGTTCGAATCGCAGCCGTCCCCATTATCAATATTGCCATCATCGCATTCTTCACCTGATTCGGTTCTTCCATTACCGCAGACACCTTCGCCTTCGCTCTCAGCCTCGGCTTCAGCTTCCGCTTCCGCCTCCGCCTCTGCCTCTGCCTCAGCTTCCGCTTCAGCCTCGCCTTCGCCCTCGCTCCCGCAGGCAGGTCCGCAAATGGCACTGCCCTGCGGATCTCTGCCTAAGAAAGGCGCGCATTTCCATTCGCCGTCACAGCAAACGGATTGCCCGCATACGAGACAAGCCGGCTGCGGATCCGTGCAGCCTTCACCTTCTCCCTCGCCCTCGCCTTCACCTTCGCCAATTGCCACGCATCTGTATTCTTTGCACTCCTGTCCTTTCACGCAAGGCGTATCGTCATCGCATTCAGCAACACATTCGACCTGCTCTGTGTCAGATTTGTTCGAACACGTTCCAAAGGCACTTACACTTTTTGTGCCCGGAGTTTTACAGGTATAAACCATGGTCTTACCTGTACCCGTCAAATCACCGCTCCAAGTAGGCTGTTCCGATTCGCATTCTTTTTTATTTTTTCCGCCCTTTCTGCCGTCTCCGCCGCTTTTAATTCCTTCAAAGCCATCATCATCATCACCGCCAAGGTTTGTGTAGCCGCCGCCTTCATTGGTGTCTGCCCATGCATTAGGTATTCCCGCCCAGGATTCAAGAGATTGCCGTAAATTATTCAACGGATCTTCGGCTTCTCTTTCACCGGCAGGACCGCTGCATTGAGTATCTGCAGTTAGAGTCGTAGAATCACCGATTAGAACCTGACCGCCGCCGCTCACATTAAGAGTGCAGTCTCCCTCGCCCTCCCCTTCCCCTTCACCAATTTCAATTGTGCAGTTGGAAGAACATCCGTCCCCATTTATTAAATTGCCGTCATCGCATTCTTCGCCGGCTTCCCGCGCAGCATTGCCGCACACGCCAGCACCGCCGCCGCAGGCCGGAAATGCGCAGTTGTTGCAGGGATCACGGACGACTGCTGATCCATCCGGACAAATTTGGGCGTCATCCGCACAATTTTGGGCTTCAGAGCCGTCAGGGCAGAGACCTCCGCCGCCCCTGTCGCAAAGACCGGTGGCCGGATTGCAGGATTGATTTTGGGGACAACTGACATCCGAAGTCAGACATTGCTGGAGCGCAATATTGCAGCTCTCCGTCGTACACAAGTTTCCGTCATCGGGACAGTCGCCATCGTTTGCACATCCCCCTGCTCCTCCGGGGGCGCAGCATTCTTGTCCGTTGAAACAAACTTGATTAATGACGCCGTTGCTGCATTGTCCCGCGGGCACGCAGGAATTTGGATCCGCGCACAATGTCAGAACTTCACAAATGCAAGTGCCCGTGCATCCGAATTGGCAAGCACCTACATCAGCGCCATCGCAGGCTTCCGCTCCTTCGCGAATATTATTTCCGCAGACCGCGTCATCTTCGCCTTCTCCCTCGCCCTCGCCCTCGCCTTCATCACCCTCCGTGCTGCCGATGACAATCGCACAGACGCCGTCCGCGCAAATTTGACCTGACGCGCATTGAGTATCCACGGTGCACACCACTTCGGTGCGCTGGATGGTGAAACGTTTATAGGTGCCGAATTGAGTCGCGGAACTTGTCGGAAGAGGCGTAACGGGAGGCGACTTTCTTAACTGAACGTCGCCGGCTTTGTCATCCTGGGGCGCTGCAGAGGCTAAAGGCGCACCCCCACAGAGGGATAGAAACAAAATGGCTATAAAAAAGGCAAAGGGCCTGCCCCCAGCAATTCTGAGCCGTGAGGCAGAAGCGGGCAATGAGCACATCCTGTTTTTATTCATATTAGTGCGTTTTTGATCTACCCAAGAAGTTTAGCTCTTGCTTACCAAAGTGTCAAAGTAACACTATATACATGTAGAAGATAAATAATGCTATCTAATGCTATAAAGTCTCTCGGACGAACCCTTCTCAGGGACTTTTGGGACTAAGTATATTAAGGCTCTATTTCAGGGACTATAACGATTGAGGAATTGCGAGGATGGTCCGAAGTGGCAAAAAATGTCATCGTGACCTCATGGTTTAAAAAAGACAGCACGCCCAGGTCGAATTCCTCTCGGCGCCAGCCCTCCTCGCTTGAAGCCCGGATACGGCGTATAAGCTTTTTGCCTATATAGAGTTGCAGATAAAAATAGACCACTTTCTGCAAAGTGGGCTTTTTCTGCACTCCGTAGAAAAGGGTCATTTTGGAGCCCTGTTTGACCTTAGGAAAGCGAAGCTGGATACCTGAGTTATCGGCCACCAGGATCCGGACCCCCTTCCGGGACGAGCCTTCAATACGGACATCGGCTTTTTTTACCGCCACACTAGGGGGATAATTGGCAAATTGAAAACTGTTTTCGACCCACTGCCCTTCAATGCGCCCCTTGTCTTCCACAATCAAGGTGGCGGAGGCTTCCGGCAAATGGCTGTAAAAACTGAATGTCGAGACCGTCTCTTCGCCGAAGGGACTATTCAGCATGAGGTCTTCTTCTGCTTTTGACAGCCCGGCCGGGATTGCCGTCAATATAAGCGCGAAAAAAAGTAAACGGTAAGTCTTCAATTTAGGCCTTTGCAGTTTCAGCTTTTTTGGAAGGAAACATCCAAAGAAGCAGCGCGCTCAGCAGCATTAAAAATAACCACCCAAGGACACCGTCATACTGCTTTTCGGTGCCGAAGAGAAATGGCTTGCGGTTTAAAAAATCGACGAAAAGACTGTCTGACTTGATAAAAAAGACAGCGCCCGCATGGATACCCATGGCGGGAAAAAGCGAGCCTGTCCGGATAAGGGCCACATTAAGGGCCACGCCGAAGATGAAAAGACCGACGGCCGCGGCCCAATATTCAGGGACATTGGCCAAGGAAGAGAAGGGCGCGGCGATTAATTTCAGGCTATCGGCAAAGCGGGGTTCCGGCCCGATAAACGGGCTGCGGTCGCTGATAAAATGGATCAGGGAATAAAAGATGCTTGTGACTCCCACGGCCGCGGCGGCCGGCCAGTGAAACCGGGTTTTTAGGTGCGAATAAATCACGCCGCGGAAGAAAAATTCTTCGATGAGCCCGATCAGCAGCGCGGCCGAAAGATCTTTGATCAGCCGCAGTCCGTATTTCCATTCACCCGCCGCCGCAAGCTGGAAATGCGCTTCGCCGAGCAGCGCTTTGAATCCGACCAGGCCCAGCAGAATGATCCAGACCGCGGCAAAGCCGCGCAGAAAAAGGCCGGACTTGCCGGCCGTGCCGGTCAGGCCCCAGCGCGCAAAATCTTCGCGCCTTAGCCGCACAAAAACAAAAAGCGAGGCCAGGGTAAAAATCATCACAAGGCGGTTAAAAATACGCTCGAATTTAAAAGGCAGGACCTGAAAAAGAAGCGGGGCAAGGACCGCGCTGAGAAGCAGGATTCCGCTAAAAACGAGCACGAATTTTATGAAAGACTTCATGGTCAGGACTTCAATTCCAGTGTCAATTCAACTTCCACCGCGGCATTCATCGGCAGGCTGGCCATGCCAATTGAAGTCCGGGCATGGACGCCGCTTTCGCCGAAAACGGCGAGAAAAAGTTCGGATGCGCCGTTGACCACCGCCGAAATATCGTAAAAATCGGGCGCGGCCTGAACAAATCCGGAAACGCGCAGGATCTTGCCGAAACGTTCCCAGCCGATTTCACTCTGGATCACACTCAGCGCATTCAAGGCCGCAATCCGCGCGGCTTCTTTACCTTGTTCCGTTGTCAGATCTTTGCCCACTTTACCCGCCAGCATGACGCCATCACCTTTGCGCGAAACCTGCCCGCTCAAAAAAGCCATATTGCCGCTGATGCGCACCGGAGTGTAAGCCCCGACCGGTTTGGGCTGGGGCGGAAGTTCAAGTTTCAATTCCTTAATACGATTCACGATGCTCATTTGACTCCCACGATTAAAGTTGCCGATCCAAAAGTGAATGAATGAATGGCCGTTTGCCGGAATCCGGCGTCGCGCATTTGACGGGCTGTGACTGCCGGATCTTGAAACACCTGAATAGAATCCGAAAGAAATTTATAGGCCTGCGCATTTCCGGAAAGCAGGCGGCCTACGAGCGGCAGGTAGATTTTGAGATAGGGCATGTAAAACAGGTTAAAAAAATTATTCGGCCGGGTCAGGCAGAGAAAGCCGGCGCGCCCGCCCGGAGCCAGCAGCCGGTGCGTTTCAGCCAGAAAACGCGGCATGTCTTTCACGCTGCGCAAGGCAAAGCTGGAGACAATCAGATCAAAGCTTTTGTCCGCAAAGGGCATGCGGTGAAAATCCGCGCTTACAAGCTCAGCGGCCGGCACGATCTTGGCGGCCCTTTCAAGCATGGCGCTTGAAAAATCCAGGCCCACGGCGCGCTGCCACTTTTTTTTCTCAAGGAAGATTTTTAAAAAGCGCCCGGTGCCGGTGCCGAGATCAAGGAGCGTCTGCTCATTCCCCTTCACCATGATTTCTAAAGACCGCCGGCGCCAGCGTTCATCGAGAGAAAAACTAAGCAGGCTGTTTAGAAAATCGTAATGGCTCGCGATCCCGTCAAAAAAACCGCGGATGGCGCCGGAATCAGGCAGGGTTTGCTGCGAAGCCGCGTTAAGTTTGAGCGCCGGTTTGGCGGGTGAATCAATTAAAGACATGCAGGATTTCGTAGTTGGTGTTGCGCTGCGCCGGAACAAAACCGGCTTCCTTGATCATGCGGATCAAATCTTGCGAACGCGTATTGACCGCAATGCCGGTGGGTTCGAGCACCTTGTCTTCCAAAAGCGTGCCGCCCATGTCATCGCAGCCGAAACCCAGCGCAATTTGGCCGAGTTTCAAACCCTCGGTGAGCCAGCCGCTTTGAATGTGCTCGATGTTATCCAGCATCAAGCGCGAAATGGCCACTGTCTTCAAATAATCCTCGCCGCCCGCCGGACGGAATTTACTCATGCGCGGCGTGCCCTGCGGCGAAAGCGTCCAAGGAATAAAAGCGCGAAAACCCTGCGTCTGGTCTTGCAGCTCGCGGATTTTCAATAAATGCACGATGCGTTCTTCGAGGGTCTCGACATGGCCGAAGACCATGGTCGCCGTGGATTTCAGTCCGGTTTCATGCGCCGTGCGCATGACTTCCAGCCAGCGGTTAGAATCCGCCTTTTTAGGGCTGATCACATCACGCACGCGGTCAACCAGAATTTCCGCGCCGCCGCCGGGCAGAGAATTCAGTCCCGCTTCTTTAAAGCGGCGGAAGACCTCGGGAAGCGGCATGCGGTTCTTGCGCGAAATCATTTCAAATTCGACCACGGAAAACGAATGCACGTGCACGGTCGGGAACTTTTCGCGGATCGCGCGGATCAAATTCAGATAATAATCGAGAGGCAGATTGGGATTGACGCCGCCCTGGATCAGGACTTGCGTGCCGCCCAAATCGACGAGCTCCTGAATTTTATGAAAAATTTCTTCGTAGGTCAGCGTGTAGGCTTCTTTATCTCCGGGACTGCGGTAAAAGGCGCAAAAATCGCAGTCCACAACGCAGGAATTGGTATAGCTCACATTGCGGTCCACGATGAATGTCACGCGGCGGTCCGGGCGCAGGCGCTGGACCAGCGCATTGGCCGTTTGCCCGAGACGCAGAAGATCGCAGGAATAAAGCAGCATCCCCTCTTCCATATTGAGGCGCTCGCCGTCGAGCCGTTTGGCCAAGATACGTTCGTGAATGTCCATTGATTCCTTAGAGATTAAAAAATTCCAGGTTTTTTGGGCGCGGTGATAAGCGCAGACGATTCGCCAGCCGGTAAAAAAGCTCCAGGCCTTCGCGCATTTCCGGGTCGAGCGTGTAACTCAAATTAAAAAGATAGCCGAAAACCTTCGGAAACCGTTTATCCAGAAAAGTAAGCCCGAGCGCATCTTTCACGAGCGTTTCCAAATCCATCAGATTGCGGTCGCGGCTTTTCTTAAGCCTGCGGCTGAACACCGAAACTTCTTCGGGATATTCCTCGGCAAAGTCGCGGCGCACCACCCACAGGGCGAAACAAAACGGTTTGCCGGTCCAGTTCCACCAAAGCTCGCTCAGATCATACTTATAAACAAAATCCTTCGGCTGATAAAAAAGCGCGCTGTCGCCGATAACCAAAGCCGCGGGCGCTTTTTCCAGCATGCGGTCCGGCTCCGAATGCATCGCGGTAAATTTATTATCAAATTTATACTTAAATTTCAGCAGCACGCGCAGCAGGGCCGAAGAGCTGGCGCTTTCACGCGTCAGCGCAATCGTCTTCCCGTTCAGGTTTTCAATCTTTTCTTTTGAAAGAAGCAGGACGCTGCCGGAAAAATCGCGCGAACCGATCGCAAATTCCGGCAGGATAAAATATTTCCGCTGGTGATTCAGATATTCCAGCGAAGACACCGGCGCAATATCGATTTTCTCATGCCGCATTGCCAGATTGATGCGCGCCGGAAAAGACTCGTAATAGTCGCCGCCCTCAGATTCGAGCTGGTGATAATAGGGCAAGCAGTTGGTGTAGCAAATTTTACCGATCCGGGTCTTTACCTTGAGATCGCTTTTTACCATTTTAATCGGCGGCCGTTTCCGGCTGCAGCGTGCCGGTCCAGCGCGGATAGAGCGCATGCTGGAGGCCGAGCTGGTCCAGAATTTTTCCGGCCATGAAATCCACCATATCTTTTAATCCGGCGGCGCCCGAATAAAACGCGGGCATGGCCGGCACCATTTTTACGCCGAGGCGGCTGAGCTTCAGCATGTTTTCAAGATGGATTGCGGAAAGCGGCGTTTCGCGCGGCACCATGACCAGCGGCCGGCCTTCTTTCAGCGTGCAGTCCGCCGCGCGGTGAATCAGATTTTGGCTGAGTCCCGAGGCGACCGCGCCCAAAGTGCCCATGCTGCACGGAACAATGATCATGCCTTGAGTCGGATAAGAACCGCTCGCAATGGGGGCCGCGAAATTGCGCGGCGAATGAACGGTGATGCGTGCCGCGGATTCCGGGCCAAAGATGCGTTCGATCTCTTCGGCGTCCGATAAATTGCGGACGGGCTGGCCAAGTTCTTCGCGGATGACAATGCGGGCAGGTTCGGAGATGACAAGTTCTACGTTGTGACCCAGTTCGGTAAGGGCCTGCACCGTGCGGATGCCGTAAACCGAACCGCTTGCGCCGGTCAAGGCCACAATAAAAGGTTTCACCGCAGAATTCCTCCCAGAGAATAATCCGCCAGAACGGCGGCAAAAACAGAAAGGCTGACAATCGCATTCATGGTGAAAAAGGCCTCTTCCAGTTTTTTTAAGCCGAAAGAAGCGACCAGCCAATGTTCGCGCACCAGGAAAATCACGACCAGCACCAGTCCGGCAAAATAAATTGCGCCAAGTCCCGCCAAAATACCCGCGCCGAGCCAGCAAACAACGGTCAGGACATGCAAAATCTGCGTCAGCCGCAGGCTGGCGGCCTTGCCGAACCTGGCCGGAAAGGAAAAAAGACCGTACTGACGGTCAAATTCCTCGTCCTGCAGGGCATAAATGATGTCAAAACCCGCGACCCAGGCCGCAATTCCGATGCTGAAAAGGCCGGGAATCCAGGAAAAATCGTGGCGGCTGCCGATCCAAGCGCCGTAGGGCGCCATGGCCAATATGATACCCAAAAGGAAATGGGACAGCCACGTAAATCTTTTGGCAAACGGGTACAGCCAGGCCAGAAATGCGGCCCACGGCGAAAGACTCAAACACAAGGTGCCGAGCTGCGCCGCGCTGACTTCAAAAAGAAAAAAAGCAAGCAGGGTCATCCACCAGACAAAGCCCGGCTTGAGTTTGCCGGCCGGCAGCGCGCGCGCGGAGGTACGCGGATTATCGCGGTCAATCGGCATATCGATCAGGCGGTTGAAACCCATGGCCATCGTGCGGAAGCTGACCATGGCCGCCGTGACCCAGATAAAAATTTCAAGCCGCGGCCAGCCGCGCTCGCCGAGAATGAGCCCGAGATAAGCAAAAGGCAGGGCAAAAATCGAATGCTCGATCTTGATCATTTCCAGGAACGTGCGCGTTTTACCGGCCAGAGTTTGAGTCAAAACCGTACTCCCTCCAGCGCCGCGTGACGAGGTCCCGGATGTCGCCGGTCATGACCATATCTTCGGGCCAGGGCCGCTTCATGCCCTCCGCCTCGCTTTTACGCGTGGCATCAATGCCCATCTTCGAGCCGAAAAAATCCTGGCTGGCCGAATGATCGAGCTCGTCCACCGGCCCTTCATTAAAGACAATGTCGCGCTTCGGATCGACGTTATTAAAGGTGCGCCACGCGACTTCCTTCACGTCCTGCACATTCGTGTCATGATCCATGACAATGATGCATTTGGAAAACATCATTTGGCCCAGGCCCCAAATCGCGCTCATGACTTTCTTGGCCTGCTCCGGATAACTTTTGCGGATCGAAATAATAATGCAATTATGGAAACAGCCTTCCCACGGCAGGTTCATGTCCACGACTTCCGGCAGCTGCTTTTTGATCAGCGGCAGAAAAATTCTTTCGATGGTCTTGCCCATATAACAATCTTCCATGGGCGGGCGGCCGACAACGGTCGTGGGATAAATGGGGTTCTTGCGGTGCGTCATGCAGGTGACATGAAAAACCGGGAAATCTTTGGCGCGCGAATAAAATCCGGTATGGTCGCCGAAAGGCCCCTCGCGCCGCATCTCGCCTTCCTGCACATAACCTTCCAGGATAATTTCTGCTTCGGCGGGAACTTCGAGACCGATTGTTTTGCATTTCACAAGCTCAACCGGGCGGCGGCGCAGAAAGCCGGCCATCATAAATTCATCCACGCCCGCGGGCAGCGGGCAAGCGCCCGAGAACATCGTCGGCGGATCCACGCCGAGCACGACCGCCACTTCCAATTTTTTGCCGCTGCCTTTTTTGAGGCGGCGGAAATGTTCGGCGCCGTCTTTGTGGATTTGCCAGTGCATGCCCGTGGTTTGGTTATCATAAACGTGCATGCGGTAAAGTCCGACATTGCGTTTGCCGGTTTCAGGATCGCGCGAAATAACAAGCGGCAGCGTAATAAACTTGCCGCCGTCATCGGGCCAGCATTGGATCACCGGAAGCTTATCCAGCATGGGGCCCTCGCCCGGTTTAATCACGACTTCCTGGCACGGCGCGGAGGAAACGGTTTTGGGAGCTATCGCGGCCAAATCGCCCAGCTTGGGCAGGACTTTGAGTTTGTCGATCAGGCTTTCAGGCGCGCGCATCTCGGTAAATTCCTCGATGCGCTTCGCGACTTCGTCGCCCGTATTGCCGAGGGCGATTTCCATGCGGCGGTGGGAGCCGAACAAATTGATGGCCAGCGGAATGGAGGAACCGCGCACATTCTTAAAAAGCAGCGCGGGGCCTTCTTTTTTAACGATGCGGTCGTAAATTTCGGTGACCTCAAGGACCGGATCGACTTCTGCGGAAATCGTATGAAGCTGATTATTTTGCTCGAGGGCCTTGATGAATTCGCCCAAATTTTTATGAGGCATGCTTTCTCCTGGAACCGCTTAGGCGCAGATTATAGAAGAACTACTTTTCCGATTCAAGGAATGCCAGCAAACGCTGCATATCCTCGGGCAATTGGGCTTCAAAATAAAGTTTTTCGCGCGTGCGCGGATGCCTGACTCCGAGGCCGAAGGCATGCACGGCCTGCCGTTCAATGCCCGGCGTGGTCATGCCGTATAACTCGTCGCCCAAGACCGGATGACCGATATGCGCCATATGCACACGGATCTGATGCGTGCGGCCCGTGCGCGGCTGGACATCCAGAAGCGTCGCCTTCGCAAAGCGCTGCAGGACCCGGTAATAAGTGCGCGCATTTTTTCCGCCGGAAGGCTGCACCACGATTTTTTTGCGGTTCAGGAAGGCGCGCGCCACCGGCTCTTCGCAAATACTTTCCTGGTGCTGGACAATGCCGTGCACGATCACGCGGTAAATCCGTTCCACCGACGCAGCTTTGAATTGATTGGCCAGCCCGGCATGCGCCTGGTCATTTTTAGCGACGACCATCACGCCGGACGTATCTTTGTCCAGCCGGTGCACAATCCCCGGCCGCACTGCGCCGCCCAAGCTCGAAAGCCCGCGCACGTGATAAAGCAGCGCATTGACCAAGGTGTGCTGCAAATTGCCGTGGCCGGGATGAACGACCATGCCGGCCGGTTTATTGACAAAGAGGAGGTCTTCATCTTCGTGAAGGATTTCAAGCGGGATATCTTCACCGCGCATTTCATCGACGGCGAGCTCGCCCCATTCGGCCACGATTTTTTCGCCGCTTTTGACTTTGTAATGCGCGGCGACTTGACGGCCCTCGACCAGAATATGGCCGCTTTCAATCATTTTTTTTATCTGCGAGCGCGAAAAGCGGTCCGAAAATTCAGCGGCCAGATAAATATCGAGGCGTTCGCCTTCATCGCCGGCGGAGACTAGGATTTCACGCGCGGGCATTTATTTCTCCACGCGCCGGCGCTGCATCAAAACAAAATAAAGGACAAGGCCCGCGGCCATGGCGGCAAGGCTGATCCATTGATTGGAAGTAAAGGGGCCCAGGACCGGAATGCCTGCGCGAAAGCCTTCGACCATAAAGCGGCCCGCGCCGTATGCGAGCAGATAAAGCGCCGAGACCTGGCCGTCAAAACGTTTGCGCGATAAAAGCGCGGATAAAAGAAAGAAGAGCCCGATGTCCCAGGCCGCTTCATAAAGCTGGGCCGGATGCACGCGGTGGATTTCGCCGGGAAACTGGACGGCCCACGGCAGATCGCAGACCTTACCCCCGCAGCAGCCGTTTAAAAAGCAGCCGATGCGGCCGAAACCCTGCGCGAGAGCGCCATAAGGAAATACAAAGTCCATGCCGGCCCAAAACGGGATGCCGCGCTTGCGGAAGATATAAGCAAAACCCAGAATGCCCGTGACCAATCCGCCGTAAAAAATCAGGCCGCCTTCCCAAAGCACAAAAACTTTGAACGGCTGCGCGGCGTAAGTGTGCCATTCCTGAATGACATAATAAATGCGGCTGCCGAGTAGGCCCGCGAATGTGCCCATCATGACAATATCTGGGACATCTTCAGGCGCCGGAAATCCGTCGCGCTGCGCGCGCCGTGCCATGAGAAAAATGCACAAGAGCAGGCCGGCCGCGATCATGAGACCGAAGGAATGAATTTGGAAGGGGCCGAGCGAACCTAAGACAGGGATCATTTAAATTGCTCCGGCTGACGGAAAAAAATCAGGAAAAGCAGCGCCACGCCGATCGTGATCGCGGAGTCTGCAATATTGAAGACGGGCCAAACACGAAAATCGAGAAAATCGATGACCCTGCCGAAGCGTATGCGGTCGATCCAATTGCCGGCCGCGCCGCCGAGGATCAGCGCAAAACAAATCCGCGCGCCCGTATTCAAACGGCTCATCCTGGCACTCCATATAAAAAGCACGACGAGGCTGAGTGAAATCAGGCCCGTAAGAATGACGGGGTGCTGGCGAAAAAGCCCGAAGGCGATGCCTGGATTGTGGACAAGCGTTAAATGAAACACGTTCGGAATAACGGGGTGGGACTCGCCCATCGTAAGCCATCTCAGAACAGCCCATTTACTCAGCTGATCGAGGGCGAGGACAAAGAAAACTAAAAGGTAGAAAAAAACTACTGGCGCCGTTTCTGCTTCTCCTCAAGCTCCTGGCACTTGATGCAGAGGCGGGCATGCGGCATTGCGAGCAGACGTTTCTGAGTGATGGGCTTAGAACAATTTTCGCAGATACCGTAGGTGCCTTCATCCATCTTGCGCAGGGCCGCATCGATTGAATTCAGGTTCTGCTGCTCATTCGATGCCAGGCCGAGATTGAACTCGCGGTCGAAATTGTCCGTGGCCATATCGGCCATATGGAAGGAATAGCCTGAGAGGTCCCCGGATGCGTCCCTCTGGTTCGTCATGAGGGTATCGCCTTCCAGGTGCTCCAGATCGCCGGCAAACTTCTTGCGGGCGTCCTGCAGGAGCTTCTTAAAGCGATCCAGATCTTTTTTGTTAATGCCTTCGTTCATTGGACTTACCTGCCATTTGGGTAGATTGAAAGACTGCACATTATAGGGGGGGTTGATGCTTGACGCAAGGTTCTTTTCAGGCTACTGCTTGGGCTTCTCCGGCCGTCTCCGCGAAGGCCTCATCGGAGAAAAATCCGACTCCCCTTTTCTTCATTTCGCGCTTGAGGGCGCGCAGAAATGACTCCACAACTTGGGGATCAAACTGTTTTCCCGAACAGCGGGTCAGCTCATCAAAGGCCACTTCGACGGGCCGGCCTTTGCGGTAGCAGCGGGTGGAAACAATGGCATGGAAGGCATCTACGACCGAGACAATGCGCGCTTCAATCGGAATTTGATCGCCTTTAAGGCCGCGCGGATAACCGGAGCCATCGTAGTTTTCATGATGGCTGTGCACGATTTCAGACACTTCCCGGAAGTCGGTTAAATGCGAAAGAATGACCGCGCCTTTGGCCGGGTGGGTGCGCATGACCTGCCACTCCTCTTCATTCAGCGCCGCCGGCTTTTTCAGGATGCTGTCGGGAATTCCGATCTTGCCCAAATCATGTAGGATCAAGCTTGCCGAAAGAATGTCGCGCCGCCGGCCGCTTAAATCCATGCCCAATTCCTGGCCGGTCATCATACCGAGGCGTTCAACCTGGCTGACATGGCCGAAGGTATAGGCATCCTTGGCATGCACTTCCTGCGCCAGTGAGCGCATAATTTCATAATAGGTCGCTTGTTCTTTTTGGCGCAGGGTCTCGATCTCGCGGATGCGGCGTTCGAGTTCCTGGTTCTGGCGCATCAGATGCTGGTGATATTCCGCCGATTTAACGGCCATGGAACAGTCGTGGGCCAGGATTTGAAAAAAGCTGATTTCCGAAGAAGAAAATCCCTTGCCGTCTTTTTTCCTGCCGATCAAGAGCAACCCGATCAAGGTATCTTTGTGATAACCGGGCAGCGCCAATTCGACCTTGAAGTCCTGAAGGGTGCGCAAAACTTTGCGGAGTTTGTCCATTTCTTCGGCAGCGACCTTCTTGCCGCCGCGCAGGGACAATTCTTTTTCCAGCCGTTCGCGCGACAAATATTCAGGATGACTCGACCGGCGGCGGTACTGCTGAAACCAGCTGATCAGCGGATGGTCCTGATCGATGCGCATGAGCCTGACCGGCAGGCGGCCCGGGCCTTTTGAATCGGCGAAGACAAACCGCTTTCCGGCAGGATCTAAAACGAGCAGGGATGTATGCGATAAATCCATTTCACGCGAAAGGTAGCGCGTGATCATTTTGAGCAGCCGCTCGGGGCGCTGCAGGCGGGCCATGCTGTTGGCGATATCGCGCAGCGCGGCCTGGTAATTAATTTTCTTCCTGGGGGGCTTCGTATTCATGGGCCGTTCAGCGGCTCTCGATTAAATGCGCTATTTTTTCGTTAACGTCTTTTTCAAGGTATTCCAAGCTGAGCGGCTTGGTGATGTAATTGTCCGCGCCGTAACGCATGGCATCTTCAATTTTCTCGCGCGTCTCAAGCGCCGTGACCATGATAACTTTGACTCCCGGCCGCCGCTCTTTAATTTTCTTGAGCGTCGTCATGCCGTCCATGCCGGGCATGTGAATGTCCAAGAGGACGATATGCGGCGTTTCTTTGCTGATCGCTTCAAGCGCGGCGTCGCCGGACTGGACCGTCGTGACGTTATATCCGCGCTCTTCAAAAAAAATCTTCAGGAACTCGCATATTTCCACTTCGTCATCCACAACCAAAATTCTTTTCACTTTTCCTTCCTCCTTCCATCCCATCGTAAATCTCCTTTAATCAGCCGTTGTCCGGAAAAAGCGAGAGGGTCACGCTTTTTTCAGAGCTCATCGGCCCGATTGATTCAAAAACCGGCAGCTGGATCGTGAAGATACTCCCCTGTCCCGGCCGGCTGTCCACGCGCACCGAACCGCTGTAACGGTGCACGATCTGTTTCGTCACAAATAATCCCAAGCCCACCGCGTCGGGCCGGGTCGTAAAAAAGGGGTTAAAGAGCTTTTCGATATTTTCCGCGGGGATCCCGCGCCCCGAATCGCTGATCTGCACTTCGATGATTTGGTCCTGGCTGCGGTAGTGGATTTCACAGTGGATTTTACCTTTTGAACCGACGGATTGTACCGCGTTCAATATCAAATTAAGAAAGACTTCCCGTATTTCATGCACGTTGGCATAAAACGGGGGGATCATTCCTCCGAGCGACCGGGTGATTTCAATGCCTTCAAGCGACGTCTGATACGAGACCAGAGCGATGGTATCTTCAAGCACTTGCTCAAGCTTGAGCGCCTCTTTGGGCGAACCGGAGCTCTGTGAAAACATCAGCAGCTTGCGAGTAATATCGGCCGCCCGCTTGGTCTGCTTCACTATCGTTTTCAGGACTTCTTCGACCCTCTCGTCCAGGCCGTTGCGGTCCTTTTGGAGCAGCAAAACCTGGGCCTTGCCGGAAATAATTGTAAGGGGGTTGTGGATTTCATGGGCCAGGCCGGTGGCCAGCTGTTCAATGGCCGTGAGCTTGGTCGACTGCAGCAATTGCGACTGCACATCCTGCAGCTCCTGGTTCACGTTCTTAAGTTCAAGGACAGCAATGGCGTTGCGCACGCTCTTGGCGACGGTCTTGGCAAATTCGCGGAAAAACTGGAAATCGGCCTCGTCAAAGCGCGTGTCCGGCGCCGCTGAAAAAGCGATCAACCCCAGAAATTCTTCCTTCACAAAAAGCGGGATCACCCAGCCGGCGCGCAGGCTGTCAAAATCGCTGTAAAGCCGGTTGGCTTCCTGCCACGAAAGTGTGCGGGCCGCAACATCACGCATCAGCACATGCGGTCCGGTGGTGCGGATCAAATCCGCCAGCGCGGCATCGCGCCCCATCCGTACACGTTTGGCGTCGGTCAAAGACCAGCCGAAGGCGGAGGCGATCTCTAAATCCCCGCGCAAGCGGTTCGGCACCAGCAGCGTCACAGTTTTGAGGTGCAAGACTTCGCCGAACGTGTTCACGACAAGATTGCCGAGCTCGGGCAAATCCAGGATCAGGCCAAGGTCATCGGCAAGATTCATCAGCGTCATGTGCG
>ORMF010680843.1_pt1 | contig 15683 bp, 13 predicted proteins | sample 1779871 | NCBI WGS metagenome assembly ORMF01 (sample SAMEA104232316, study PRJEB22302) | groundwater metagenome | biome: forest; feature: aquifer; material: groundwater | place: USA | collected 2011-08-07 | depth 5.4 m
CAGCACTTCGGCGTCACCGAGCCGCGGCTCTTCGTCCGGGCGACGACGGGCGCCGGCGCGGTGCGCTACTCGGTGGTCGGGATCCTGGTGTGACTGTGCAGCTCGTACAAGATCGTGCGGGTCTGCTCGACGTCGTCGTCCGCACGGACGACCCTGCACGCCTCTATCCGCCGCGGCCCGGCCTGCGCGCCGAGGACGTGGTGTGTCAGGTCAAGCGACCCAGCGAAACCGCGTGGCGCGCGCTGCCGCTTTCGGCCGCCGCCTGGCGCGATGCGGGCCTCGGGGCCTATGTGCTCGAGCTCGGGCCGGCGGTCCTCGACACCACGGGACTGTTGCTTCTGCACCTTGGCGCGGCGCCCGCGCTCACGCTGCCGATCCTGCCGCTGCTCCTGTCGATCGAGGTCGTGGAGGCTCGGCGGTTTCACGCCTCGAGGCCCGACCTCCCCGAGACCGTCCTTGTCGGCCAGCTGGTCGACCTCGGAGGCCGGCCAATGGCGCACGCCACGGTGGCGGCCACGCTGCTCGAGGTTCCCCTCCTGCTCGGCGGCATTGCCGTCGCGGGTCAGGCGGTCCAGGTCGCGAGCGACGAGAACGGCTTCTTCGAGCTGCCGCTTCTGACGGGCGCGACGGTCGACCTGCAGATCTCCGTCGCGCGCTACCGGCGGACGCTCGTCATCCCGCCCCCTCCGGCCCCCGGCGCTCCCGTGCGCCTCTTCTCCATCCCGTGAAGGAGTCCACATGACCAAGCTCGCCCGCTACCTCGTCACGCTCATCCTCGTCACCGTGCCGGCCATCGCCAGCGCCCAGACCGTCGGCCCCGACGACACCGTCGACGGGGCACCCGCCGCGATCAAGCGCTCCGCGCGCACCCGGCTCAGTGCCCGTCCGGCCCCGGACCTCTCCAGCGGCCTCGCCCCGGCATGGAGCTACGGCCTGTCGTTTCCGGTGACGCGCTTCGGCTTCCAGCGCAATGCCGACGGCACCTACGGTGGCAACGTCACGCCGCTGCAGGCCGGGGTCGGCACGTCGATCTTCTGGAACGCCGTTCGCGCCAAGGACGGCAGCGTGCCCGTCGGGATCGGCGCTCTGCTGTTCGGCGCGACCGACCCTGCCAACCGGGCCGGCGACACGGGGCTCGGCATTGCGGTCGGCCCGTCCTTCTGGAACAACACCTTCGCGCTGATGGCGGGCGTCGACCTCTACCGGCGCATCGGCAATCAGGACACGGGCCTCCTCATGGCCAATGCCGGCGGTCGCAATGGGTTCGCCCGGCAGAACGCGTTCATCCTGTTCAACTTCGGCATCGGGATCGGCAAGAGCGCTCCGGGCTCGCTCAAGATCGCCCCCTGACGGAGCCGGGTCATCGACCTCCGGCTCGACGCCGACGAGTACTCGCGCCTCGAGGACGACCACAAGGTCGTCACCGTGACGCTGCGCCACGATTCGCCCGAAGCAACTGCAGTCACCTACCGAGTCGAGCTCGTCAAGGCGCGTCGGCGGCGCGACGCCGTCCTGGCGACCGAGCTCGTCACGCTGCCGGCCGGCGCCGGGATCGTCCGCGCGCGGTTCGACCTCTCGCGCCTGACCGACAGCGACGGCCTCTCGCTCGTCCGGCGCGGCCGCTACTTCGTGCGGGCGACCGCGGTGACCCCACCCGGGCCCGCCGTGGACAGCCCCGACGTCCACGTGCGCCTCCTGACGGCGAAGCGCCTCGAGAGCGACTACCTGCACGGACTCGGACGGCTTTCGGCCGACTTCCTCCAGGCCAGGCATGCCCTCCGGGCGATCACCGGCGTCGAGATCGTCGAGGTCGAGCAGGGAACGACGCCCGCCTTCCACGTGCTCGCGTTCGATCGCGACCCGTCGGGGACGTGCAGCCTGCGCTGGGCTGGCGGGCCCGCGATTGCGCTCGATCCGAGGCCCCGCCGCTTCGTGCTGCCGGACACCCGGGACGGCTGGATCGACGTCGCGGTGGACGGGCTCGATCTGCTGCCGCCGGCCTCGGTCCAGGAGCCCGTGCTCATCGAGCGCGGTCGCATCGGCTCAGACGTCCTCGGGCGGTTCGTCGACCGCGCCAGCGACTGGCTCGAGGCGACCGCCCTGCAGGTCTATGTCGAGCCCACGCTCCTCTCGACCGACGGGGAATCGCTCCCAGCGCTGGAGAGCGACCCCCCGGCGCCGGGGGTGCGGCTCGACCACGACGTCCGCGTGCCGCCGCTGTCGCTCTACCCGCCGACCACCAACAAGTGGACGGGCATCCGGTTCCCGTACGCCCACGTGACCAAGGTGCTCGGCCTTGTCGGGCAGCTCGCGGGCGCTCCCGTGCTGCGCCTGCCGCACTCCTGGATCCAGCTGCAGGAGAAGATCGGCTTCGCCCAGCTCGTTCCATCGCGGGAGCCGGCCGCCCAGCAGCTCTTCGGCTTTCTCGCCGGCGACGCGCTGCATGGCGCCATCGAGCTGCCCGGCTTCTGGCACTTCGCGCTTCGCGCCGGACTGCGCGAGGTCCCCGGCGACGTCGTCGAGGCGATCGCCAAGAAGGCCGCCCTCGATGCGCTGACCGCCATCGGCCAGTCCTTCAAGCCAGGCGTCGCGTCCGAGAGCTTCTCGAAGGACCTGTCCGTCTCGACGTCCTACGTGCGAAACGCGCAGGCCAACCTCCTGTCCGCGTCGCGCGCCGAGTACAAGGCCGACCTCGACGCGCTCCTGCCCAGGCTTCGCAATCGCTACCTCGGCCTGTCGAACGTGGCGATCGTCTGATGGCCATCCGCCCCGAGGAGCTCCGCGGCCGGCTCGCCGAAGCGGTCCGCACCTACGGCGACTGGGTGCGCTGGGAGCAGGGAGCACCGTGCGCCTGCCGCGCCGCGACGAGCCTGCGCATGACCGCCGGCTGTCGCCGCTGCGACGGCGAAGGCTTCACCTGGACCGGCGCTCGCAAGCTCAAGGGCATCGTCATGCCCGCGCATCTCGACCGTCGCCTCTCGTCGATGGGCTGGCTCACCCCCGGCGACCTCACCTTCCTGCCCGACAGCCGGGCGCGCGTCCACGACTTCGATCGCATCACACTCCTCGCCCCCCTGCCCGTCGAGCCCGAGGTGCTCACGCGCGGCCAGGCCGCGCACGACGGCGTCGCCGGCCTCGCCGCCAACGAGGACCGTCTCGCGTACCAGGCCGTCCGCCCGATCGACTGCTTCCTCCACGACCGGCCCGACACGCACCTCATTGCCGGCGACGCCTACGTCCTCGACGGCAAGCGCCTCCGATGGCTCCGCGCCCCCGCCGACGGCACCATCTTCGTCGTCACCTACGAGGCCCTGACCGAGTGGGTCGCATTCTCGACCCCGATGGAGACGATCGATCGCGGAGGCTCCCTCGGTCAGCGCGTGCTGTTGCGCAAGCGGCACCTGGTGAACCTCGCCGAGTCGCCGCGAGGCGATGCCGCCGGGGCCAGCCGCATCCCAGGCTGACGGGCACGGCACCGCGATCTGCCTGCGCTTTTCGACCGCTGGGAGTCTCGTGTCCGTCGCGGCCCTAGTGTGGTCGCATGATGATCGAGTCGAGGTGTGGGTGCCGGGGCGGCGTCGAGTGAGGCCAGCCGACGTCGCGCTGGAGGTCCTGCAGGTGCGTGACCGCCTCGGGGAGCTGCGCCGGATGGGGCGGCGCGCGTACGAGGTCAGCCTGGGTGCCTTGATCAGCCAGACCTACGAGGAGGCGCTCGAGTCAGCCGAGATCGCCCTGGCGCAAGCCGAGGCCCGATGGCTCGAGGCGCGAGATCCGGATGCGGCCGGCCCGTCTACCGTGTTCATCATCGTGTGCGAAGCGCAGCGCGGCCCGCCGTGGCTGATGCTCGAGCTACCGGAGCTCCCGAACGAGAGGGCTGCCGAGCTCACCGAGATCGCGCGACTGGTCACCGAGACCCTGGCGCGGGCCGGCTACCGCCCCCGGCAGGTCATTGGATGAGGGTGTGCATTCATCGCGGGGCGCACGAGATCGGGGGCACTTGCATCGAGCTCGATGCCGAGGGCGTGCGCATCCTGCTCGATCTGGGACGCCCGCTCTGGGCCCAGCCGGGCGAGGAGGTGCCGCTGCCTCCGGTCGCCGGCCTCGCGAGCGGCGACGACCCATCCCTGCGCGGGATCCTCATCTCCCATCCGCACCAGGACCACTACGGGCTCGTCAGTGGTGCGCATCCGACCGTGCCGATCTTCATGGGCGAGGCCGCCGCTAGGATCCTGCGAGAGGCCGCGTTCTTCGTCCCCGGCGTCCCCCCGATTCGCCCGACGGGGTTCCTGCGGCACCGTGTCCCGTTCTCGCTCGGTCCCTTCCGCATCACGCCCTACCTGAACGACCACAGCGCCTTCGACGCGTACTCGCTCCTGGTCGAGGCCGGCGGCAAGCGCCTCTTCTACACGGGCGACATCCGGGGGCACGGCCGCAAGGCTGCGATGTTCGAGCAACTCCTTCGCGACCCGCCCACCGGCATCGACGTGCTGCTGCTCGAGGGGACGCACGTGCCTGCCGAGGGCCCGGTGCCCATGATCACCGGTGCCTCCGAGCGCGATGTCGAAGAGGCCTGTGTGGCCACCTTCCGCGAGACGTCGGGGCTCGTGCTCGCCGCCTACTCCGCGCAGAACATCGACCGCCTCGTGACCATGTACCGTGCGGCCCGCCGGGCGGACCGCGAGCTCGTGGTCGACCTCTACACCGCGACCCTCGCTACGGCGACCGGATGCCGGTCGATCCCGCAGGTGGGCTTCGACGGGCTGCGCGTGTTCGTGCCGAGGAGCCAGCGCGTGCGCGTCCTCCGGCAGCGCGCCTTCGAGCGCGTCGATCGGATCCGGTCCTGCCGCATCTTCCCGGACGAGCTGGCCGCACGACCGGATCACTTCGTCCTCACCTTTCGCTCTTCGATGCTGGCCGAGCTCGAGGCGCTGGAGCCGCTGAACGGGGCCCGGGCGGTCTGGTCCCTCTGGCCGGGCTACCTGGACCAGTCCGAGGGCCTCCGCGCATTCCTCTCGCGACAGGGCATCGAGCTCGCCGTCCACCACTCCTCGGGCCACGCTTGGGTGCACGACCTGCATCTGCTCGTGGATAGCCTGTCGCCCAAGCGCCTAGTGCCGATACACTCCTTCGGCGGGGCCACCTTTCGCGTAGTGTTTCCTCGTGTCGACCGGCGCGATGATACCCTGTGGTGGAAGGTGTGACGCATGAAGAGACGCGAGGATAAGAGCCCGATTCCGCAGACGCAAATGCGGCGCTTCTACGAAACTCTCCGCATGCTCAACGCTGCCGACATCCATCAGGTCATATGTGAGTACTTGTCTGGCGCCGATGCACGGCTGGATCGTGTCCGGGAGATGTTCGGAAGCAGCGTCAAGCACGCTGAACAGTACCGCAATGAGGAGGAGCACTTTCACGATCGGTGTGACCCGGACTGGCACTCCAGCTATAGCGCTGACAGGGGTGAGTTTGCCAGAGCGCTTGTGGCACGGCTCAAGAAGAGGGGCATCGTTTCTCTGAGCTGCCGCGATGACGATCTCGGATTCGAGATTGTCGACTACGAAGTGAGTCCGATGAGGACCACTGGGTCTTTCTTCGACGATGGGACCAGTGGCAAGAAGTCCGGCGTAGGTGGGATGGACCTCCTGCTCCGAAGCACGATGACGAATCGACCGATCATCGGCGAGGTAAAGGCGCCCACAGATACCAACATCTTCTTGGCGCTAATCCAGGCGCTTGTCTACGCAGTCGAGCTTTCTACGCCGGCTCAGTTGAGTCGACTCCAGCGGCACTACAACTGGCCGGACCGTCTGATCCCCGGGGACGTTCGTTCCGAGATTTACCTGTTCTACGCGCAGGAGGAGGAGCCGAAGCTCCTCCGAGAGACTCAAAGACTGGCCGATCGGCTGCTCGCCGCTCCCGAAAATGGAAGCTCCACTGGGGTGCATGTCCGCGATTGGATTGCGCGGGTGGCATTCGTAGAGGCGCACCTAGGTGATGACGAGTCCGTGTCCGTGCATGTCGGGCACGTAGCATTCGGCGAGTAGGTAGGATAAGGTACCAGGCTCCGACGCCGGTCGAGCGAAGTTCACCTCTCTGCGCTCAAGTCGTCGCGCCCAACCTCGTGCTCGAGCATCACGAGGTGCCAATTCGGGGGCCAGGCAACCGTCGAGAATGGCATTGCCCCGTAGAGGCACCGCTTCGGTTTCTCCCACACGAGGGCGCTCATGCCCTCACCATGCGCGTGAACCGCCGCACGGCGCGCTGCGGTCGGGCTCTGTGAAATAGCCGCCTTGCCGGCCTCGCCACCTGTCGTTGGTGATCCCCGACCTGGCTCTGCAGACCGCGATCGCCGAAGGGCTGCGCGCCCTCAAGCGCGACTTCGGGCGCATCGACGACCTCTTCGGCAACCTCCCGCTGGCCATCCGCCAGCAGGTCGCCGACTTCCTCGTCCGCACGCCGATTCACCTGTCGCACGGATTCCCGTTCGAGACCCCGAAGCTCCCGCACGTGATCTTGCTGCTCCGACGCGAGGAAGACGCGGGCCCGCTGCTCGGTCAGGCGATCGACGGCGGGCCCGAGGCCGAGGAGGAGCTCCTCCTCCGCGCCGACGACGTGGGCCCGCTGCGGCCGCTCTCTCGGCCCGATCCGGGCGTCGGAGACGCGCTCCTCGCCGAGCGCGCGCGGAGCTTCCCCGAGGAGACCGTCCCGCTGTCCTTCACCGAACGCGACCTCGTCGATGCCACCGGTCGCATCGAGCGCCTCCACTACGACGCCGAGGTGCGGACGCAGGACTACTTCGCCACGGCCTTCCTGCACCGCGCGCTCAAGGCCATCCTCCTCGGGGCCGCACCGCAGCTCGAGGCATGGGGCATCCATGACCTCGTCCTCGGTGGGCTCGACCTCGAGCACACGGGGCAGGAGTACCCGCACGCCGTGTTCGCGCGCGCGCTCACGCTCACGTTCCAGTACGTGTTCGCCCTCCACGACCGCAGGCCGCCCCTGCGCGCGATCGAGGGCGGCATCGCTGCGGCCGAGCCCGGCGCCGTCACGCCCGGCGCACAGCTTGGCTGGCAGATCACCATCGCGTAGGAGCCCCCATGTCCGACCGGCAGCCTCAAGACACGACGCGCCCGGAGCCCACCAGCGGCGCGCACCTCCGTCCCGCCCCGCAACGCTCACCCGAGGAGCCCGTTCCCGCCTACGTCGCGACGGCGGGCCGCGTGACGATCGATCAGTACTTGGCCCTTCGCCAGGTGCCCGAGCACCGCCGAGCAGCACGTCGCGCCTTCGCGGGCGAGCTGCGGCTGGCCACGGTCGACGAGTTCGACCGCGTCTTCGCGGGCGTCAAGGGACGGCGGTAGTCATGGCGCTCTTCTTCCGCGCGTCGAACGGCCGCATCATCGTGCACCCCGGCGGCGTCACCGTCGTGGACGCGTCCGCCGGGCTCCAGTCCGCGCTCTCGCTCTCCGGGGTCGTCGGCATCATCGGGACCGCATCCGGCGGCGAGCCCTGGGTGCCCCCCGACGGTCGTCAGCAGGGACCGATCGTGCAGATCGACGACCCGGCCGAGGGCATTCGCATCTTCGGCGAGGGTCCGCTGGCCGATGCCATCCGCATCCTCTTCAATCCGTCGGGCGATCCGCGCATCGTCAGCGGCGCCTTTCGCGTCCTCGCCATCAAGCTCAACCGCTCGACGCGGTCGGTGGCCGACCTCCTGCTCGACCAGGCGGGTGCGGCCCCCGTGCTCGTCCCGCCGCCCCCGCCGCTCGGCCCCGTCACCCGCCCGCTCCCGAACGCCATCTCGCGGCCTGGCGACCTTCCGAACCCGGTACCGGCGGGTTTCCTGCGCCTGTGGTCGCGCAACTGGGGTCCGGACACCGAGAACGTGCGCGCGTCCCTCGTCAGCGATGCGCAGCCGCCCGTCGTCCCGGCGGGGGCGCCGGCGGGCTCGGCGCCGACGGAGCTCCTTCCCGTCACCTCCTTCTTCCTCGAGGCGACGTTTCGGAACCTGCGCGAGGAGTCGCCGGTCTACCGCCTGCCGCACTACCGCGCGCTCGCCTCCGGCGGCTTCGAGTTCGATCCCGGCGACAGCGTGTTCTCCGTCCACTTCCAGGCGGGAGCCGGCGGCACGCCGGACCTTCGCATCGCCGTCGTGACCGCCCCCGGCGCCGACGGCGCGCTCGCCGCGACGACGATGACGTTCACCTCACCGACGCTGTTCGCGGACGAGACCCGCTACCCCGACCACACGCTCACCGTACGCGCGCAGGCGACGGCTTCGGCCGCCGCGCCGCTGCCAGCCGGCACCCTCGTCGCCGCGACCTACCGGCAGCTCTTCGCGCTCGTCGGACCCCTCATCGGCCCGGGCGGCTACCCCTTCGTGCCGACCAACCCGGCGATGAGCCTCGATCGCCCGTGGACGGTGCTCGACGCACTGCCCGGCGCGGCCGGTCCCGCCGACACCGACCCGGACCTCACCGGTCGCTTTACGCTGGCGCCGGCCGCGGGTCAGCCACCACGCGTCGACGTGTCGCTGACGGCCTACGTGCACCAGCTCACCGAGTGGATCAACACGTCGAGCCGGCTTCTGGTCGCCGAGCCGCACCTCGACCGGATCCTGCTGTCTCGAGATCCGACGCACGCGATGTACCTGCCTCACGTGCTCGCGGGAGAGGATGGCCTGCACCACGCCGACGACGCGAGCTGGTACCTTGAGGACTTCGAGGACGCTCTCGACGCGCTGCTCCAGCTCCGCTGCAACGAGATCGTTCCGCTGGTTTCCGATCCCGCGGACGTCCCCGCCAGCGCCCGCGCCCCTGGGGACGCGACCGGCGACCAGACACTGCTCGCCCTGCACCTCCTCGCGCGCGACCATTGCCGGCAGGCCGAGGGCCCCTACAAGTCCGAGCGCAACGCCTTCATCGGGTACGACGCGCCGTTCGCCCGGCTGCGCGTGCACGCCGCCCGGATCTCCGACCGCAACGTGTCCCTCTGCGGCCAGGGCGTGACCGTCCTCGACGCCCGCGGCAACGTCACGTCGCGGCCCGCGTGGGCGATGGCGTGCGTCGCGGCGGGCATGCAGGCCGGGGCGCCGATCGGCGAGCCGCTGACGTTCAAGTACGGCAACGTCCTCGGCCTCCAGCAGAAGAACAACACCTGGAGCCCGCGCTCGCTGTCCGACTCGAACGCGCTCCTGCAATCGGGCGTGCTCTTCATGGAGCCGGTGGACGGCAAGGGCTTCCGCTTCGTCCGCGACCTGACCACCTACCTCTTCGACGCGAACCTCATCTTCACTGACCGGAATGTCAACCACGCCGTAAACACGGTTTCGTACGAGCTCCGCACGGATCTCGAGAACCGCTTCACGGGCCTGCGCGCCCTGCCCGCCACCGTGGGTGCGATGAAGGAAGCCGCCGTCGCCAAGCTCGAGGCCCTGCGCGACGCCGGCGTGATCGTGGACTCGTTCGACGAGGAGAAGAACCAGCCGCTCTACGCCTACCGCGGCCTCGCCATCACCGTCCGCGGCGACGTCGCGCTCGTCCGCGTGATCGTCTCCCCGGTGACCGGGATCAATTACGTGGAAATCACAGAAACGCTGGCCCTTCCCGTCCTCAAGGCGTAGCCACCGCGCTCGATCCCGTGCACGCTGCCAACCCGCAGCCGGCACCCGACTCGACTCATGTCCGCCGCGAGCGCAGCATGTGGACATGCTCCCTCTCGAGCGCGCCTGCGACCGGATTGCCCTGGCGATCGTTCCGTGGGAACACGATACCCGCGACCTCGCGGCCTTCGTGGCCGACATCACCGAATATCTGCGGCTCCGTTTTCCAGCCGCATCCGCCCGGCGCGTGCAACTGGCTCTTCGAGCCGCCGTGGCCCGCCGCCGGTTGGCAGGTGCCCAAGAGGACAGGTGAACCTGTGCGGAACGAGCGGCTTGCGGCGCCCCGGCGGGGAGTGTCAGCGAATGTCACGGGCGCAACGCGCGCCTGAGCAGGCCCACGCTTCGGCCTCGGCTGCGCTGCTGCGCCCGTTCACCGTGCGGAAGTCGCCGGAGTAGCAGTTGCTCTTGAACGTGCGCTCGAACGAGCTTTCCGATCCGGTTGGATCGACGGACGGCATGACCTCGAAGTAGTTCTCCTGGTACCGATCCGACACGAACTCGAAGACGTTGCCGATCGTGTCATGAATTCCGAAGACGGAGCTGCCATCCTTCGTATGAACCACCGAAGAAGCCTTCGGTCGGTCAGAGCCATCGAAATAGCCAACCGGCAGGGTCGTAGCCAGGCCCCCGACCGCCGCGCGCGCGGTGTCAGCATCCTCGCCCCACGGATACGACCGAGCGTTGCAGCGGCCTGCATCAACGTCCGCCTGTGAGGTGCAGGTCTGCCCTGGGCCCTGCGCCGGCCCGCGCGACGCGAGGAACCATTCGGCCTCGGTCGGCAGTCGGCCGCCCTTCCAGCGGCAGAACGCGTCCGCCTGCTGCCAGGAGATGCAGTTGACGGGTTGCTCGCCTACAAATCCATTCTCCTGTCGCCACGCCGGGAACGGATTCAGATGGTTGCAGCGATCAGAGACATCCTTCGGAGGCGTACAGGCGCCCGCCGCGATGCAGGCGTTGTATGCAGACAGGGTCACCTCGTAGCGGTCGATGAGATACGACCTCGTGAGGGTCACGAATCGCTGGGGCCATGAGCTGCGCGACTCGTTTGCGGCCCCGACCTGCGCTCCCATCACCACGGTCGAAGCTGGGACGCGGACTTCGGGCCCGTAGCCGCAGTCGACTTGGCAGTACCCGCGCTCGTTGCACTGCCCCGCGCACGGGCGCGGGTCGTTGGGACATCTGGGAGAGTTGCTGATCGCCGTTGGGCAGCCGCTCGCCACGGCAGCATCTCGAGCGCCGCCGGGCCACGCCGAATCGGCGTCGATCGATCCGACGCCGGCATTCCCGCTGCCGTCGCCGCAACCGGCGGCGATAGCGGAAAGGAGGCTGATGACGAATGCTCGCACCACGTCCAGACCTGCTGACGTGCGGCTGGCTCGGATCAGAGGTCGCGGGCGCAGCGGAAGCCGAGGATGAACGTGCTGCTGTTCGGATCTGGCTGGAAGGTCCACGCGGACAGGGGCTCCATCGACTCGATCGTCGCGTAGCCATCCGCCTTGAGGACCCTGCCAAGGGTGGTCGAGGTCCCGCCATGATCGGGTCGCTCATCGGAAACCCATTCGCGCAGGTTCCCGCTCAGATCATGCACGCCGTAAGCGGAGCTGCCATCGGCGGTCTGGTAGCTCGTCATGGTGCCTCGGTGAAGAGACCCGTCGTAGAAGCCCACCGGCGTCGTCGTGTACGGCTTCCACGCTGCACCGCCCATGTCCGTGTTGGTGCGGTTCGCTTCGAAGGTGTCGCCCCACGGGTAGACCTTGCGATTGCATTTCCCTGGCATGGCAAGGTCAGCCGGTGTTTCGCACGCACCTGGGCTCGATCCGCCGCGGCCGGCCAGCACCCATTCTGCCTCGGTCGGCAGTCGCGCACCCTTCCACCGGCAGTAGGCGCCCGAAGCCGCCCAGCTCACGCAGTTGGCCGGGTGAGCCCCTTCCAGCCCGTTCTCCTGCATCCACTTCTGCCACATCGGGTCATCGAGGACGGCCACGGTGCACGGTCCCGAACCCCCGTTCCTTGGGGGATCGCACGCGCCCGCGTCGAGGCACCGCTTGTACTCGCGCGCCGTCACCTCGTACTTGTCGAGGTAATACGGCTTGGCCACCCGCTCGAGGCGCTCGACTTCTCCCGCGTAGCGCGTGTCGCCCAGCACCACGGTCGCCGCCGGGATGCGCACCTCCGGACCATGTCCGCGGTCGACCTCGCAATAGCCCCTCGTGTTGCACGTCCCCTCGCAGGGACTGGGATCGGCTGGGCATTGGACCTGCGGCCCGTCGGGACCCGGTCGCGCATCGGAAGGACCATCCGTCGCGGCCCGCCCGTCCGAAGGGGCGTCCGCAGGGCGCGCGTCGGGCCCTGGGCCGGCGTCCGTTGCCGGATGCCCATCGCCGCACGCGCCCATGACGAGCGCGAGCGCAACGAGCATGATTGGTTGACCTGCGCTCATCAGAGGGGCATCCGACCCGGGCCCATCGTGGTGTCCACGCAGCGGCCCGTTCCGGGAAGAACCCCGCACGAGTTCCACACGAGCTTGTCGGTCACGTCGATAGCATACTGCCACTTGACGGGCCGGAGCGGCGCCGGCGGCACCAGCGTCGCCCAGAACCGCATGTAGACGCGCGCACGGCCGCCAACCGGACCGGGGGGAAGCTCGTTGGTGATCGGCCCCTGGTGCGCCTCCCAGCTCGTGCGCGTGACCCGCGTCGCTCCCACACTGCTGAACCCGGTGGGTCCGCCGATGGGCCGTCCGAGCACAGCCGGCGCGCCCTGCTTCAGGAGCGCCAACGTCGGCGCGTAGATGTCGGCAAACAGGCCCTCTGCCACGGCCTCGTCGTACACGACCTCCAGCGTCACCTGATAGTCGGTGATCTGGGTCGTCCCCATCCGGGAGATGAGCCAGCCGACATCGAGCGTGGGCGTGCGTGCGGCGTTGCCGACCAGACCCTCGCCGCAGTGCGGCGTCGCGACCGAGATCCAGTCAGTGAGGGCCGGTGTGCTGCAGCTATCGAGCGTGACCGGAACGCCGCCCCCGAGCGACGTGCGCGCCGGCGTCGGGTCAGGACGGTTGAATCGGATGGTTCCCCATCGCGCGTTCAGGCAAGGCTGGTAGCCCCGGATTCCGCCCTGCCATCCCTGGATGCTCGAGGTGGAGTCGTAGGTTCCGGCGAGGGCGAGCGAGAAGACACCAAGCCCGGTCCCAAGGCTGTGAATGTGGCCGGAGATCTTCCCGTTGATGACGCCGGCCAGCTGGATCTCGTAGTTCGGCCCGGAGGGCCCGCCACCTCCGAACAGTCCTGGGAACGTGGTCCCGAAATACATGCCCAGCGGTGCCGCCCAGCTCGCGGACCAGGCACGCGTGAGGGTATCGAGGCCTCGGCCATCGGAGAGTCCCCAGAGCTGCGTACCGATGTTCTTCATGCTCTCGATCTGCGCATTGCCAGCCTGCTGAGACGGCACAGCGGTTCCACTCATCTTGGCTCGGAGATCGGCATACAGGTGCGCTTCGGAGTGCCCGATCCCCTTGAGCGCAAGCTGCACCAGCTTCGGCTCGGCCCGGCCGCTCGACGGCGAGTAGACGTCTTCCGGATAGAAGGTCGAGAACTCCGTACGTGCCCAGCTGCCGGGCTGCAGCGTGTTGAATCCCCGCTCACCGCCGGCTCGCCAGGAGAACGTGGCGCCGCGCCCGTGGGCGCGCGGGTTCGTGGGCGGCAGCGGCTCCGTCGGAGCGATCCAGCCCACTTCCTCCAGGTCACTCTGCCGTACGATCGCGATCCGCCCCGCCAGCTCGTCGTACTGCGGCGGGGTTGCAGAATTGGGGATGTAGATGAAGAGGCGCATCAAGCCGATGTGACGATTGACGAAGAGCATGTAGCCCAGCGTCGCAGAGCGGTTCTTGTCGACGTTGTCATTGCGGCCGAAGTTGTAGCCGAGCAGATCCCAGCCCTGTCCGGGATCCGGGTACCACCGCGGATCGTTGTCCAGGCTCTCGCTGCTCGTCTTCCACGGCCGCGATGGGATGATCCAGGGCTGCTGGTTGCTCGCTGGCGTCGGATACCAGAGCCAGCTGACGTAGGGAACGCCGACCGGAGGACCATTCGAGTCGGGCGATGCGCGCGGAGCCTCGAGCTGGACGCAGGCGTTCGTCCCGCATCGGCTCGGGTCGCGTGCGCAGGGATTGTAGGGAACGCTGCCTGCTGGAACGGCGGGCGCGAACCGCTGCTGAGCGGCGGTGGACAGCCGGTAGTACGCCTCGGGGTCACGCACTCCGCCGCGTTGAAGGGAACAGGCCATCTCGTACGAGACGCCATCGGAGTCGAGCCACGTGGCAAGCGTCGACAGCTCGGTCAAAGCCTGCGTCGAGAGCCCCGTTTTCCGCGAGACTGCCGCGATGCCTTGGCGCCGGACTTCCGCAAACGACTTGACGCCGGCAGCCTCGAGCCGATTGATGCTGTCGCCGGGAAGCCAGCTGCCGACGAGCTTCAAGTGGCGGTCTGTGTTCGAGACGACCTTGCCGGCTTGATCCGCGGCGAAGCTGGCGCTCAGGGTGGCCGTCGCGTTTGGGTCGCGCGCACCACTCACGAGGAGGTACTCACCCGCCGACGGAAGCCGCGTTGCGAGGACCGCCGAACCCGTTGCTCCGGGCACGCGCTCCCAGCGGCCGAGACACGAAGTGCGGCGGTAGAGGACCGTGTTGGTCGTCGCGCCGCCGGCCGGCGGCGCCGGGGCGACAGGGGGCGCGCTCACGGGGGGCAGGGGCCGCAACGCCGTGGCGGCGTTGACAGTGGCCGTATCCTCCGCGCGAAACGTCCAGCCAACCAGTCGGCGGGACGGGCTCACGTCATGAGAGACCACGCTGCCCGGGGTGATGTCCCCGACGATGAGCGGGGTCGTCGAAGGCGTATCGGCCTTCGACTCGGCCTCGAGGAGCTGATCGACCTCGGCCTCGAACGCTTCGAGCTCCCCTGATCCGCCGCCAGCGCCCTCGGGACCGCAGCCGGCGACCACGCCAGCGATTACGAAACCTGCCCACGATCGTCCACGCAAGATTCTCATCCGGAAGTCGCTCCTCTCGTCACGTCGAACCTGACACCCGTGTATCGGCACGCCCCGCTACGAGTTGCGCGTGGAGATCGTTGTTCGGCCTCAGCAAGTCCCGAGCCAGGGAGGTGACGCTGCCCTCGCCGACGCGTGATCGCGCTCTTGGCGTGTTCGCTGTCCGCGGGCCGGTATGCGCCGGCACGACGGGTACATCAGGTGGTGTCGAAGAGCCGGCGACTGTGGTGGCCAGCGCGACCCACCAACGTTCCATGGAACATGCGGAATCTCGCCGAAAATTGGACGAATTGTGAAAAGCGAAAATTGGTTGGCGAGATGATCAGGGCGATCAGGCTACAGGTCGAACTCGGCGCAGTGCACGACGGGGCCTGGTCCCACCTTTCGGCGCCAGACCTTGAGGCCGAGGCGCTTCGCGAGCTGGCGAGCCTCGTCGGGCCAGTCGATCGAGAAGCTGTTCGCCTGAACGGCCCGAAGGGCATGAAGGCGCGAGAAGCCGTGCAGGACGAGCAGATCGGCGAGCGTCGAGTGGAGCCAGGGGATCTCCTTGGCGTAGGCGGCCACGGCGAGGGCCCCGCCCGTGCGCACGAGGAGCTCGGCGAAGTGATCGTCCTGCTCGCCCTCGGCGGCGACGTTGCTGCCGACCAGGCAGGCCCCGAACACCACGAGGGGCAGGGTGAAGCCGCCCTCGCGGAGCCAGATCGCCAGGTTCTCCTTCACCACCCGGCCGTCCTGCTCGTCGTGCGAGAGGTAGAGCGCGTCCTCCTTGCCGTGGCAGGCGAAGTACAAGATCGGCCGCTCCCAGCCTTCCTCGCGGCACTTGTCGGCCGCCATTCCGAGGCAGAGCCGCAGGCCGCGGGCGGTGTGGACGTCGCGCCGGAAGACCACGACCTGGTGGCTCGCCGTCCCGGCCATCTCCGACAGACAGGGCGCCAGCGCGTCGACGTAGGCGCCGGCACGGCGGGGCCCCCCGCCC
>ORMF011391430.1_pt1 | contig 15683 bp, 16 predicted proteins | sample 1779871 | NCBI WGS metagenome assembly ORMF01 (sample SAMEA104232316, study PRJEB22302) | groundwater metagenome | biome: forest; feature: aquifer; material: groundwater | place: USA | collected 2011-08-07 | depth 5.4 m
TAACAACATGAAGGAAAAAAATATTGTGATAATAAAAACAAATGCAAAATAAAGATTAGGAACATATGTCTTTCTGAAAAAAGAAAAAAATGAAATAGGATAGGATCGAAAAAAAATCTTAAAAATTCCTGCCCATATTCCAGTACCAATAAGAGCACACAATGGAACCACGATAACCATAAATAATGATGCTATAAAAAAAATACCAATAGATCCAAGAAACCCCATTCCATTTAAACTCATATTATTTTTTGAAATTTTACTTTAAATATTAGATAAAATTTCCGGGTGCTTTCGTAAATACTGTAACCCATGCCCTATCTGCTCATCTGGATAGATGTTAAAAAATTCTTCAAACGTCAGCCATTGTATTTCTTGTATTTCTTTTGTATCAAAATAGTGTATGTCACTCGAGCTTTTACATAAGATAAAATGCAATCTTGAATCAAATTCTGGCAACTCAACTACAGCCAAAACTTTTTCAATTATAATATCACACTCAAGCTCCTCCTTTGCTTCCCGTATTGCAGTTTGCTCACTTGTTTCTCCTTCTTCCATCGTTCCTGAAGGAACAGCCCAGATATTTGGAAGTATTTTTTTTACTGTAGCCCGCTTAACAAAAAGAATTTTATCATGATCACGTACTAACAAAGCCGCATGATTTTTCATAACTAATGCAGGGAAAATAAAACAATAGCAAGCGCATGGCCAACATTAAGAGATTCAAGTTTTTCATTATGAGAAATTACAAGAGATTCCCCGGTGAGAGGTAATTGAATACCAGTCCCTTCGGACCCAACAATAATACCACATGGCAGCTTAATTTTTTTCGCATCAAATTCTTTCGCGCCCGAAACCTTTTCTAAGCGATACATTGGTCGATTAAATGCCGCGAGTATTTCAAGTGCATGTTCTCGCCCCACACGTACCCAGGGCACCTGAAAAATCGTCCCTGCCGAAGATCGAATTACTTTTGAGCTTGATACATCTGCCGATTCGATAAGTACAAGACTTGCATCATAACCTAAGCATAACCGCAAGATTGACCCGACATTGCCGGGATCCTGCACCCCATCAAGTACCACAATCACATTTTTTGCAGTAATATCGGAAATATCCCACTGGGGAATTTTTGCAAGCGCTGCTATGCCTTGTGGTGTTTGTGTTGTTACGAGCTTTGAAAAATGTTTTGTATCCGTAGGTTCAAACGTAAGCACCACTGCCTCTCCGGCAGTTTCTATCGCTTTTTTACCCTCGACTAAACAAAGTCCAGAAAGATCCCTCCCCTTTTTTGTATCAAGGGATCGAATTAATTTTTCTTGTTCACGTGTTAACATAGTTTGCTTATCATAGTCTTAGCTTGATCATATGTCAAAAAATCCAGCTTTATACACTATTTCCTGCAACAAAACCAGTTGTCCAACATAACTGCAATGAATATCCGCCAGATGGACGGTTTATATGAAGAAGATCTCCGACAATAAAGAGATTTTTAATCAGAGTGGAACGCATGGTTTTATTTTGCATTTCACTTAAATCCACACCACCATCAACAACGACCGCTCGGTTGAGCCCCATAAGTTTTGTAATAGTAACCGGCAAAGCCTTATATGTTTGAATCATGATTTTTCGCTCTTCTTTTGTTACACTATGCGCCTTTTTTTCTCCATCAACGTTGTTCATACAAACAAGAAGCTGTGGGGGTGCAAGGTGTCTGATGATGTTTTTTAATGCCTTATTTTTATTTTCATTAAATAAAGTAATAATCTCATCCTCTACCATGCGTTCATTTCGTGTAGGAAAAAAATCAATCAAAGCTGTTACCTGGCCAGCATGCAGTAAATCCCCCACCTTTCCAGAACTATTTAATATCACCGGCCCAGATAGTCCAAAATGAGTAAAAAGAAGGTTGCCCTTGCGAGAAAATTGTTTTTTTTCATTGAGAAAAAATGTAATCTTAGCTCCCCCAACCGATACGCCCGCAAGTTTATGTATCTGTTTTTCTGCTACACCTATTGGAACAATGGTTGGAGTAGGAATATGAACCGTATGCCCCAATTCTCGTAACCACGTAAATCCATCTCCCGTTGATCCAGTCTCGGGATGAGAAGTGCCTCCGGTTGCAAGAATTACTGCATTTGTTTCATATACGGTATTATTTGCAGTTAACCTTTTTATTATGTTACCCTCTAATGCGATATGTGAAACATGCGCATCTGTTTTTACTATTACACCAGTGTCATCTAGATACCTTTCCAAAACTCGTACCACATCCGGTGCGTATTCTGTTTTTGGAAAAGCTCGTTTACCATCTTGGACAATAAGAGACAAACCTTTTGCATGAAAAAAATCAAATGTACTTTGTACACCAAATTGAGAAAATGGTGAATACAAAAAAGATGCAGCGCTTCCATAATTTTTTAACAATAAATGTTCATCAAATTCTGCGTTCGTAATATTACATCGTCCACCCCCGGTAATTTTTAATTTTTCTCCCAAGCTCTTATTTTTTTCTAACAAAAGAACGTGCTTCCCGCGCTGTGCCGCCCTTCCTGCAGCCATCATACCTGCTGCCCCTCCACCCACAACTATGACATCAAAATTCTTCATGGTATTAAAATTATCGTAATATATTTTGTTTAAGCATATATCTTGACTTGCTATAATTTGGGGTTGTTTTTTCAACCAATTTCCAAAAATTCTTTGAGTGATTCAATTCGGCCAGGTGACAAAGCTCATGCACAACAATGTAATCCGCAAGTTCAGACGAAAGATGAATAATGCGGTAGTTGAAATTCAAATTACCACGGCGCGAACAGCTTCCCCATCGTGTTTTCTGGTTTCGTATGGAAATTCTATTGAAGATAAATTGATAGTGATCGTTGAAGTACTGAATGCGGGACTGCACAAGCAAAAGTGCCTCCTCGCGATACATTTTATATTCATGAGCTGAAGTTTTTTGGTGGACAGTATGTTTTTTAAAAAAAATTATTTTATCTAAAATCCAGTCGATCTTCTTTGAAATTATTTTTTCAATCCTTTCAAGTGAAATACTGAATGGTTGAGTAATTATAACAGCACCATCGCAATTCACTGCAATACGAACATGTTTTGCTCGCCTGCTTGCTCGTATTGAATATATAATTTTTTGACTATTAACGGTCATAGCGTTGCGCCTGAAGAGTATAAAGTTCTTTATAGGTCATGTTTTTGGCAATAAGTTCATTATGGGTTCCGTCTTCAATCATCTCGCCGTCTTTTAGTACAACAATACGCTCTGCATCCCGAATAGTAGAAAATCTGTGAGAAATAAAGATAAGCGTATTCCCTTTCATTTTAGCATTAAGCTGCTCAAAAATATGAACTTCACTTTTTGCGTCAACGGCCGATGTTGGTTCGTCAAGAATAAGGATTGGGGATTTTTTTGCATGCGCGCGTGCGATTGCCAATCGCTGCCATTCTCCACCCGAAAGATCAATACCATCACTATATTCAGGCCCCAATTGTTGATCTATTTTTCCTTGCGTATTTTTTATAAAACTCCATGCATCAGAAAATTTTAAAAGTTTCTGCGCCTCGATATCTGATAATTTTTTGCCTGCGGCAACTTCTAAATTTTCTCTAATTGTTAACATAAATCGCCCAAAACGCTGAAAAAGCGTTGAATAAAGACTAAAAAGGACATCTTCTGGAATATCTCGAATATCAATGTCATTCACCTGAATACTACCAACCGTTGGATCATAAATACGCATAAGCAATTTAATTAACGTCGTCTTACCTGCGCCATTTTCACCAACGAGAGCAATATGTTGTCCGTAAGGAATTGTAAAATTAATATGTCGCAATGCATCATTTTTCGCATTCGGATAATGAAATGAAACGTCAGAAAATATAAATGTCGGACGCGCCAATTGTTCTGCTAATTTTTTTGTGCGAACCACTGAAAATTTGGAAAACGACATGCGCGGTTTGAGTGCAAAAAATTCAACAAGTTCTGCGACAAAATTACCTTCAGTCATAATATTTTCGATCGAATACTTAAACATGTTTAGAGAAGAAAAAAATATAAAAACATTCGTAACATAGAACGTAAATATTCCCACGGAAAGCGTACCTGCATTCACACTCGCCACAAGAGACAAAAGATAAAAGAGTATAACAATAATCGGCACCATATCAGCAAGTGTTCCAAAAAACTGCAATTTTCCTTCTTTTGCCAATTGATTTTTTGTAAAAATAGTATAAATATCAACGAGTCGCTTTTTAAAATATTCAAATGCCCGCATCGTCTTTACTTCGGGTAAATTATCCTTTGCAGTCACGATCCACTGCGTATATCCAAAACGCCGACGTATTTCATCATCGGCTCGAAAAATGGAAAAAACTCCATATGCCATACGGCTCCGAACAATCATTGGTATGCTCTGTGCGGCAAAAATTGCAAAAGCAGCTAATGGTGATGCAAACAAAAATACAGATCCTGAAATTATGATCTGTAACATTTGACTCGCCATATTCAAAATTTGAGAAAAAAAATACGGGTTCTGTGCACGATTAAACGCACGCTGAATTAATCCGATCGTTGCTGCATTTTCAAAACTTGCCAAATCAAGCGTAGCAACCTTATCAATAAATGCGTTAATAATATTAATTGGTATCTTGGAATTAAGTTGCGAAGCTGCATAGGCACCAGCTCCATCCATAATTCTCAAAAGTACTTCATACCCTATTCGTACAACGATAACACCCACAAGCGTTAACCCAAAAATTGTTGCACCATGTGTTACTACGTCCACAATCTCCTTAAAGATAAGTGCATTTACAAATCCTGATAGAGAAATAAAAATACGGGCAATTACTGCTAACAAAAAAATACACTTTCCCGCATTCCATGCATTTTGTAGTGTAAAAAGAATTGCCTTCCAAACATTCATACGTAAAAATATAATATATGTGTTATTTTATCACGATTTTGCATTCTCCTCAAACAAAATGATATACTGGTGTGAGTATGAAAAAAATATTTTTACCTAAAATCCTATTTCTTAAAAATACTCCTAGTAAAGAAGCACAGATGCTTTTTAATTTATGTTATCCAAAAAATAACGGTTGGGACTGGAGCGAATATACATACAAAAAACATCCGGAACTAAAAGCTCTTGTCCTGGGAGAAAAAAATAAAGAAAAATTTTACGATCTTTGTTACGAATATACCAAAGGGTATTATAAAAAAGAAAAGAAAAATTTACTACAAAAACAAACCCTCTATCAAGGGTATTTGGATAAAAGAAGTAATCATTTTTTAAAAGAACTTGTAAAACATTTTGAAACAAATTTTCCAACTTCGCCAAAAATAATAAAAGCTTTTATTACTATAGGGACTACGTGTCCGCGTTTTCTTGACTCCTGGTCATTTTGGGTTGGTGATCAAGGAAAACAGGAGCGTATTCTTAGAACTTGTTATCATGAAATACTTCACTTTCTTTGGTTTAAAAAATGGAATGAAGTATTTCCCAACGCAAATTGTCGCGAATTTGACCAACCACACCTCATTTGGAAGTTAAGTGAAATTATGGACCCAATTATTTTAAATCATCACCCAAAAATAAAAAAAATGGGACAGCTGTATAGTCCCGGATATCAAGAATTTCAAAATGCAAAAATAGGAAAAACTAAACTTATTTTGTATTACGAAAGACTTTACAAAAAACATCTCTCACGTACCGAATCATTTGAAAGCTTTCTTAAAAAAATTTGGAATATCACATTAAAACATCGAGAGATCCTTGAGAAGATCTAATTATTTTTCTGTCTTGCCCGCAAGTTGGCCGCATGCTCCATCAATATCTTGCCCCATACTTTTGCGAATGGTTGCTGGAATACGATTTTTTTCCAAACAAGCGCGAAATGCACGCATTGTTTTCTGTACCGACGAGGCAAGCGCAGCAGGTGTTGCGTTGTAGGGAATAAGATTTACATGCAAAAGATGAGGGCCCGAAATAGACAACAAATAGTCACTCAACATACGTGCATCTTCAAGTGTATCATTTACGCCGTTCAACATAAGGTACTCAATGAATACTTTGCGGTTTGTCAGAGAAAAATATTCCTTTAACGCCTTCTTGAGTGCAGCCAAATCGGCAACCTTATGGATCGGCATATAGCGCAATCGCTTTTCATCATCTGCAAAATGAAGCGAGAGCGCAAGATTTACTTGAGGGAATTCTTTCGCAAGATTAATAATACCAGCGGGAAGCCCTGAAGTAGATACGGAAATTCCGCGAGAACCAAACCCAAAAAGTTGGGGATTAATAAAATCTTTGATGCTCCCAGAAACTTGGGTCCAATTTGCAAATGGCTCCCCCATGCCCATATACACAATATTTGAAAACGTTCCTTGTATCTTGTGTTCTTTTCGATACTGACGCCAAAACAATACCTGATCACTAATTTCTTCAGCTGTAAGATTTCGCTTAAAACCAGCCATACCCGTCGCACAAAAGGTGCACGCCATCGCGCATCCTGCTTGTGATGAGATACATGCGGACCACATCCCGGGTTTTGTCTGAATAAGAACTGTTTCTATAATCTTATCGTCAAAAAGCCGAATAAGCGCTTTGAATGTGCTAGTGTCGCGCGATGTAAAAACTTTATCAACGGTGAATGATAAGATCGGCAACTCAAGGGCAAGACGAGCGCGCACATCTTTCGGTAATACTAATATCTCCTCGAAAGACCCAACGCCATCCTTATACACCCCCTTTTGAATTTGGCGAATACGATACTCTGACAATTTAAGCTCTCGAATTTTTTCGATTAATTTTACGTTGTTCATTTCTTTTTACCTCCTTAAAGTTCTGTTACATTTTTTCTTTTGTTGCTTTTCTAATAGTATCTAAATTTTATTCTTGTGATCAATCTTTATTGTTTGAGTCACTAGCTTCTAATAAATCAAGTAGCTGCCGCGTCGAATCCATTAGCAACTGACGACCATTTTTATTTTTAGTTAGTATCTCACCAGTGGCACTATTTTTGAAGTTATCGCTAGTGGCTGTATCAAAAAAACGATAATCACAAGTTAGTTCATTTCCTGATTGCAAATCGAATCTTGCAAAACCAAGGCCGCAGTGATATAAGAGTGTAGGCATATCGGAGTGATTAATAAAATCACACGGATCTTGGTCATTTTGAGGTACAAGAAAATAATCATCAACCAAACGAATACCGCCCCGACGCACTCGCTGTTGAAATTCACTTAATTCATTATCATCAGTCCAAACATGATTAAACTCTTCTTCTGAAATGACATGAATGTTATTTGTAAAAATTGCCACGAGTGTTCCCTTTTTAATATATTCGGAAACAAACAGTCCTTTTCCACTAAACGTATCCTTAATGGTATATCTAAAAAGAATCATGAATTATTAGGGTTTTTAGCTGATTATGGAGTTGAACGAATTTTTGCAGTCTCAAAAAATGGTACTGCCCAAATAAATGAAAAACCGACCCCCTTACGGGAACCGATAGTTCGTTCTTATTCTCAAACCTGCCCCTCTTGGATAAAATCCGAACTTTTTTCAAAGAAAATCCCGATGCAGAATCGCGCCCTTCGGGCGCATTTTTGTTTGCAAACCTGCGGGACGTGGATTCGAACCACGATACTCTCCTTCAAAGGGAGATGTCCTGCCGTTAGACGATCCCGGAACAATAGGAATTAATTAGTTCAAAGGCTGCTGTCCTACCCTTAGACGACCCCGGAGCGTTGAAGATAATGATGTTGCGATTTTACACCAATCAGTCGGCCGATTCAACTCCCCTCGATTTTCAATCATTCTTCCTCTCCGCAGCGAGGAGGCTCGGAGCTCTCTTGAAAGCAACTATCGGAACCCCGACAAGATGGGTCTCCGACCGCAGTCGGAGTTGTTGGGGTGAGATCGTAGGCAGTCGGCAGCCGCTGGAGCTGCCGAACTGACGGTGCTTTCAAGAGAGCTCCGAGCCTCCTCGCTGCCACCCCTACACCCTCACGTACTTCCCTACTGCGACAATGGCGCTGATCATTGTGGCAAGTGATAAACCCACGAGTTGCCCTAAGACAATCCACACAAGGTGCGTTTGGTAATACGTCACCAGACTGGCGCTGGAAGAACCAAACAACGTGACCACAAACGGATCGGCCACATGCACAAGTGGAAGGATGACGGCAAACCCCAGCCCCACGGCAACAATGCTATACACAAACGCTTCAAGAATAAACGGAAGACGAATAAACCAATTCGTCGCTCCCACTAACTTCATGATGCCAATCTCATCCCGCTGACTGTAAATGTTCAACCGAATGGTGTGAAACACCACAAACAGACTCAAGAGTACAAAAAACGCCACTACCCCCAGCATTCCCAAGCGCACACTCCGCTCAACGACCGTGAACCGCTTCAACGCGTCGCTACGATCATCAAAATTCTTTCGTTCCACACTTCCTTCGGGCACAACCTGCGGGTCGGACAGTGCGTCGTACAAACGGGGGTAATCTTCAAGGCGTTTGGCCGTCACGCGCACAACATAACCAAAAGGGTTGCTATCGATTGAACGGATCGCCTTCATGGTCTCTGCTTCTCGCTCGTATCGTTTGAGAAAATCCGCATACACATCGGCGGGAGTACTCACGCGAACTTCGGCCACGAGCGGCAGCGCAGCAATAGTCTGTTGGAGTTTCTGAGCCTGAGGGGCAGTAACAGAAGGAACAAGATAGAGGGCAATGTCTATCTTCTGACGCAAAAAACTCGATGTGGCCTGGGCGAGTGAATTACTTGCCACAAATATATGCATGGCGACACTGGCAAAAAAAATAATAGTGATGGTAATCACCGATAACCACAGGTTCCGCCAAAAATGCTGAAATGTAGCTTTTAAGAGCCTCAAAAATTGAGACATATTACAAAAAATACTTCCCTAATTTCTGATCTGATATAACTTTTCCGTTATCCAGTGTGATCACGCGTCGCTTTAAGCGATTCACAATTTCTCGATTGTGCGTAACAAGGATGAGTGTTGTACCGACCTCATTGATCTTCAGCAGGAGATCAGTAATTTCTTGAGCGTGGATCGAATCGAGATTGCCGGTAGGTTCATCGGCCACTAATATCTTAGGCGCGTGCACGAGGCTGCGCGCAATCGCCACGCGTTGCTGCTCTCCACCCGAAAGTTCCCGTGGAAAACGATCTTGTTTATGCTCAAGGCCGACAATTTTCAACACTTGCGGAATAATGGTCTGGATCCGTTCCCCGGTGGCCCCGCACACTTCCAAAGCGAATGCGACATTTTCAAATACGGTTTTTTTGGGGAGTAATTTAAAATCCTGAAACACCACACCGATCTGTCGGCGCAACGTGGGCTTATCACCAGAAGAAATATGCGTGATATCCCATCCCCCGACAATCACCTTCCCACTCGTTGGATGCTCTTCAGCGATCAACATTTTCATCAGCGTCGTCTTGCCGGTTCCAGAGCGACCGACAATGGAAACAAATTCCCCCGCCTCGATGGTGCTGGTGACTGAGTCCACAGCCACCACGTCGGGAGGATACAATTTGCTCACGTTGTGAAATGTGATCATATCGAACGAGCGAGATTTACTTTACCGGTTCCACCACTACTTCCAACACCCCTTGTTTGCGCGGATAGCCAATTTTTGAAAACGCAGTTTTGGTGAGGTCAAGAATGCGCCCTTTAACAAACGGTCCCACTGATTGCACCTTCACGACCACAGATTCAAGCGTTTGGACATTGGTAACTTTCAACATCGTCCGCAATGGGTATTCGTTACTGGCCGCGGCATATGCCGAATCTTTACTCAATCGATCAGGGTACCACGTTGCCCGGCCACGCAGATGCCGTTTTGTGTTGAGGAACAACGCATATATTCCGGTTTGAGTAATGGGGACGAGTGCTTCTTTCTGCTTCCATCGCACGCGTGTACTCATGAGTTCCCACTGTGCTCGTGCATCATCCCAGCGACCAACGACCGGAGAAAGACTTGTATCACCAATTTTCAAAAGCAGTGGAAGGGGCTTAATTATTCCAATCTCTTCACCTAAGGCCACTAAGAACGACCACCCCAGATGGTCGTAACCCTCAGGGAGTGTGGACTCATCAATCGCCTGAAACACAAATTGAACCCTACCCGGGCCGGATAACGATTTGGGAGGCACCGCCAACACAACTTCCCCACCCGGTGAACCAATCGTCATTCCTTTGTTAATCGTGACTTCGTCCAGGAACACTGACGTATCCAACGGCATCGTTGTTTGGGCGCCAATAGCCAATGGAAAAAAATACGCAATCACTGTAGCAATTATTCTCTGTTTCACTCGTTTATAACGCATAATCGTTTGGCTTAATGTTTCTGGAGCCGACCCGGGGGCTTGAACCCCGAACCTACGGTTTACGATACCGTTGCTCTACCAATTGAGCTAGGTCGGCAGTAATTCTTTACGAAACATTTTGACAAACATTTGTCCTTCTTTTACTCGGTTGCTGACCGCCCGACCTTTTCTTCCGTTTCCTCTATTTAAACCTGCATACGTTGGGGAAAGTGAGTCACAATTTGGACAAAGTAACCTAAGATTACTCTCAATGTTGTTTCGCCAGTTCCCATCAATATGATCAGCAACAAGTGGAACCTGCTTGGTTATAGGATTAACTTCTGCCCATCCGCACACGCAACACTTATTTACATATTTTTCTCTTAAACATCTTTTAATGTGACCGGAGACGACACCATGACCCTGTAGTCCATTTTCTAATCCATCCCGCCATCTCTTAATATAGGAACGGTATTGATATTCCATCTGACAAGTATTGCTGCAATATTTGTGTCCCCAACGTGGCAATTCTTTCTTACAGATAAGACATCGTTCTTTGACCATAGAAATATCTCGCTACTCAGTAATTACTTCGGCAACTTCCCTGGTCCGATTGGATCATATCCATTGCGGATTTCTTGCCCATCGGTGTACTTGTCCCCATCCGTATCCGTTTTTAATGGGTCGGAATGCCATCGCAATACTTCCTCTCCATCACCCACCCCATCACCATCGGTGTCAGACTTTAACGCATCAGTGCGATATTTGTTGATTTCATCGCCGTCAATAATCCCATCACTGTCCGTGTCTGCGATGGATGGATTTGTTCCAGAGCTTCGTTCTAGCGTGTCAGGAACCCCATCAAAGTCTGTGTCTGGCCCCGACGATCCGCCATTTCGAAATTTCGATATATCGATATTGCCCGGCGCTGTCGCACCACCAAACGTTTGGAACACTTCACCAACCACGTCTTGGATGGGTCGAGCATCGCTCGGCACTTCAACATTCACCGGAGTGTTGTACCCAGACATTGTAAGATCGAACGATCCTGAAATAGAAATGGCGCCAGAACCCGCACCCCCAATCGGTACGACCACGCGATAAATGCGAAAATCTTTCTTTCCAATCCAAACGTCTAATGGGACGCTTGGTATCATTTCGGCCAATGATTTCTTTAACTGTGTGGCTTCATCGAGTGTGAACGATCTCCCAACGACACGCGCTAATTCTTGAATATGAAAGTGCACCCGTTCGGGGTTAAACTTCAATCGATAATGATACGCCTCCCTCCCCTGAACACTTTCCTGCCCCTGATCTTCAATGGACGACGACAAACTCGCATCGGAAAGAACGCCACTGAACCATTTTCCGATCTTTATGGGGTCCACCCCAGCCGCACTCACGCTACCAGCAACCGCCTGGTCGACTTTCATCCACTTGTTTTCAAAAGGACTGAGGGAAATGATTCCCAAGACTGGAAGATGCGTAAACCGAAAATACGAAGCCGTAGAGTCCACGGATCGTTCTTCAAACGAAACAGCAACAGAAGAAATGCCCAACGTTCCCGCCGACGAACTGGCGCTGAGCGCCACACTCACGTCATGCGCGCTGGTCTGAACAATGCCATTAGGAGAACGAAAATCCATCGAAACCTGCCCTCGGGCTTCAATATTCTCAATACCCACTTGCTCTTCGCCCGAAACATTCATCTTGAGTGCGTAGGAAGTGGTGAAACTTAACACTCCTTGCATTTCCCTCATCATCCGGGACATCACCACCTCTACCGGCAATGAAGAAGACCGAATGTAGACCCACGCCCCAACGCCGCCACCCACCACCAAGGTTGCAACGACCACCACGGCCAACAACAATCCCTTGGTTTTCCAAAACGGAGGTTTGAGCGCTTCTGGCTCAACAGCGGGAATATCCGCCAACGGTGGCGGGACCGGTTCAGGATTTTGATACGGAAATTGAGATTCCATAAAGTAAAGAAATAAACCCTCAGCGGGATACCGGAATCGGACCGGCGCCTTTAGCTTGGGAAGCTAACATACTACCACTATACTAATCCCGCACAATCTATCACTACATTGAGGAAGTCCCGCAGCGTGCGGGATCCCGCCTGCTGGCGGTGACTTGCATACTACCATTGTACTACACTCGCATGTTATGAATTCCTTTGGCTAAAAAAATAGTTCCACCATCGCTGGGGATTACTACTGGGAGCAGATGCTACAGAAGATTGTGTATCAATCCCAATAACACTATCAGGAACCACTAACACACCTTCGCCGGGTTGCTTCAATCCAAAAGTGAGCCGAGCTTCGCGTTCAATATACGCGAAATCATCAATTTTGTCCAAGAGTTCTTTATATTGCCCCTGTTCTTTTTGTTGGATTTGAATGGATTGCTGAAGATCATGGATCTGTGCTTGGAGTTGTGTGCGTTGGTACAGCGCGCGCCCGACCGATGAACCAATCAACAACACAACACCGACTAATAGTACGGCAGTCCATCGGCGAGTGATGAGAATTGAAAACGACATACCCAGCTCGCCAGTAAATCCAGCGAGGCCAGTAAATCCAGCACGTTTTCGGGGCTGACTTTACTGGATTTACTGGATTTACTGGATTTACTCATCGAGCAACGCTCGCACTGCTTCTTTTCCAAACTTCTTTTCTAATTCACCGACGAGCTTCTGTGCTTCCTCCAACGTCTGTGGTGATGTATTCTGTGGATGCGCGGCACGATACTGCTGCCAGTGTTCCACTAATCGTGAGCGCACCAGCGCTGGACGAGGCAATTGTTGAAAGCGCAAGACCTCTCGAGAGGCCGAGGAGCGGATCTCTACCGTACCATACCCCACCACTACCTGTGAGAACCCGCGAATGTGGTAGCCAATATCCTGAATGTGATCAAACGCCACCTCGCTGACATGCCGCTCAAACAGCCCCCGTTGATCAACGACCACTAATCGATCCGTGGCAACCGTCACCGTTGACGCATGCCACTGTAAAAAAAACCGTACTGCTAACAATCCTCCAGCAACCACGAAGAATAACAATACAAACAGTCCCCATGGAGGCCGCTCATAAAACCATCGCCAATACCACACTCCAGAGCCCACTATACCGATACCCAGCAACACCCAAGGAGTATACAAGGCTCCGTGACGACGGAACATGACGCGTGGTTGATCCATAGTCCTGCGAGTAAATCCAGTAAATCCAGTAAATCCAGCTACGCGACGATAACTGAATTTACTGGCCTCGCTGGATTTACTGGATTTACTTTTTGTTCTTTAATTCTCCTAGTTCTGCCCTCGCAGTAGCATTTCCTGGTGTCACGCTCAACAGCTTTTCATACGCGCTGATCGCATTCTTCACATCCCCGGTATTTTTATAAAAAACCGCCAACATCTCTAAAAGCGCTGGATCATCCTTATTACCCTCTATGTTCAACCCTGCTGTAAGAAGCTCGGGGACAAGGCTCTTCTTTTGAGGCACATAATTCATGTACAGCGCGACCAACGGTAAATATAAATATGTTTTTACTGGATCGTTTTGAATCGCGGCCAAATACGCGCGTTCTGCCCGTTCGTATTGACCAGTCTTTTCATACAACACACCCACTTGCTCAAACGGTAAGAATGCTTTGGGATTCAATTGAGCTGATTTTTCGTAACTGGCGATGGCGCCTTTAACATTACCTAACTTTTCCTTATGAAATCCCAACTGCAACCAATGATCCGCATTCTTCGGCTCTTTGTTTGCTAGGTCTTTATACTTTTGAATCAGCTCTACTAAATGTGTCCGCTCCGCTGGGTCTAAATGCTGCCCAAATTGGTCTTCTAGCGCCGGACTAACATCTTTCCAATACCAAACCCCAACCCCGCCTAATACCAGAAGGATGGCGATGATCCCCCCTGCCCAATATTTCAGAAACTGCTCTCTGGTCATAACCCTTTGTCGAGCCCAATGGACGTACTCCCCTCTTGTTGTTGCTGATCGCTGAAAAACGTTTGTTCGGTGAGAGGGTCACCCACCGTGTAGTCCGAAAAAAAAGCATCGGGCAAATCATCCACCAGGGTTGCCCAACCGCTTCCCCAAATTTTTATTGCCGCGATCTCGGTACTCACCCACCGGAGCACTCCCATCTTAGAGACCGCATAAACATGCGGATCAGTTTGGAGCTTCACCAGCCGCGTGCCGGGCCGATACGTCACAACACCCCCCAACGGGATGGCGGAGAGCTGTTCGGGTGTCACAGTACTCACCGATCGAAAGTCCGGATACCAACTATAATAAATTTTAACATTCGGGAACGCGTACCGCTTGCCGTTTGCGCCAACGTAATAGACTGCAGAGTCGCTGGATATCTTCACTAAAGCATTCACAAAGGGTGTGGCAGGGCTTGGTATTTTGGGGGTGGCTGTGGCTGGAGCAACAACGGATACGGTGATCCCGTGTGGCTCTTCGCCCAACGCGTTTTCATCGCTGGCGCGCGTTTCAATCCGAATGGTACCAGCAGTCGTGGGTGTCCAAGAATATTCCCATGCGCTGAAACGTGCCCCAGTGGATTCGACAGTTTTCCAGGGAGCGGTCGCAATGGTGTTGGGTTCCCCGATACGCACCTGCACTGTTTGGACTTGTGCCCCGCCGCGAGAACGAGCTTTGCCCGCAATCTTCACCGTAGCTCCGATCGTCATCGTTGCTCCAGAACTAGGAGCAATAATAGCGGACTGAGGCGCCGGCTGAACCGATGCCGAAGGATTTAGAAATAAAATGTCGGGGTTGACCACTGCCCCATCCATGGGCCCATGATCGGCAGAAGAAAAAAACACACCGGCATCCCCACTATCGAACGCATTATTGCGGTTGACATCGGTGAACTGGGGAATGGTCCATTGCATTGGGTACAGGCGATCTCGAATCGTTCCAACGGTCGCTGTCACAAAGAGCCGTGTTCCCGCGGACTTGATCGGGAGCGCCAGATCGGTAAACAGCCACCGCTCTCCATCACGGGTGCTCGTTGTTCCCACCACGATATCCTGTTCCCACCCCTGGTACCCTTGTTCTTGTGCGTCAAGCCAGAGCGAAAGCCCGCCCACTCGAATACCGACTGGTGGCTGCCCAATATTTTCCACAACAAGTGTTTTTACTGTATCGTCTTGCAACGGCTTGACGATGATGTCCAATACCAGTGCATCCACTTCGTTCGAATAGATGCTCCGGCTTGCCACACCAGTATTGATGATTTGGGATGTTGTGAGGGCATGGGCTGGCAGGGCGAGAAATAAAAGACTTAAAAAAAGAAAAA
>ORMF011901775.1_pt1 | contig 15682 bp, 18 predicted proteins | sample 1779871 | NCBI WGS metagenome assembly ORMF01 (sample SAMEA104232316, study PRJEB22302) | groundwater metagenome | biome: forest; feature: aquifer; material: groundwater | place: USA | collected 2011-08-07 | depth 5.4 m
ATATCACTGGGATGAAATGAAGATCGGTCCCGGCGCGCCGCCGATCAAAACGGACCAGGGATGGCTTTCCATCTATCACGGAGTTTTCCAAACTATGGATGGATCGGTCTATCGTTTGGGGGCTGCTCTTCATGACCTGCAGAACCCGGCAAAGGTCATCGGTGTGGGCGACTCGTGGATTTTGCAACCGGAGGATCCTTGGGAAATAACTGGATATGTCCACAACGTGGTCTTCACCTGTGGTGCCGTTCTGGAGTCCGATGGAACCGTGAAAATCTATTGGGGGGGCGCAGACACGGTCATGTGCGTGGGCGAAGCGAATGTCTCGGATCTGGTCGCACTATGCCTCCATCACGGCAGACCGGCAAAGTAAGCATGGCATTTCAAGAGTCCTCTAATACCCCTGAATGGTATTTAATCCCCAGGGCAGCGCCAGCTTCGTTCCCATAATGTCTCCTCCTGAGTGCTGTTGAAGTATCGTGCGAGGGAGCAGAATCCCTTTGCGGTGGAGAAAATTAGACCAAAGCGGTAAAGACTGTCAACTGCACCCAGGCCTGGTGCTGCCCTAAGCTGTCCTAATACGACACTACCCAGGCTCTTCCAAACGGCTGGCATGGACTGAAATTGTTTCCTTTCGGCACGCCAAGAAAAACTCGTCACCAATTCGCCACCAAAACTAGGCTGTTCTTGGCTGTTTCGGGCGGAGTGAAAAGCGGAATTTGAGGAGACCGACACTTTCGAGTGTAGTACAAATGACATAAGTCATGGCGTGTCCGATTAGGGCTGGTTTGGGGGTGATGAGTTTGGCAGAAGTTCGACTGCAAGAGGGCGAATCGTTGGAGAACGCCCTGCGTCGGTTCAAGCGCAAAGTTCAGACGGAAGAAATCATTAAGGAAGTGAAGCGTCACTCCTACTACCTGAAGCCGGGCGAGAAGCGTCGGCTGACGTAAGCTTTGGCGCGAAAGCGCGTCCGAAAAAAGATTCGCAGAGAGCCAGATTAAAGTTGCGACAATTCGGGCCGCTGCTGCTAAGCGGTGGCCTTTCCTTTTCACCGGATGAGGTCCTCCGCTGGGCAATTCGTCGAAAGCTCATTTTTCTAGGCGTGCTAAGGAGTCCAGATGATCCTCGTCCGACGAATCCCGATTTTCACCAGGAACGACAGTGCCGAAACGATTTCTTTTCGACACATTGCGGCCCTTGCCTACACAAATTGCCGCAACTCAGGGGCCTGGACGCGGTTCGAAAACCTGCACCAGGGAATCCGACAAGGGCAAAGGCCATGTCGCTTCAGCCATGAAAGTTCTAAAATCGTCTGCTAGGGCCGACCAATTCCTATCCATGTTTTTGGGACGCGCGGTAGTAGCGTAGGACAATACGAGAGGCTCATAACCTCTAAACGCAGGTGCAAATCCTGCCCGCGCAACTAACCCTTCTGGATTGCTTCCGAGTAGCCCGTGATACGCCCAGAATTGGGTCGCACGATACAGAGTCGAATCAAAAGCAATTTCCCCCAACGGGACTTCTGGCCCGCGTCGCATGATCCACATCTACGAGTAACGTTCTAGGGCCATGTGGTTTTCCATCTTGCGTCGCGGGTTACGATTGCCAACGCAAGGTTCACGCCCCAAGCCCAAGGCGCTGAAGGAGGCTCTGAAAGCGAGGGTCGGGTCGCAAGCTCTCAAATATGGGATGCACTTTTAGTGTGAGCAGCCCCGGATCTCGTACCTTGTATGCTTTTTCCAACCACTGGAGTGCACGATTTGTCTCACCGAGCCCCGAGTACACTGTCGCAATGCTCGTCGGGGCCACGTATGATCGCTTGGAACGTTCTGCCAGATCTCTCAGGATGGTCCTTGCCTTCACAGTCTTGCCTGCCAGCGCATAAGCATGTCCGAGCGCTGCCCACATTGCCACGGCGCTCCCAGAGAGTCTCACAGCACGCTGAATTGCGGCAACCGCTTCGTCATACATGCCCTTCTCCAGATAAGCGCGGCCGAGGACTTGGTGCGTGAGGGCAAAATCTGGATCCAGCTCCAGGGTCTTTCGGCATTGCTCTATGGCAAGGTCAGGCTGATGAGCATAGTAAAAAATCAGCCCGAGATCCCTGTTGGTGATGACGGAAAGGGGATCAAGCCCGCAGGCGCATTTCGCCTCGACAAGAGCATCTGCGAAGCGTCCCGTCGCGCATAGATAGAGAGCATACCAATGGTGACCTGTCGCGTAGCTTGGGTCTAGTTCAATCGATCGCCGGAATTCCTCCCCGGCAGCAAACCAGTCGAATTCGTAGCAACTCAGATTCCCCAGCGAAGTATGAGCCTCGGCATTCGTTTCATCTATCCGCAATGCTTCCAGCGCAGCCGTCTTTGCTTTTGGAAATGCTCTCTTTGGAGGCAACGCACCATATCCCGTGTGCATGAGCAAATAGTAGGAATCTGCCAGTCCGGCATATGCCGGTGCATAGTTGGGATCTTGCTCGATCGCCTGCTCAAAGTATGAGATGCTTTTTCCCAATGCCACCTTCGTCCTTTTGTTCCAGAAGAAGCGCCCCCTGAGATAGGCATCGTAGGCTTCAGGTTTGACCGCTTGGGCGCCCGCTAGGTGCGCCCGCTCATGAGGCGCCACCTTGATTTCAATCTCCTTCGCGATAGCGCTTGCCACGCTGTTCTGCAGCACGAGGATGTCACTCAGGTCCCGCTCGTAGCTCTCGGCCCAGAGATGCGTCTGGTCCCTCACTTGGATAAGCTGCGCCGCGATGCGCACCCGGTGTCCCGCTCGGCGCACGCTACCTTCGAGAATGAAAGAAACTCCCAACTCTTTGCCGATCTCAAGGATGCTTTTTCCGGCAGACTTGTATTGCATCGCTGAGGTACGAGCTATGACGCCGAGCCGCTTCGGGTTCAACCGGCCGAGTTGCGTAATCATTTCTTCGGTGAGTCCGTCGCTGAAGTACTCCTGTCTGCTGTCGCCGCTCAGATTCTGGAAGGGCAGCACAGCCAGCATGACGTTCCCGGTTGGAGAAGGTATTTGTTGTGCCGAAGTGTATTTCACAGGCGCGACGAAGCGATAACCTCGCTTGGGAATAGTGACGACGTATTCTCGGCGACGGTCGGTTCGGTCAGCCAGTGCATTTCTCAAGATCGAGATTGTCCTCGTGAGGTTGCTTTCACCAACGAAGGTGTCCGGCCAGACCTTCTTGAGCAGTTCTTCCTTCCCTACTACTTCGCCGGCGTTTTCGACGAGCACAAGGAGAGTATCTGCGATCTTCGGGGGGAGGGGAACCATCTGCCCCTCGCGGAAGAGGATTCGCCCGGTCGCATCCAGCCGAAACCGCCCGAATTCATAGAAGCGCCGATTCGCCATAGAACTCATGCCGTAGGAAATTCGTAGGAAAAATATCAGCTTCCGCGAAGGACTTCCGTAAGTAAGACGTCTACTTTCGACTCGTGGGGGTGCAACGTCGGAGGTCTTCTCCGGCCAACCAAATCAGACAGGCATTCCCACCAGGAGAGTCTAGCAATGTATTGGAAGAAGGCAAATCGCCGACCGGTGATAGCATGGTTGTTCGCACTTATGGGATTGCTCTGCCTGTGCGCAGGACGTTCGGCCGCTGAGGACGATGCGGATCCCAAGTATCTGTTTATCTGTGCCGGGGATCAGGCCCGTACGGCTCCCGATTTCCTCGCCGTCGTGAACTTCGATCAGGAGTCGAAAGAGTACGGGAAAGTGATCACGTCGGTACCCTTCGCAGCCCCCGACGCGAGCGGCAACGAGCCCCATCACATCGGTCTGTCAAAAGACGGGAAAGTGGTTGCTTGCGGCGGGCTGCTGAGTGTCCTCAAGGGACAGAAAGAGGTCTTCTTTTTCGATGTCTCGGAGCCGAGGGCTCCGAAGTTCATGTCCGCGGCTGATCCGCCGCTTTCCTCGATCACTGACGAGTTCCACGCCCTGCCCGAGGGCGGCTTCCTGGTCACGCTGATGGGTGGACCGGCAGGTCATGCTCCTGGGCGTGTGGCTGAATTCGATAAAGATATGCACATTCTCAAAGAGTATCCCGACAACCCGCCTGCTGATGGCTTTGATCCCCACGGAATCTCCGCCCGTCCGGAGATCAACCTCATGGTCACCAGCGATTTCGTCTGTCCCTCGACGACTCTGAACGCGATGCACGGAAACATCGACTTCCGCGGCAGCATACGGGTGTGGGATTTACGACGCCGGGAAATTCTGCGCACCGTGCAGATTCCGGGCACGGTGGGGACCATCGACGTAAAGCTGATTCCCAACGACCCAAAAGCGAGAGCTTTCACCGCAGGGATGCTCGATGACCACCCCTACTTGATCGACCCGCGCGGCGGGACCGCAACTGCGGTGTTCGACTTCTCGTCGATCGCGGCAGGAGGATGGCCCCAACTCATGCGAATCACCAAGGACGGCAAGCGGCTGTTCGTTTCCATGAACCAGGCGGGAAAGGTGGCGATGTTCGACATCACGAACCCAGCGAAGCCGCGGCTGATCAAAGCGCTCGACCTGGGTCAGGGCTCGGGCCCACACTACATAGCCTTGACGCAGGACGAAAAGCGCCTGGTGGTCAGCGACTACTTCCTGAACGAAGACAACTTCGGAAAGGTGCACGCCGAGGGAGACCACAAGATCCGCGTAGCGAAGGTCACGAAGGAAGACCTGATGCTGGATCCGGCGTTTACGCTCGACTTCAACACTGCGTTTTCCACAGGCCCAGCCCGGCCCCACGGGATCGCCATCAGGTAGGGAACAAAACGCGGCACACGATGGTGGGCGCCTTTTCGAGCGCCCGCCATCACCGCGTTGCCGGCCTTTGAAACTGAATGAATGAATGAACCCACGAACCCGTTGCTTCTGGGACTGCTTAGGTGGATCTCAAGCCGTCAGCGCACCTATGCTGAAACGATGGAGGCATGGCGCAGCAACTGTGCTCAGCGTACGATTTGGGAAAGTGATCGCAGTCGTGCACAACGGAAGTGAAACAAAGGATTTGACGGTAACTCTTACCGGGCTCAGCAGAGCGGTACTGGGCGGAAAATCATCGCAATCTTTAGAGCGTTCGGAAGAAAGTAGGCTGCAATAAGACCATGATTCTCTTGGTGACCCTGCGTGAGTTGTTCGCTTACAACTATTGGGCGCGCGACCGCCAGCTCGAAGCATGTGCGGCCCTCAGCCCGGAACAGTTTGAGCGCCCCCTGGGCAACAGCTTCTCTTCCATGCGGGACACTCTCGCGCACCTCGTGGGCGCGGAATGGGTTTGGCTGGAGCGGCTGCGTGGGCGCTCGCCCGAAGCGCTGCCGGCCATCGAGGAGTTTCCTAATCTAAAGGCGATCGCAGAACGCTGGCGAGCCGTCGAGCAGGGCGTCCGAGAGTACATAGCCGGTCTGCATGAGGAAGACCTGTCTTGGGATGTCTGCTACACGAACTTTATCGGTGAAGCATGGCGATATCCTCTTTGGCTGGTGCTTCTGCATCTCGTCAATCACCAAACCTACCATCGCGGCCAGGTAACCATGCTCCTGCGGCAACTGGGTGCTCGGCCAACACCCGTGGATTTGCTGGTCGCAGACGACATGGGGTTGTTTGATAACACGGAGCACAGCTAGTAAGCTCGCGGTCCAGAAACCGGCTTCTGGGAGGCCCAGATCGGTTCTGGACGTATTGTCGCGCCACACGGAAAGCTATCCACAAACGGGGTTGTAGGAAGCAAAGAACGAGGTTCTGGGCGGATGGTCGGTCACTCGGAAGCTGGCCCGGCGGCCACCTGACGGTACAGTCGGCTTCTGGAAACTCGCTCGGACACACCGCAAATTCGGATGATTGCAGACCGTGCAACCAACACTATCTATCAAGAAAAATGTGGTGCCAGCGGAGAGATTCGAACTCTCAAACACCTGTTTCTAAGACAGGCTGCTATCCCAATTCGCACACGCTGGCACTCTGGTGCACAGGGAAGGATTTGAACCTCCGCGTCCCACTCGGGGAAACCGGGTTACAGCCGGTCCGTTTCAGCCGGGCTCACGCACCTGTGCAAACTTGGCGGAAGGTAGACGAATCGAACGCCCATCGCTCTTCACGATGCCCTGGTTTTCAGGACCAGTTGCCGGCCATTCAGCAGTACCTTCCGCATGGCGGAGAGTACGGGAGTTGAACCCGTTAGCCTCTTGCGAGAGCCCTTGTTTAGCAGACTAGTGCCTTACCGTCCGGCCCACTCTCCGTAGAATTGTCAAAGAACGAAAGAACTCTGGTAGGCCCGGTGGGAGTCGAACCCACAAAAGGCTGCTCTTGAGGCAGCTACGTATGCCAGTTCCGTCACGGGCCTAAAGCTGGAAATTGCGCAGGGGTTAATAGCTCAGTCGGGATGGACTGAGTCGTAATGACGATCGAAATTGAAGCAGGCGCTTCATAAGAGTCACTGTAGCACGGGTTGTGGAATCATGCACCGGTTTTCGCGTGTGCGACTGATCAGGACGAGTAAGTTCTTACTTTTCAGTGGCTTTACGCCGGGCCGATTGGGAGGTAGCTGCGCGACTATGGCGCTACGAAAGCTGTCCGGCTGAGAACACGTCTAGGAAGGACGACGGCTTTGGAAACGCTGCAGTGCAGTCTGCGCCTCTTGGAGATCAGAGGTGCGTTTCTCGAGCTCGGCGCCATAGATCTTGGCGCACTCATAAAGACGGGCGTTCTGAATAGCCGCGGCGGCTGGAATGGCGAGCGACTTGGCGAGCCGTAGATGCTCCTGAGTAAAGCTGTCGGGAGCGGAGTGGCCCAAGGAAAGCAGCCCCAGCGTCTGATGCGATGCAACTAGCGGAACGCAGAGCCAGGAGCGCAATTGGCCGGAGCCCTTGAGAGCGCGCCATTCCTGTTCCTGCTTGGTGTCTGAGAGCAAGATACTGGTTTGACTCACCAACACTCGCTGCATAACCGGGAAGTCGGCAGCATCGAGGGTCAGTGGATATTTCACGGCCTGTTTCGTGGCGTCAGGGCGAGGCGCTTCCCGAGCCAAGAACAACCGGGAATCAGATTCAAGGAGCAAGATCTGTGCCGACTCGTACGGGACCAGTTCTAGTAGAGACTGAAGCAAAGTGTCCAGAACGTTATCCATTCGGAGGTCTTGAGTCAGCGCCAATGTGGCCTTGCGCATCGCGTCTGCTTCGGCCCAAGCGGATTCGGCCAGCGATAAGTTTCTGGTGACTTCCTCTTCCGCGTGTTTCTGTGTCGTAATGTCCAGCGCGGTTCCAACAAGCCGACGGATTCTGCCTTTGCCATCCCGTACGGGAAATCCGCGCACCCAGACCCAGCGCGAGTCTCCGCTTGGCAACACGATCCTGAACCGTTCGTCAAAATCTCCGGTTCGAGTCGCTTCATCAAGCTTGAGGAGCACCTGGGCACGATCCTCGGGATGGATTTGCTCCTCGTAGGAAAGCGCGTTCGCCTGGAGTGTTTCGCGAGGACGTCCCGTGATGCTCTCGTAGGCCGGATTTACATAGAGGGCCTTCTTGGTTTCTGCATCGATCATCCAGAAGATTTCCTGAATGTTGTCGGCCATCTGCCGGAACCGCTCTTCGCTTTCCAAAAGGGACGTTTCGGTCGTATCGAGAGCGCTAGCGGCTTGCCGGTGCTGCTCGCGCGCCATCAACAAAAATCTGGAGAAGAAGAAGAGCACGACGCAGAACGTGGCCAGGGCAATCCCCAACAACATTGACGAGAGATCAATGGTGTGGAGTCTTGTCGCAAGGAGCGTTACGACCAGGATGACGAGAGCGAGGCAAAAAAGGGTCGCACTAATCCGCCAACCAGACTTTGACATCTGGCTGCGAGAGGATTCACGGCGGAGTCGCTCAGCTCGCTCCATGGTACTGCCGCGGTGAGAAATCTAGGCGCGGCGGACAGGCGTGCGCTCGCAATGCGAAGGCATCGCTGAACCTCACAGTTGTTCCACCGCGGTTTCGGGCCAGATAGTATCCGCTCAGCAGTAGTGCGTCAAGCCAGCCTCTATCGTCCTCTTTTTTCAACAAATTCACGATCAACCGAAGAAGAAGCGGCCGTGCAAGGAGGAATCCATGAAACTCCGGCGTAATGAATACTGGTCCGATCCATAGATCTGTGTTTTGTTGTGGCAGGGAGCAAACCCGGAAGGAAGATGCGACTGGGTGTCCAGCGAATCGAGGCCCCGCCCCACCCGAGAGGATATCGAGAACTCAGGTCACCGGCAAAAATGCGGGGACTGCTGAATCGTAAAAGTTGTCGAGCAAGATGGGAAATGTGCCATCTGCCACGAGGAATTCACCGACTACAACGACGTCGTGCCGGACCACAAGGACCCCAAGGGCATGGGTGGGGCTTGGAGAGATGACCACCCGGACAACATTCAAGCAACTCATTGGTGGTGCAATTCAGACAAGGGCTCGATCCGAGTCCTCGACTGAGGGCCGATCAATCGAGCGCTTAAGAAATCACCGCAGTGTATTTTGTAGAATAGACAGACATGGCTGTGTTCGTCGAACTGCATAACACCGGCGATCCCGCGCTCGGGACCGAAGTAAAGGCGGTGGTTGAACACGTTTTGAGCGACAGACCCGGAGAATGGCGGGTCTCGATCATGGGCTCTCGCACAAACGACAATTGGGAAATGAAGGTCGAGGGGCCCAACGGATTCGAGCGCTCGTACACGTTGGTGGGAAGTACCGGAGAGCACCAGCCAGTGGCAATAGGCAATTTGCTCCTCAGGTTCCTGCCAGCGAAGCGGTGATGTCCATGACCAGACTGTTCGATTCGTACATTGTGGTGGATCGGAGTGCCAACGGCGAACTGACGCGAGGGTACGCCAGTCTCTGGTGGTGTGAGGTCTGTGATAAAGGTGATGTGCGGAATCTACGGGATCCGTCGGCACGAGTGCTGGTTTACGATGGGATTCTGTCAGGCCTCTATTCGGATGTAGGGAAAACGGCGCCGCGTATTTCCCGCCAACCGGAATCTCTGCAGTCTGACCTCACTTAAGTTACTGAAACCTAAAGGTTACATCTCCCGGTACCAGAGTTTGTGGCCCGAGAGAAGCAAAGGCACAGCCAGTTTCGCAGCAGACGACCATTCTAGGCGTGTGATCGAGCAGGGGGCATTCCTTTTGGGGGGTTATACGCGCTGAGGGGATTTTGCTACACCCCGCCTGGGGCCCCCGCTCGCTCACACGCTAGACAATTCTGCTGCCGATAACTTGCGGTGCCCTAGACGCCATCTTCAAGCCCCGATTTTTGTACCACAATGTTTTCAATCGTGTTAGCCCGACCTTCAGTGTCCTGCGAGGAACTCCTGTGAATACGGAGATCACGTTTGTTCCGGCAGCTCAGTACGTCCGAGCTTCGACGGAGAGGCAGCAATATTCGAATGAATACCAGTCCAAGATCATCTCGGAATATGCTTCCCAGCACGGATTCGAGATTGTTCGCACGTTTTCCGATGAAGCGCGAAGCGGCCTGGACCTAAAGTATCGGCCAGCCCTTCGCCAGCTTCTCGCAGAGGTGATTGAGGGGCGGGCTCATTTTCGCGTGATTCTCGTTTTTGATGTGAGCCGATGGGGGCGGTTTCAGGACACCGACGAAGCGGCCCACTACGAATATGTTTGCAAGTCAGCGGGAATTCCCATCCATTACTGCGCGGAACAGTTCTCCAATGTGGGAGGCATTTCAGATTCGTTGCTGAAAACTCTCAAACGATTCATGGCAGGCGAGTTCAGCCGCGATCTATCCGCTCGTGCATCTGGGGGCCTCAATAACGTTGTCGCACGTGGGTTTAAGTATGGCTCCGTGCCAGGATATGGGTTGCGACGCATGCTCGTCGGACGCGACGGGCGCTGCAAGCAATTGCTTGCTCCCGGCGAACTAAAGAACATCAGTTGTGACCGGGTGGTGTTCGTTCCCGGTCCACAAGAAGAAAGGGCGATCGTGCAGGAAATCTATCGGAAGTTCGTTGAGGAGCGGCAGTCGATGAGGCAGATTGTGAGTGATCTCAACGCACAACAGGTCCCGTGGACTGATGGTCTTAGGTGGACGCCGACCGTAGTTAAGCGAATTCTGAGCCATCCGAAGTACATCGGCTCTCTGGTTTTCAATAGAAGTGAAAAAAAGCTCCATAGCCGGGCGCGTCCCACCACAAGAGCCAAATGGATTGTGATACCGAACGCCTTTGCAGGTATCGTCGATCCACAGCTTCACGCTGCGGCCCAGCGTCGACTCGCGAGTTTCCCAAGGCACAAGTCGGATGAACAGATGATCGATGACATCAGGAGACTTCTTCGCGAGAAAGGCAGACTCAGTCTGCCACTGATGAGGCAAACGCGCGTGCGAGAAGCACTCGGGCTAGCGTGCGCGACAACATATTTTAAGCGTTTCGGTTCACTGAGCCGCATCTATGAACTCGTCGGGTTTGAAACATCGCCCGTGTACAAACTGCGAGCACGAACCAATGCGCAACGGAAACAACTCATGCAAGACTTAGTGACTTGTGTCCCGAATGACTTCGCGATGGTGGAAGGGCGGGACAAATATCTTTTGTTCAGAAACTCACTCAAGGTGGTCATTCGCATCTGCCGTTCGTCGACACTAAAGAACGGCGAGCGACGGTGGACACTAGGGGGATGTGATGGTGTCTCACTAGTTCTGGCTGCCATCATGAATGCTAGCAACACAGAGGTCGAAAACTTATTTCTGTTGCCGCCAGTTCCCGATAGCAGGTATTGGATTGGCGCGAAGAGCCCGCTACTGGGAAGCGGAATCCGGCTCAATCGACTCGTCGACTTTGCCGAAGCCACGAGCAAGTTGTTGGAGACCGCCAAGTTCAGTGCAGATCCGTTCTAATTGAGTGCAGGGGAGGACACCATGGCGACCCCGGCGGCGCAATACCTCCGAATGTCCACGGAAGATCAGCAGTATTCGATGGCCAACCAGAACCTCCGCATCCAAGAGTACGCCGACAAGCATGGCTTCGACATCGTGAAGACATACGAAGACCCTGGAAAAAGCGGTGTAATGATTAAACATCGAGACGGGCTTAGTGCTTTGATGAAAGATGTGGTCAACGGTACGGCAGGGTTCAAGGCGATTCTTGTATACGACGTGAGTCGCTGGGGTAGATTTCAAAATCCCGACGAAGCTGCTCACTACGAGTTCCTATGTGCAGAATCGGGAATTCCTCTCCACTATTGCGCGGAACAATTCAGTAACGATGGAACTGCATCCAGTGCCATTGTCAAAGCCTTGAAGCGGAGCATGGCTGATTGAAGAACTGTCCTACCAAATCCGGCAGGAGCGGCGACGGGAAATCACGCGGGAGATTGAGGCGTCCAAGTTGTCAGAGTTTCGTCGAATCATTGAGGAATTGTGATGATCCCCAAGGCGAACTGTTGAAATATCCGCCATAACACTCATTGACTTCCTTCGTATTCCTCAAGTGATTTTAGGCACGTCGCCAGCTTGATAGCCCGAACGGGTTTGCGCTTACAGATTTTCTCCAGAGTATTCCGCAGATATGCGAAAGCCGAAAAGTGCCCAAGACAAAGCAAAAAATCCTCTTGACACGTCTTCGCAGAAACGCGGTCGGGGCCGTCCTCCGAAGGTAGTCGCATCGTGGATCGCGGGTCGGTCCGAGAATTTTCGGGGTATCCTGCGCAGGGTGTGGACCGACTTGTGGCCTCTGCTCTCGCGAGCAAACACCGAACACAACGTAGTCGAAGCAATTCAGACAGCCATGCCAGGCGAGAGCGAATTCACGCCGCTGGCTTCTCTGATACTTAGGGTTCTCAAGGGCTCGGATTTCCCGAAGACTCCGAGGGGACGTATCAACTTCTTGGCTGATTCAGTGGCAGGTTTGGGTTGGGTAAGCCCGCGCCGATCTCGTGACATCTGCGCCGAACAACGTCTAATGGCCAAGCGCGCTCATCACATTATTCGGTACGAGTTTTATGTGGAGTGTTCTTGCGGCTACACCGGCCATTCTCGGGACCATGCTTGTCCAAACTGTAATGCGAGCATTCCTCTCGAATTGGATTTGTTCGGTTAAGGCTGACGACCGACACACAGACTGGAGTTCTTGTGAGGCAGACTAGCAATTCGATGTTCTGAGACAGAGCGGGCCTGCCGCCTCTTCGAAGCAGACGGCAAGCCCTGACCACCATCGGAGAGTGATCCAAATGGCGGCTGCGAAAACCGTACCTCAACTCGCGCAATCCCACAATTCCCTAACACCTCGCCATGGCCTAAAGAGGCTGGTAATGATCGGGAGCGACGGCTTCATCACCCTTGAGGCTCTGCGTTGGCTTGCAGAGAATTCTCCTTACAGCATGATCCTTCCACTCCCTTTTGTCGGAAAGGAGCAGAGCCTCTGGCTATCAATTGCGGACGAGGAGGTCTTGGACTCCTTTGTTAAGCGGGGAATAGCCTCAGTCTGGAGGGGATCGACCTTTCTCATCAGGGAGCGCACCCGACCACACCGACCATATTCCTGGTTCAGCTATGCCAGAGCAAAAGGGGGCTGATGGACTCCGACTCCAGAGCCGCATTGGACGTACGCGACATTGCCGACATCTTCAGGCGCAGTCGCGAGAAGATCAGGCAAATGGCATGCCGGATAGGCCGGAAGGACAGAAGGACAGAAGGACAGAAGGACAGATGACATACATTCAACTCTTGGACGAGCGGGAGGTGTCGAGGCGCTTGAGCGTGAGCGTCAATACTCTGCGGTACTGGCGCGCATCGGGCGATGGGCCGAACTACGTGAAGCTCGGACGCTTGGTGAGATATGATGCTGTTGCGCTAGAGAAGTTCATCTTGCGCAACCTGCGTGTCTCAAAAGCGAGAGCGACAATGGAGGAAAAACGTGTCGCTCTTTAAACGAGGAAACACATGGCACTTCGCGTTTCGCTGGAATGGCAGACGCTACCGGGGGAGTTGCAAGACCTCCCGGCAGACGGAAGCCAAAAAGGTAGAAGCGCTGGTGCTCGCGCGGTTACTGGAAGACGGTCATTTCCCGTGGAACAAAAAAGTTCCAACGCTGGCTGGCTTCTCGAACCGCTTTTTTGACTGGCTGGAGTCGCTGCCGGTGGATCGTCCGCCTAAACCGCCAACCCGCAGATATTATCGGGTGGGCTGGCAACTCCTGGAGTCCAGATCCATCGCCGGTATGAAGCTCGATCACATTACGGCAGATCACGCTTTGACCATTGAGGGATCGTCTGCCGCGAACACCAACAACGCTCTGCGCACGCTTCGGCGCATGCTGAAAAAGGCGCACGAATGGCAACTTCTATCCTCAGTGCCAGTCGTGAAACTCGTCGAGGAACACGGACGGGAAGAGCTTGTGGACCCGTGGATGGAGCAACTGCTGCTAACAGTCACGGCAGGCCCGCGGCTTACACCGAAAGGCAAAGAGTCGAGGGTGGGTTGGGAGCCGTTCCGAACAATTCTGTTGATCATGCTGGATTCCGGTCTTCGACCCGGTGAGATCTTCCGAATGTGGTGGGAAAACATACATTTGGACAAAGGGTCGATCTTCAATCCACGTGGGAAGTCCCGCAAATCCCGGCGCTACGTCCCGCTCACCGAGCGCGTCAAGGCGGCACTGCTGACGCGCAAGGAACGCGCGAACGAAGGATGGGTCTTCCCGTCGAAGAGAGCCCGGTCTGGCCATATCACCGACCGCGAGGTTTCGAAACAGTGGCTCGAAGCCAAGCGGTTGGCAGGCGTTCCCGAATCCGTCGTTTCGTACTGTGCCCGCCATCGTTTCTCAACCGACGCAATGGAGGGAACAGGAAACGTGATGGCGGTCATGGATGCGATGGGGCATCAATCGATCAACACCACGCGCATCTATAGCCACTCTAACGTGAGGCAGATTCGCGAAGCGATCGAGCGCCGGAACCAGCAATTGTCCGCAACGGTGCAGTAGGTGGCCACAAAAATGGCCACAGTCACATCAACGAGCTGTGTCAGGAGATGGCGTAAGTGATTGAAACAGAATTGGTAGCGCTACCGGGAATCGAACCCGGGTTTGAAGATTGAGAATTATCAGGCGGAGACGTGATGAGCAGCTCAGAGTTGGTATGGAAACCCCTGTTCGAGGCAGCTGGACAAACACTTGTCGGCACTCTCATGCCCTGCAACTGTAGCGGATGGTTCCGGCGTGCCCGCACGCATCCGAATGCCTTCCGCACACACCATTCAGTGACATTATGCGGACTTGAGGACGTCTCGCTTCCGTTCCCGCGTCGCCCCCAGTAGTTTCCCACGTTCGCGGCACGGCAGCGCCGCCGTGATGGTGGTGCCCCGCTTGCTCGTCTCCACTTTGAACTTGCCACCGAGCTGTTTTACCCGCTCTCGCATGCCTGCGAGTCCCAGTCCCAGGGCGTCCACATTTTCAGTCTCAACCGCTCGAAGGACCCTGGTCGGAAGCCCGTGTCCGTTGTCTTTGACTTGAAGCACGATCTGGTTACGGTTTTGAAACAGTTCAATGGCGGCATCTTTGCTGCGTGAATGCAGGTGAACATTCATAAGGGCCGCTTGAGCGACCCTGAAGAGCGCAGTTTCATGCAGTATGGGCAAACGTCTTTGCTCCAGGTCGCCCGCGATCGCCAGCTGGAGCCGCAAACCGCTCGTCTCCTTGAAGTCATCAAGATAGCTCCGCAGGGCGTCCCACAATCCGAATTTCTCAAGGAGAGGTGGGTGCAGCATATGGGAGAACGTGCGGATTTCCTGAGCACACTCCTGGGTCAGCGCGAAGCAGTCTGCCAGCGCGCGGCTGGCCTTGCGCCCAAGGTGAGCACCCGACCTCCGAATGACGCCGAGGTTCATCTTCAGCGCTACCAGCACCTGCGCAGTAGCGTCGTGGAGTTCCCTGGCAATGTGCCGCCGCTCCACCTCCTGTAAGGTCACCAGGTGCTCAGAGATCCGGCGCAGTTGCGCTGCCGCCTTTCTCTGCCTTGTAATACCAATCATGATGGTCTGAATTAGCTCAGCATGGCCACGCAGGTTGCGAATCCGGTTGGCAGTGGCGAGCACCCAAAAGGGCGTCCCGTCCCGTCGCCGCATCCTGATTTCCTTGCCAGAAGAGCGGCCCTTGGTCTTGAAATCGCCGTTCAGCGCTACCCGGACGGCAGGTTTCCAGGAGAGATCCCTTACCGTATGAGTCAAGAACTCGGGACGCGATCGGTAGCCAAACATCCTGGCGCAAGCCGTATTGCAGTCGACCAGTTGCCCTCCTGGAGTTGCCAAGACGACTCCGGCTGCATTCGACTCGAACAGCATCCGGTACCCTTCTTCTGAGCGCCGAAGTGCTTCTTCTGGCTGCTTAGCTTCGTGATGTTCCGAATGGCGGTACACACAGCCTTCCTTACCTCGGCTTCGAGCCGACTGAACAAGATCCTCTCCCGGGAATTTATGGCCGTCTTTATGTAAACTCGACAGTCCCGGACCGGCCCCCCCGACCTCCCTCGAGGCGCAGTGAACAAACGCGATCAATGCGCTGGTTGCCGGCCGCGGAAGCGTTCCTGGCAGCGCTGGTCCTGGGCGAGCAAAGCAAACGACGTAGCATGAACAGGCAAGAACAGCAGAAATGCACCGAGGGCGTGAATCCGCATCAGAGTCTTTCCCTTCCTGGACCGCGACGCTCAACA